>Ga0116158_10002466_pt1 | contig 16378 bp, 12 predicted proteins | sample AD_UKC052_MetaG_FD_89883 | JGI IMG/M metagenome (GOLD analysis project Ga0116158, IMG submission 89883) | Active sludge microbial communities of municipal wastewater-treating anaerobic digesters from USA - AD_UKC052_MetaG | ecosystem: Engineered > Bioreactor > Anaerobic > Digestate | place: USA... | reverse complement strand
GATATGATCGCAGGTGAGTTCGGTTTGATAGGAGGCTGGCGGATCTTTGCGCCGCGTGTGGGTGTTTTCCACCCAGTCGCGTTGGACGGGATGGGCCCGCGCGGCAGGCGGCAAGGATGACTCCCACGCGGCGTGCTCACCGCCTTTTTCGGTGACGCGCTGAGCACCGGTGTGTAACGGCGAATCCGCAGTTCCTAAATCAAAGATACTCGGCGCGGCATGAAGGGCCGAGGCGGCAGCAACGGCGAGTGCAAGGCAGAAACGTGTAGTCATCGTGCTCCTTTTCGAAAATGGAAGTAGGGTGTGAATCCGGTGCAGGACTCTCATTGCCAAGGCGTGGTGGTGACGGAAATCGCCGCCTCCGGTCCGCTGCCGCCGGCATCAGGGTTGACGGTCAGCGTGTACGCGCCGGGCGTGAGCGGGGAAGTGTCCAACGGCACATAGAGCGTCTGTCGGCCGCGCGTCACTGGCAGGGTACGCGTGAGCACCGTCCGCGTGCCGGTGCGGAGCTGTACCGGAATGCCGGACGCGAGCTGTGCCGCAGGCCCCTCGATCACGAGCTCGATCGGCAGCACGCGGCAGTCGCAGAAGAGTGCGGGCGTCACCGCGCGCAGTTCCGTGACGTGGGGCGCAGTCGCGCGCGCCAGCCGGAAGCCGCCGACATGGAAGGCGATCCAATCTTTGTCGCTGTAGTCTGATTCGTTGATGTTGAAGCCCAGGCGCGCGACCGGTCCGGCCAGGCCGATGTCAGAGAGGTTGACGCTGACCGTACGCCAATCTTTCAGCGCGGCCTGTTCCAGTACGATCAGCTTCTTCTGGCCCTGCGCGTCGTAGAGGTGAAAGGTGACAGGGCGGGAAGGCAATTTTTCACGTGAACTTTCGGTGAAGAGTTGGAACTCGAAGCGGTCGTAGTCGGACCATCCCTGCTCTTCGGCGTTCAGAGTCAGATACATGCGCGGCCAGCCGATGGGGTAGGCTTTTTCGCCGGCGTGAAAGTCGACAGGAATGCGCATGCAGGCGGCAGGATGCTCCCAGGCGCGGTGCGGCGAAACGGTCACCTCGCACTCGGAGGGCGCCCAGCGCTTGGGCGCGGCGAGGCCGTCCAGATAGCGGTATTCGAGCGAAGGCTCCGTGCGGGCGAACACTGCGGAGCAGAGGGCTCCGGCAACCAGTGCGCAGGCTTGTTTCATGGCGAGTCCTTTCTTCGTGTTTCGGGAAAGAGGAGATCGAGAAGGCTGCGTGCGACGGTCGCGCCCTCAGGCGGCGAAATGGCCATGTCCAGGCTGACCTCGATGACCGTGAAACGGCGCGCAGCGCGGTCGATCAGGAAGTCGACGCCGGCGAGCGGCAGGTCCAGCAGGCGTACGATGCGTTGCGCGATGCGGAGCGCGCGGGCAGGCACGTCGGAGGTGACGATATCGACCGTGCCGCCGGTGTGGTAGTTGTTGGTCAGGCGCACGCGCACCTGCTCGCCGCAGGCGGGGATTTCATCAGGATGGCGTCCGAGCTCTACGAGGTTGCGGCGTGTTTCGGCGTTCCACGGGATCAGATTGCTGGGGTCACCGTGGCGGCGGGAAGCGTTACGGCGCAGAATGAGCTGGCGCAGCGTGTGGACGCCGTCGCCGGTGACGGCGGCGGGCCTTCTGTGGATGGCTGCCGCCAGCTCACCGCCGACGAGGATCACGCGCAAGTCTTCGCCGGGCACGGTTTCCTCAAGCAACACATCGGGCTCGAAATGCCGCGCGAAGCGTATGGCGGCATGCAGGTCGGCGGGCGTACGAACGCCCATTGAAACGCCGCGACCGCCCCATTGCATGCAGGGCTTGACGACAACCGGCGCGTGGTCATTGAGAAAAGTTATCGCGCGAGAGGGGTGCGCGTCTTCATAGACGATTTGAGCCGGCACCGGGATGCGCTGGCGTGCCAGCCACTCGTGGCAGGCGCGTTTGTGGTTGACGAGGTGGTACGTGGCCGCGCCGACCCGGTCGGTGAGGGCGTTGAAACACCGAACGCAGTCGCCGTCCCGACAGAGGTCGAAGATCGGCAGATCAGGGTCTTCGTTGATGAAAACCACGCGGATTCCGCGGCGTTCGGCTTCGTCGGTAAGAGTCGTTGTGTAAGGGGTGAGCATGGAGAAGGAGGAAGAAATAAGGAGGAAGGAGGAGTTAAGAAGGAAGAGTTGAGGAGGAAAAAGTGTCGATGGATTGTTCCTGTTCAAGCCAGCCGGTGGCGAGCGTGTGCCGCAGCTCGGCAAGGTAGCGGAATTCGGGGTGGGTGTCGATGAACTGCGCGAGGCGGCGGTGCTGGTCGTGCGTGAGGCGCAGCGGCCGTGCGCCGTGCGCAGACGGCACGTGGAGCGAGGTGGGCAGGCAGCGCGCGACTTGCTCTGCGATGCGGTACCCGTCGAGGTCGGTGTCGCCCCAGTGCAGCGCGGAGAGGCCGGCCTGGGCGCAACAGGCAAGCAAGGCTTTTACGGCGGCGTTGGGATAACCTTCGGTATAGATGGCAGCACGTCGCGATTCAACCAGACGGTGGAAGGGCGCGGCGTTCTCACTGGTGACGACGACGGAGCAAGGCTCTTCAAAGCGGAGTGACGCGATGGCGCGCACCGTGCGCCAGGAGAGGATCGCAGCCTCGCCCCGCTGCCACAGGCGCAGCGGCCATTCCATCCACGCGCCGTCCTGCGTTCGGTAGGCGAAGGGCGCGAAAACGACGGCGTGCGTGGTATACGGGTTTTCGATGACGCCGCAGGCGTTGAGCAGGCCGGCGGAGTCGCTTTGGTCGTCGCCGGCGTTCAGGCGCAGCAGATGCTCGAACTGCTGGCGCCGCGCGCCGCCTCGAAGGGCCTTGCTGTCATTGAAAAACTTCGCGCCGAGTTCCGAAAGGGTAATACCCGCCGGCGTTTCACGCAAAAAGAGCAGCGCTTTGACAAGCGCAATCAGGTCGTCGGCAGCCGAGGCGGCATTCCGGAAATAACGCAGCGCAGGCTCGGATTCGCGCAAGGACGCGAACAGCGCCTGCTCCCGCGGGAATAACAGGCGAAGCTTGCGCAGGGTCTGGTCGCGGCGCTCTGCCGGCGTCGGTGCCGTGCAGGACGAGTGAGGCAGAAGCTTAAGTTGTTCAGCGAGTGGCAGCCAGAGTCGGCGGTCGCGCAGGCCGGGGTCGAGCTTGGCTTTAAGGCGACCGTTCACCTCGCGGCAACCGGGAAAAATCTCCTCCAGCTCGCGACGAACTGTCCGGTTTGCCGGCACATCGCCCAGCGTGAGCGTGGCCGGGATCGGCTTGTCCGAAATGGCGTGGCGTGCGGCCCGCAGCAGCCAGGGGCGCATATCAGGACAACGGTCGAGCCGCTCTTGCCAGTCAGCAGGGGTCATGGGAGTGGGGAGAGTTAGGAGTTGGTTGGGGGGAAGGAAGAAGGAAGATTCAGGATGGAGGATTTTTGGGGTGACGCGGGGGACGCAGAAGATCACGGAGGTGACGGAGGTCTTCGCCGGCCAAAGGCTGTTCGCTCAGGCCGAGCACGGGCCAGAGGCAGCCGCGAACCAGCCAGATCAGAAAGCCGAACGAAGCGAGCGGAAAGACAACGCCATTGAGCAGTTTGACGGCCGCGAGCGTGCAGACCGCGAACGCCACGTCGGAAATGGCGTCCTTGGCATACAGCCCCAGCTCTGACAGCTTGTCCTTCAGCACGACGGCCTTCTCTTTAAGGTCGTCGGTCGCGTGGAAACGTTCCAGCGAGAAGACCTTGCCGATCTTCTGGAACGAGGCGCTGACCGACTCGCGCATGGGGGCGGTGGTGTGGCGGGCGAGATAGGCCGAGCCGGCGACGGTTAGCGGGATGATCAGTAGGAAGAGCAGAGCGCAGAGCAGGAAGATCGCGCCGAGGCGGTGCAGCACCTGCCGGAGCGCCTGCTGGTTGGCGGCGAACCGGGCGGCGAGGCTGTTGATCAGAAAGACGCCCAGCGCAAAGGCCAGCAGCGGACCGGCGGTGGCGCCCGCACCGCTCACGACGCATTTCGCGGTCACCAGGTAGATCATGCTGGCGAGCAGCAGATTCCATGCGACCTCGATGTAGTCGAGCAGCGGTTGCAGCGAGTCGCCGGCCTCAATGGTCATGCCGGCCTTGGCGAAGACCGCGCCCGCCTCGACATTCAGGGTTGAGCCCTCCACGATGTCGGCGGCGGCTTTGGCGGCGCCGACCGGGATCATGAGGTGAAAGGTGTCTTTGATCGAGGCGTCGAGGAAGGCGAGATTGCGCTGTGTCAGCGGGGCGGTCAGGCGGGCTGTCCAGCCGGTCATGAGCCCCGAGGCGGTCAGCAGCAGGAGCGCGGCAAGGAGGATCGGCGTTTGGAGGCGTTTGAATATTGTCATGGTGATCCCTTCTGCCCTGCGTTGTTACAGTTCCTGCTCAAAGGCCAGCGGTGAGGGAGCGTTGCTGCCCGCGTCCAGCAGATCAAGCTGCTTGGGCGCAGCGCTCCAGTGATACGGGTAGAGGTGAACGTTGTAAGCGCTGTCTTTGACCACAAAAATCGAGGTGGAGTAGGCGATCTCTTTTTTCACGCCGTCTTGGTCGGGAGACGCCACGAAAAGCTGAAGCTCCAGATCGCTGGCGAAGCCGAGGAGCTGGTCGCGCCGGCCGGCGTCGATGCCGTAAAAAGCCTCGTCGAAAATCAGTACCGGCAGGCGTATCTTGTCCTTGTCGAAGAGGAAGTGTGCGATGGTGAGGATCAGCAGGTAGTTCGGGACGGCCTGCTCGCCGCCGGATCCGATGCTCTTGACCTTGCGGTCCATGACGATGCCGTCTGCGCCGGTGGTCAGCACCTTCAGCTCGTAGCGGAACCAGTTGCGGTAGTCAAGGATCGGCGGAATCTCGCCGACCTCGGTGTTCTTGATCTCGTCGGCGTGATCCTCGATGAAGGCGCGCAGGTCGGCCTCGGTCTTTTCAGGGTCAAGAGATCGGTAGCGCGTGACCAGCTCGCACAGGCGGCGGCACGACTCCTGCGGCGTGATGGAAAAGGCGTAACGGTTGTTGCCGAACGTGCGCTGCCGCAGGAGCTGCCCGATGCGACGCGCCATCTCCTGCAGCCGCAGCACGCTGGACTGGAGCTTGCTGACAAGGTTGTCCATGACGAGCTGCCGAAACAGCCGCAAGGTCTGCTCGCTGATCAGCTCTTCCTGTTCGCGTAATTCGTGTCGCGCGGCTTCGCGCACGTCCGCCAGCACGCGGCCGCGCCGGTCGTGCAAGGTGTTGGACGGCTCGTCGTAAACAAATCCAAAGGCCACACCCTCGTTCAGCACGACCTTGCCGCGGATCTTTTCGGCGGTGACGGCCGCTGTCTCTCCGGCTTCAGCCGCGCGATTGCGCAACGCGGCCCGGCTGGCGGCGTCTTGCCCGCAGCGCACGCGCACGAAGTCGTCCAAAGGCCCGTCCGGCACGTGCCACGCCAGCAGCCGCTCCTGTGCGGCGTCACGTTCGGCGCGCGTGGCGGCAAGACTGGCCAGATGCTGCTCGCACAGTTGCTGGAGCCCTTTGACTGTTTGCAGAACTCGCCCGGACTCAACCAGTGCGCTCTGGTGTTCTTTCTTGATGCGCCCCAGCTTGCGCTCGACCTCGGCCAGCCGCTCTTCAAGGCCTTCTAGCCCGGCCTTCTGCATCGCGACCAGCAGGTCGGTCTGGCGCTCCTTCTTGGCCTGAAGATCCTCTTCGTGAAACTGGCAGGTGTCGCGCGCGTTGAGGGCGTCGGTCTGGGCCAGCACAAACTGACCTGCCGTGCGCGTCACCGTTTCACGCAGACGGCGCACATCGCCGTCGATCTCATCCAGCAGGGTCTTGTAGAGACCGATCGCGCCGCGCCGCTCGCGCAGGCCGTCGAGCTCGCGTGCGGTGTCTTTGCGCTCTTTCTCCGCAGCCAGGCGGCGCTTCTCCAGCTCGCGCACTTCGCGCTCCAGCTCGCGCTGGCGCTGCTCGGCGCCGAGCAGGCGGGGCGGCGCGGCGCTCAACACCTGTTCGCGCAGACGGAAGTGCAGGATGGACTGGTCGAGGAACGGTTCGACATGCGGGCCGTGCCGTGCGTCGAGTTGATGCTGCAACACCAGTAAGGCGTCGCCGTCTGAACGTTCGTAGTCAAAAAAGCGGCGCAGCCAATCGTGCGGATGCGTCTCAGTGTCGGGGGAAATCACGGCCAGGCTGTGCTCCGGGAAATCGCGGAAGAGCAGCGCGCGCACGTCGGCGGCACTGGCCTCGTCAGTCACCCAAGTGGCGAGCACGGCGTCGCCGATAAGCTGTTCGAGAGCGGCGAGTTCGCGGGCGGTAGTGCCGGGGGCGGGGACGAGGCCGTCGTATAGCGGACGCGCGCGCAGCAGCTTCTGTTGCAGCGCGCGTTGGGCCTGAACAAAATTTTTGACCAGCGGAACGGCTTCGCCCCGATTTTTCTTTTCCGTGATTTCTGCGGCAAGCTGATCGCACCGTTTAGCCAGCGCGTCGAGCCGGTCCTCGGTGGCCTGAAGCTGGCGGTCGAGCGTTTGCGCCGTGGTGTCGGCCGCCTGGCGGAGGTCGGCGAGCGGCAGATCGGCGAGTTCGTTTTCGGGCTGTGCGCTTTTGGTGGCGTCATCCAGCGCGGCGGCGAGAGCAGCGGATGAAAACGGCACGGCGCGCCCGAGTTTCTGTAGGGTACGGCCGGCATGCTGCGCGGCCCGGAGCAAGGCGTCGCGGGCGCGTGTCACATCGGCTTCGGTTTCGTCGCGCCGCACTTGACAGGCGATCCATTTTTTCTTGGCCTGTTCGTGTTTGTGCTTCGCGTCATCGACCGCGAGGCGCGCCTCGCGCTCTTTGGCGACGAGGCCCTGCGCGTCCTGGCGCTGCAGTTCGTTGTGGCGATGCGTCGTGGACTCGACGAGAATGTCGAGGCGCTTCTGCTCGGTCTGTAGCTCGGCGAGTCGGCTCTGCTCGGCGGTCAAGCGTCCCGAGCAATGGTCATACGCGTCCTGGAATTCGCGGGCGGCCAGATGCCGCTCTTGCCACTCGCAGGCGGCTTGATCGATCCGGCTGTCGGTCACGCGGGTGAGCAGCGCGTCGAGCTCCTCGACAAAGAGGTGCTTGGCGCGCAACTTGTCCAGATCCTGTCGGCTCTCTTCGAGAGACTTCAAGTTGGCAATGACGGCTTCAAAGATTTCGCGCGGCGGCTCCTGCAGGAGTTGGCGGAAAAGCTGGTGGTAATCGTTGGTGTGGGCAGCAATTTCGCGGTATGCCTTGCCGGTGGCGAGAAACTTGCAGACATCGGAGAAGGTTTCCGGGTCGCTGAAAAAACGCGCGGCCAGGTCGTCGGCATAGGAGCCGATCTGACCGTAGTAGCCGCTGCCGCCCAGGGCGGCCTTGATCTCACTCTTGGTCGCGGCGCGTCGCCGGCCGTTTTCGGTCTGGACCAGAGGCAGGTCGCCGACCGGGCATTCGCGGATGATGCCCCAGCGCTCGACCGCCTCGTCCATGCTGCGGGTGGAGACGCCGATGGCGATGGAGACCGGGCGCCCTTGGCGGCCGCTGATTTCGAGGGCCGCGTAGGTGATGCCGCCGTTCGGGTTGAGCGGCCCGTTGCTCTCGATATTGTAACGCATCACGATGCCTTGGACCGAACGGCCAGCCGCGTGCTTGGCGCCGGCGACGCGGGCAGCGGAGTTGAATTCCATCGACCGTCCGGCGGTCAGCACATAATGCACGGCGTCTAGGACCGTCGTTTTGCCGGAGCCGTTGTCGCCCAGCATAAAGAGATGGCCGCCGGAACGGATTTCGATCGTTTCATCCACGAAGTTGTGGAAGTTGATCAGGCGGATTTTTTTGATGCGGTAAAAGTCCATGTTAGCGGGCCGTCAGATTGCGTTTGAGTGTGCGTCAGTATAGCAAAGCGGGAGGCCGTCTTGCAAACGCTGTGACGCAAGGAGTCATTGATTTTGGCGGGGCATTGGCCTAAACTTGGCGGCCTATTCAGAAAGCGAAGGGCTTATGACACTTGCGGAATTGGATTCACAACAGGCGGGGTCGCTGGCCGAAGTGACGGCGGCGGCGGATGCGGCCGCTCTGGAACAGGTGCGCGTCAGGTATTTGGGACGCAACGGCTTGCTGCCGGCGATCATCAAGCAGATGAAAGAGGTGCCGGCTGCCGAGCGGCCGGAGTTCGGCAAGCGCGTCCAGGCGTGGCGCGCCGCGCTGGAGAGTGCGCTGGGCGAGCGCATGGCGGGCGCCGGCGCGGTCAAAAAAGAGCAGGCGGCCTTTGACTGCACATTGCCGGGGCGTTGGCCCTCTCCGGGGGCGATGCATCCGGTCTCGCGGGTGATCGAAGAGACGGCCGCGATCTTCGCGCGGCTGGGTTTCACGGTTGCGGACGGGCCGGACATCGAGACGCGCTTCAATAATTTTACGGCGCTCAACACGCCCGCGCACCATCCTTCGATGGACGCTTCCGACACCTTCTGGTTGACCGGCGACCGGTTGCTGCGCACGCAGACGTCGCCTGTGCAGATTCGAATGATGACGTGCCACACGCCGCCGATCCGCATCATTACGCCGGGGCGTACCTACCGCCGCGATACGACCGATGCTACGCACAGCGCGAATTTCCATCAGATCGAGGGTCTCTACGTCGACACGAAGCCGGTGTCGCTCGCGGATCTCAAGTCTACGCTGGCCTACTACGCGCAGGAGATGATGGGGGCTAAGGCCGGCGTGCGTTTCCGCCCGCACTTCTTCCCGTTCACCGAGCCGAGCGTCGAAGTGGATTTTTCATGCCACGTGTGCGGCGGTAAGGGCTGCCGTGTCTGTAAGATGAGCGGCTGGATCGAGATCGCCGGTGCGGGCATGGTGGATCCGCGCGTGTACGGGCATGTCAACCGGGCGCGCGGTGATGAAGCGTACGATCCGGCAGCGGTTTACGGCTACGCCTTCGGTTTTGGCGTCGAGCGCATCGCGATGGTCAAGTACGGCATTCCAGACATCCGCTGGCTGTACGAGAACGATACTCGTTTTCTGAGTCAGTTGGCGTGAGGCGGATGGTGTTGCACAGCGTGGCCATGTTGAGCGAAAGAAGGGTTTTCGGAGATGAAAGTACCGGTCAGTTGGCTGAATGAGTTTGTGGATGTGTCGGATTTGTCGGTCAAGGAGTTAGCCGACAAGCTGACGTTTTCGGGCGTGGAGGTGGAGGGAATCGAAGAGGTCGGCGTGACGCTCGACGACGCCTTTGTGGTGGGCGAGGTGCTGGCCTGCGAGGCGCACGCGAACTCGGATCACCTGCATGTCTGCTCGGTGTCGGACGGCGAGCGGACGTGGCCGGTGGTGTGCGGGGCGCCCAATGCGCGCGCCGGCCTGACGGTCGCCTTTGCGCGTATCGGTGCGGTGATTCCCGAGGGCGGGTTCACGATCAAGAAAGCCAAATTGCGCGGCGTGGAGTCGTTCGGCATGCTCTGCTCGGCGCGCGAACTCAGGCTCTCGGACGATCACGCGGGCATCTTGGAACTGGACCCTGCTCTGAAGCCGGGGACGCCGCTGCGCGACGTGCTGCCGCCGCCCGAGACGGTGCTTGATCTGGAAATTACTTGGAACCGTCCCGACTGCCTCTCGATCATCGGCATCGCGCGTGAGTTCGCCGCACTGCTTCGGAGACCGTTGCGTTTGCCCTCACTGGCGTTTGTTGAGACCGACGAGCCGGTGGAGCGTTTCGTGCAGGTTCGCGTGGAAGATCCGACCAAGTGTCCGCGCTATACGGCGCGCGTGATGACTGGCGTGCGGGACGGGGCGTCGCCGGCCTGGATGCGGCACCGGTTGGAGCTGTGCGGCGTGCGGGCGATCAGCTTGACGGTGGACGTGACCAACTACGTGATGCTGGAGTGCGGTCAGCCGCTGCATGCGTTTGACTACCGCACGCTGGCGGAGCGTACGGTCGTGGTGCGGTGCGCCGCGCCGGACGAGGCGATCACGACGCTGGACGGCGTGAAGCGTACGCTCGATCCGAGCATGCTGGTGATTGCGGACGCCCAGGTGCCGAGCGCGGTGGCGGGCATCATGGGCGGCGCAGGCAGCGAGATCGCGGCAGGCACCGAGCATGTGCTGCTGGAAAGCGCGCTTTTTGACCCGGCTTCAACCAAGTTCACCGCCACGCGGCTGGGGCTCGGCACCGAATCGTCGCGCCGTTTTGAACGTGGGGTTGATCCGGATCTGGCGGATTGGGCGAGCCGCAGGGCGGTGGCCCTGTTGGCCAAGCACGGACAGGCGCGCGTGGCCAAGGGCGTTGTCGATGTGGACAACCGGGCCTGGAAGGCGGGCGAGGTGACGCTGCGTTTCGCGCGGGCACAGGCCGTGATCGGTGTGGCGCTGCCGGCCGACGAGATGATCGGCCTGTTGACGTCTCTGGGGCTCGAGGTGTTGGCGCGTGATGCGCAGAGCGCGAGCTTCCGCATTCCGTCGTGGCGGCTGGACCTGACGCTTGAGGCGGATTTGATCGAAGAGATTGCGCGTCTGCACGGGCTGGACGCGATTCCGGACCGCATGCCGGATGCGACGGCGGTTTCAACCTTGGACGACGGGCCGTTCCGCGTGCGGGCGCGCTGCCGCCAGTTCCTGTTGGGCATGGGCTTCAGCGAGGCGATGCACTACAGTTTTCTCTCGGCGCAGGAGTTGGATGCGTTTGATACGCGCCGGGCGGCATCGCGGGCGGTGTTGCCGAATCCGGTGAGTGCCGATTACGGTGTGCTGCGCGATTCGCTGCTGCCGCAGCTCGCGGGCTCGCTCGGGCGTAATGCGTCGCGCCAGGTCGAGAGCGCGGCGCTGTTTGAGATGGGCCGCGTCTTTTTCAAGGGAGTGGACGGCGAGCCCGGCGAAGAGGAACGCGTGGCCTTGGGACTGATGGGGCCGTTTGGCCGGTCAGCCGTGGATCGCCGGCGTGCGGTCGCCAACGAGGAGTCGATGCTCTGGCTCAAAGGTGCGGTGGAGAACCTGGCGGCGGCTCTGCACGCGGGACGTTTGGCGTTCGAACGGAGCGCGCATCCTGCGATGGAAGAGGGGTGGGCGGTCGACATTCTGCTCAACGGTGAGCGTATCGGCTGTATGGGACTGGTGTCGGCCGCGCTGCGCCATCAGTGGCGCATGACGGCGCCGATGCCGTTGGCGGAACTGCGACTGTCGCCGTTGCTGACCGGCGCGGGCGAGGTGTCCGGGGTCAAGCCGGTGCCGCAGTATCCGGCGGTTCGACGCGACATCGCGTTCATGGCAGACGCCGAGGTGACGCATCGTGACGTGGTGGAAACGGTGCGTCGGGCAGGTCCTGGGGAATTGACCGAAGTCCGGCTTTTTGATATCTTTCAATCAAAAGAAATCGGCAATGGGAAGCGTAGCATGGCGTTTACCCTGGAGTTCCGTTCGCCGGACCGGACGTTGACGGACCAGGAGGTGAACGCGGCCTTTTCCAAGATCGTTCAGGCGTTGAAGAGCGGCTTGGGCGTGGAGGTTCGCGAAGGCTGACGCAAATCGTTCTTTGAGAGGAGCCGGGGATGGCCGAGTGGCCCGGCGAGTGAAACGAAGTGGGCCCTGCTTTGTGCGCGGATACGCAGCATTTCTCTGACCTTCAATTTGTATCGGGAGTTCGAATGCGACGCAGCAAGGACACCTGCCCTGTGCAGGTCCGGATAGCGTCGCCTAGAGCACCCACCTCAGGAGTGAGGTTTCAGAGATTCTGCATTACGGCAAAGTGGGGCTTTTTTTGTAGGAAAGCAACTGACATGTACACACCATGGATCGTTAGGGTAGTGGGGATTGCAGCCGTCGCGGTATTCGCGGCGCGCGCGCAACTGCCGGAGATCACGGAGACGGCCCTCGCGGAGCTGGGGATTGCGTATGGGGTGCCCGGTATGAGCGGGTTTGTTTTTGTTGAAGGCCGTTACCTCGCGCCGCCCTATACGGTGACGCGGCGTGGGAACGGAATCTTTGTCAATCGCGTTCAAGTGGAGCAGCCTGTGGTTTGGCCGCGCGGCGTAGAGCCGGCATCGGCTGCGCGCGCGGTAGACGCGGACGGTGATTTCGAGACCGTCGCGCCGGAGGCGGCGCAGCCTGCCCCCGCTCAGCCGGTTGCGGAGGATGCGCAGAAGAAAGCGGTTAAGAGCATCGATGATCTTTTTGCGGATGAGGAGGAACCGGCGGCCGCGCCGCAGCCCGCCGCAGCGCGGCCTGCACCTGCCGCATCGACGCAGGCCGTCAGGTCTCCGGAAGACCATGCGCGCGATAAGGCGCAAGTGATCGAAGGGCTCGACCGTATCCGTGCCGGGTACGAGCAGGCCTTGTCGCGCGGAGAAATTTTCTTTTTCGGTCAGCGGCACAACCGGGTCAACGGTACCTACGGCACCGCGCGGACGCTGATGGGCGTCCTGCCGAAGGCGTTGCGGTATGCGGAATCGCCGCTTGATCTGCAGAACCGGCTCAAACAGGGCGGTGTCTATTTTCTCGACATCGGCATTTGTGGCGAGCTGTTCAAGAACAGAAATACCTTCCCGTTGCTGGAAGAACGACTACGCAAAATCGAGGCGGATGAGGCGCTTGAGGCCATGAAGAAGAAGGCAGCACGCCCTTGGTGACCGCGCACTGGAAAGGATGTCGGCGATGCGGACGAAACACACAGTGGATGAACGCGTTTTTGAGCGCGTGGCCGGCATTCTGGCGTCGATTGAATCACCCGACGAGATGAGCGCGTTCCTGAAAGAACTGTTGACACCCGGCGAGGTGCGCGACATCACATTGCGCTGGCGCCTGCTGGAGCGGCTGTCGGAAGGCGTCACGCAGCGCAGGATCGCCGAGGAGCTGCGGATCAGCCTGTGCAAGATCACGCGCGGGTCGAAGATTTTGAAACAACAGGGCGCCGTGACGACGCGTCTGCTCGATGCTGAGACAGCCGGCGGGCTGCCGTAAGCGTGGGGGCCCGACTCGCGGTTGCGTCGGGAACAAACGATTGGGTAACGTTCAACGCTCAACGCTCAAGTTACAGGGAAGTGACATGCAGGTTATTTCAGGTGCGATCCAAACTCAGATGGCGGGCTCTTCATGGATCCGCCGCATGTTCGAAAAAGGCATTGAACTGAAAAAGCAGTTCGGGGCAGACAACGTCTGCGATTTCAGCCTCGGCAATCCCGATATACCGCCGCCGCCGTGTGCGGCCGACGCGCTGCACGGGCTGGCCGAACGCGTGGCGCAGCCTTTCGGCATGGGGTATTGCCCCAACGCCGGCCTGCCGGAGTTCCGCGAGGCGCTGGCCGCCCACCTGAGCGTGCAGCAGCAAACTGCCGTGCAGGCCGCGCAGGTGGTGGTCACCTGCGGCGCGGCTGGCGCGTTGACCTCCTTTTTCCGTGCGGTGCTGGAGCCGGGCGACGAGGTGCTCTGCCCCGCGCCCTATTTCGTCGAGTACGGTTCCTATTGCGGGCATTTCGGCGGCGTGCTCAAGGCCGTGCCGTCGCTGCCGCCCGATTTTCAGCCGGATGTCGCGGCGATCGAAGCGGCGGTGACCGAACGTACGCGCGTGCTGTTGATTAATTCGCCGAACAACCCGACCGGGTGCGTCTACTCACAGCAGACGCTGGCCGCGCTGGCCGAGCTGGTCAACCGCGTCAACGCCGCGCGCGAGCGGCCATTGTTCTTGCTGAGCGACGAGCCGTATCGGTTTTTGGCGTATGACGGCGCGGTCGTGCCGCCGATCCTGCCACTTTCGCCGTTCGCCTTGGTGCTGGGGTCGTTCTCGAAAAACCTCTCGATGGCCGGTGAGCGCGTGGGGTATCTGGTCGCAAACCCTGCCATGCCGGATGTGGCGACGCTCATGAATGCGGTCACGCTGACCAACCGCACGCTGGGTTTCGTGAATGCGCCGGTGCTGGGACAACGGCTGGCGATGGCGTTGCTCGACCAGGGCGTCGATGTCTCGGTGTACGCGCGGCGGCGCGCGGCCATGGACCGCGTGCTGCGTGAGGCCGGCATCCGGTTCGCGCTGCCGCAGGGGGCCTTCTACTTCTTCCCTGAAGCGCCGGGCGGGGATGATCAGGCTTTCGTCCAGGCGCTGCTCGCGCAGAATGTGCTGGCCGTTCCGGGCCGCGGCTTCGGCTTCAGCGGATATTTTCGGCTGAGCTTCAGTGTGGAGGACTCGGTGATCGAGCGGTCGGCGGCTGGCTTCCAATCGGCAGTCGCCGCCGTGTCGGGCGGGCGCTGAGCGGTGGTCCCTTCAAGCGGAGGTGTGAGATGACGCGAATCAGGGTCGGGGTGGTTGGGGCGCTCGCGGCGTGCGCCGTTTGGCGTGCGGCGGCGGCGGGCTTCACGGGGCCGGCCGAGTGGCGCACGGTCCACACCAACGCGGTGGCGGCGTGGCAGGCCGCCCAGGCCCACGCCGTACCGGCCGGCGACGTCTGGCGCGGTGTGGTTGCCGACAGGCAACGTCGCGAGGTGCGCCTGCTGGCCGAGGCGGTGGGACACCGGGTCGGGATCACGGCCGAATTTTTGCTGGTGGGGCCTCTGAGCGATCGCGCCTATGAGGCGGTGGCCGTGACGATCGCGCTGCCCGGCGACATCGTGCGTGCTGTCGAATGTCTGGGGCTCGCGCGCGGCGGGTGTGTCGGCAGCCGCCCGTTCCGCTTCTGGCCCTGCGGCGAGCGTGTCGAGGTGACGGTGCGCCGCCTTGATGTGTCAGACGCGCCCACCCGCCCGTTGCAGGTTTTGATCGATGACAAAGAGACGGCGGCACCGCTGGTGGGTGAAGGCGGTCTGGTCTTTACGGGTGCGTGCTGGGAGGGCGCGACGTGTCGGGCGGATACCAATATGCCCTCTTCGGTGATCGCGCTGTACAATGCCCCCGATACGGTGTTCGACGTGCCTTTTCAAGTCGGTCAGAGCGAAGTCTACGGCAGGTTGTCACTGGCGGAGGCCCTGCCCTACGGGGCACCTCTCGAAATCGTGCTGCGTCCGCTGCTGCCGGCCGACGGCCGCCCGCGCGTGCTGCCGCTGACGGTCTCGGCCGCGTGGGACGACGGACGGGTGACGCTCACTTGCGCCCACGCTGACGGACGCGCGGCCACAGAGGGTGAGATGGCCGAGGTTTTGTCCTGGTTGCGCGCTCAAGCCGGATCCGGCCGCGAGCCGTATGTGACCGTGCGGTTTGATGACGCGATGCCGCTGCGCCGCGCGGCGGATGTGGCGCGCGTCTTCGACATGCTGGACGGCAAGGGCATCAAACTGGACGGCAAGGCCGATGACGGGCTCTATCCCAAGGCCTTCCTGCCGCTGGAAAAGTGGCGCGAGCGCAAGGACCGCCACCCGCAGCCGTTTGAGCTGCATGTGACGCGCGCGGCGGACGGCGCACTCAGCAAGAAGCTGGTCTTCATCGAGGAGGATTGGACGGTCGAGGGACTCGATCCCAAGCTGACGCCGCGCGACTATCCGTTTACGGAGTGGGCGGAGTTGCCCAAGCTGGTGACGCAGACCGGTGGGGCTGACAGTAAGGTGCGACTGCTCTTTGTCTACGCGCCGGCCGATTTGCCGCTCAACACGTTCATGCCTGGCGTGCGCGCGGTCGCCGACCGTCTCGGTCTGGTTTATGTGTTTGGCGAGTGAGCCGGGCCATTGGTTGCGGCACGGATCCGCCAAGCCTCAAGGTCATGTCCGTCCAGCAGGTCATTGAAGGCGCGTGTCCAGTTCTCTTCCTGCGACGGATCGCGTAGCGTAAGCGGTGCGGCTCCTGGCAACGTCGGCGCGTGCGGATCATCCGGCATGGCGAAAAGGGGCCGCTCATCCAGCCGTATGCGCACACCATAGTCAAACCCCCAACTGTACGGTGAATACCCGTAGCCCGAATAGCCGTAGGGGCCGCCGCGCAGCAGACGGTCAGGTCCGTCCAGCGGAAACAGGATCCCCGCATGCGGCTGCCACGGCCATCCGGCGGATGCGTAGGGGCTGCGGTAAGGGCCGTGCCAGCCATAGCCGTAAGGCAGCCAGCTCCAGCCCGCGTAAAGATCCACGGCGGGCGTGTCAGCCGCGCAAAGGAGTCGCGCGGCTAGCAGCAGCGTCAACACAGTCAGATGTTTGTTCATGGTTCAGCCCGAGGGGTTGCGCGTCACGGAACGGGTCCTGAAAGGCGCGCCGCAACACCTCTCATGCCGCCGCGCAGGACTTCCGGCGGTGCCAGTGTCGCTTTTACAATGCCCAGACTATGCCTGTCGCGTCGTGATTGATCAAGCAAAAACGAAAAGCAAAAACGGAAGGCCGATCGGGATGAAGGGCGCATGGCAGTTCTGTTGGGGTCCGTGATTCGTAATCGTAATCTTGCTCGTAATCATAATCTTGAATGTGGCACGCACGAGCTCTTACACTGTC
>Ga0116158_10002459_pt1 | contig 16402 bp, 18 predicted proteins | sample AD_UKC052_MetaG_FD_89883 | JGI IMG/M metagenome (GOLD analysis project Ga0116158, IMG submission 89883) | Active sludge microbial communities of municipal wastewater-treating anaerobic digesters from USA - AD_UKC052_MetaG | ecosystem: Engineered > Bioreactor > Anaerobic > Digestate | place: USA... | reverse complement strand
TCCCGACTTGCATCGGGGTTTTTTTGTTTCGGGAGTATGAGGATGTTCAGGCTGTCTATGGTGCTTGGGTTAACCGGATGACCTGCTCACGAAATCAGGTCTTATGAAATGCGTATTTTCCGATCACGCTCGCTTTTTGTAGACCATGTCCTGTTGGATGTGAAGATCAAATCAGATGATATCCCGCGTCATTGCCACCAGAGATGTCTGAGTATACATTCATATAATGAGTCTCGGTCGTATCATGAAAGGATTTCCAACATGACGCTCTCTATGAAACAAGTTCCCCTGCTGATAATTCTGCTGTTTCTGCCCGTCGCTACTATCCTCCACACACAACAAGGTTCATCAAAGGAAACATTGAAAATTCTGGAGACGGTCAACGAGTTCGGCGGGAAGACGGTGGAGTATACTTACCCCGACGGAAAACGATTAACAGGCTGCTGAAAAAGCAGCCCAATTTCTTGAAATTTTATTCCTAACAGAAAAACCCGATGAGTTTTCTGTTATACCTGCCAGGTCAATGTCCTCGCCTGTCGGCGAATCATTTCGTTTTCTCTTATGGTCAACCGTGTGGTATCCAATCTGTCGCTCTTTACCAGTTTTGCACAAGATTTCGCATACGGGTCAGGTTATAGACTGCTGCTGAGAAATAGAAAATCTGACGCATTCGATCCTGTCCCCTGTGCCTTGCCTTGCGCATCAATCCAATATTCTTCATCCAGCCAAAACATTGCTCGATCAATTTGCGTTTTCGCAGACTGACCTTGTATCCGGGTCGATTCATTGTTCTCCCATCAAGAATACTGTACTTCTTCGCAGCCACATGTGGAGTCACGCCGAGTTTCCGACAGCCCTCAATAAAATCCTTTGAATCATATCCTTTATCTGCACCAACAGTGCGGCGCTGGCTTTTCTTTCCGTTTTTTGCAAGCAGTTTCAAACCAGTTTCACGTTCGGCAGTGCCGTTTGCTGTTGCTATGTCAGCATCGACTATTAATCCGTTCCTGTTTTCTGTCAGCAGATGACCTGAGTGTGCTATCCGCGAAGCCTGTCCTTTCGCCTTTCGAGCAAGCCTCGCATCCGGATCGGTTGTCGAACGGTGCGTTTCATTGCTGCGTTTCTCGCCGTGATAATCAACATCAGGGTTTCGTCCACTGCCAGGTCGGTTTCGGGGATCATCTTCCGTTTTCTCCTCAATCGGCCGGAAACTTTTCATCGATGCCGCTGCGTCGAGCAGGGTTCCGTCAAGAGTGAAGTGCTCTCGGGACAATAGCTGCTTTGAAGCCGCTTGTGCTTTCACTGCCTGAAAGAATTTTTCCGGTATTTGTCCGGACATCAGACGATCACGATTCTGTGAAAATGTGCTGGCGTCCCAAACAGGCTCATCCATACGCAATCCGACAAACCAGCGAAAAAGGAGATTGAAGTCAATTTCTTCCACGAGCAATCGTTCTGACCGGATTGTATAGATAAATTGCAAAAGTTGGGCTCGCAACAGGCGCTCTGGGGGTATCGAAGGCCGGCCCTTTGCGTTGTAGATCTCGTCAAAATCATGGTGGAGTGATTTCAAGGCAATATCAACAATCTTGCGAAGTGCTCGCAGTGGATGGTCTTGCGGGATTCTCTCTTCGAGTCTCACGTATGAAAACACATCATCCTGCTGCTCTTCCTGTCCTCGCATAGTGACCACTATACTGTGTTATTGTTTTTGTAATATACCTCAACTCGCTATTTTTTCAACAGCCTGCTAAAAGAGTTTCGACATCGTGGACGATGGAAAATGGCGGATGTCTACAAGGCAACCGATTATGGGGCAGCGAAAAAGACGCTCGAATTACTGGGGCGGTGGCTTGCCATGGATCATGAAAGGTCAGCCCATTCACTGGCCTAAGATTTGGAAGAGGTATTGCTCATGCAAAAACTTGGTATTACCGGCCCCCTCAGAAAAACGCTTGCATCAACAAATCTGATAGAAAATCTCAATTCCAGGATCAAGCCATAGATTGAAAGGGTCCGTCGCTGGCGAAACACAAACATGGTCATGCGCAGGGTCTATACGGGGATCGCTGAGGCTGAAAAGGAATCCAGGAAGATTCGAGGGTGCCGCAATATGGACGTGCTGCTTATACGAATTGCAGCATACCGCGAGAGAGGATTCATTTCTCTTGACACGTCAGCCGAGGTAGCATAACCTACAACTAGCAGCTCCCATTTTAAACAATGGATGGAACAAAGCCCCTGTCTATGGATTGTATTTTTGCTGTTGCGGCGGGAGCAACACAGTCGCTTCGGAACGATAGATCGGGCGTATGCCGTGAAGTCCGAAGAATGACAAGATGGTACCGGATTAGCCATACTGTCTGGAGAAAATCCGCAGTTGATTGAGGATGAATGTGGAATTTCGCAAAAAAATAATAGTGCCGGCAGTCCGCTAATGGTACTGGAGGATGAAAATGACAGAAACGACGAAGCACCAACCATTGCTGCAGCACACGACACAATCAGCTTACCGTTTTCGCCTGAATGCCGAATTCCTGTTCGCGGGCCGTGTCGAGTCGAATGACTTGGTCATTCCGCTCGAAGGCATCTCCGACAGACATGCGCTGTTTTTTGAAAAGGAAGGACTGTGGTATGTGGTCGATCTGGCAAGCCGTCTCGGAACGGCTGTCAACCGCCAGCCGGCCTTTGCGGCCACACTTTTGCGCGACGGCGACGAGATCCATTTCGACAGGCAGCGATTTTCCTTCGCTCATCCAGAGCAGTTGCCGGTACCGGAGGAATTGGCCTGTGATGATTCCCGGCGCCAGGACAGGAAGGAGGATGCGGCTGTTCGCTCGACAGGCAAACCGGCGGGAAAACCGACATCGTCTTTGCAGGCCGGATCTGCCGCAACGTCGAACGGCACGGTCATCATGCCGGTAGTCAAGAACGGGGACGCCTGGATCGAGGTCGAGAAGGGTCCCGAGCCTGGGCGCCGGATTCCGTTGGTTCCCGGTGAAAAAATCATGATTGCGCGCAAGACGGGTCCTGGCAATACGCTGATCATTGACGATGCTTCAATTTCCCGCAACGGACATTGCAGGCTGGTCGAGGATGATGACGGATGCTGGCGCATCATTGACAATGACTCGACAAACGGTGTTGTCGTCAATGGCCGTGCCATTACCACGGTTGTTCTTTCCGATGGCAGTGAAATCCAGCTCGGATCTGTCGTTCTGCGATATCACGGAACAGGCAAGGCTGTGTCGAACAAGGGAACGGCAGTCGCGGAAAATGATTTTTACCAGAACAGAACGATCATCGACAACGGCAAGACCCAGGCCTGAGACGGGACAGGGAAGGGGTATCCGGTGTCCAACGGCAAGAACATGTTCCTGATCGTGGAAGAAAAAGGTTTGTTCCGCCGCAGCCTTCCGCTGGCGGCGGGACAGCCGCGCACGTTGCGGATCGGTCGCGAGCCATCCGGGACGGACATGGCCATTCCGCACCGGGCCGTGTCGCGACAACACGCGCAATTCGAGTGGGATGGCGCGGGGCAGCTGCTGGTCCGGGACTGCCGGAGTACGAACGGCGTCTGGATCGACGGCAAACGCATCGACGATGCTTGCACGGTTACCGACGGGAGCAGTGTTTCGTTCGGCGCTTCCAGCGAGTGGCGGATCGTCTTCTCCTCGCGCCAGCATTCGGGTGCGGGTGCGTCTCCGGCCGTGCTCGCCGGCAAAAGCACGCTCGTCTACGGACGAGGCGCGGATTGCGACGTGCGCATCGATTCGCCGGTCGTGTCGCGGCAGCACGCGAAGCTGACCCGTCTCGGCGACGGTCGCTGTGAGTTGCGCGATCTGTCCTCGACGAACGGGACGTTTGTCAACGGCATCCGGCTGGTCGCGCCCCGCGTATTGTCCGCCGGAGACAGGGTCACCATCGGCAAGTCCGTTTTCGTCGCCGACGGCCATGGCTTGCAGCCCGGCCGCCAGGAAACGGATGCGGCACTCGTCCTCTCCAATGTCACGACGGTCCGTTCGGGACGGCGCATTCTCAACGACATTTCCCTGGTCATTCCTGAGCGAAGTTTCGTCGCGATCATGGGGCCGTCCGGTTGCGGCAAGTCGACGCTGCTTAAGGCGATGAACGGGAGCGAACCGGCGACTTCGGGGACCGTAAAACTGAACGGACTCGACCTGTACGCCGAATATGACAGTCTCAAGCCCCAGATCGGCTACGTGCCGCAGGAAGACATCGTCCACGGCGGACTCAGTGTCCACGACGCGCTTTATTACGCCGCGCGACTGCGTTTGCCGGAGGATCTCGAACGGTTCGAGATCGAGCGCCGGATCGATTCGGTTATGGGACAACTGCACATCAATGCGATTCGCAACAGCCTCGTGCGCACGATCTCGGGGGGCGAACGGAAGCGGGTCTCGATCGCGGTCGAATTGTTGTCCGATCCGAGCGTGCTTTTTCTCGACGAACCGACATCGCCCCTCGATCCGCAGACGATCGAGGAATTTCTTGTCATCCTGCGCGAACTGACGGAGCACGGCGTGACCGTGATCATGGTCACTCACAAGCCGGACGACCTGAGCTATGCGGACCGGATCGTCTTCCTGGCCAGCCGGGGTTATCTGGCTTGGCACGGGCCGGCCACGCAGCGCGAATTCTTGGAATATTTTCGGGTGGCCAATGTCGTCCAGGTCTATGCTCGGCTTTTCAAGGAAGACGGGGCGACGCTTGCCGAGGCTTTCCGCCGGCATGCGCGCGATGCCGGCAAGGCCGAAGCCGGGGGCGGGCACGGGCTGGTCAAAAAAAAGCGTTCGACCGGAATCGCCGCCCAGACGGTCTGGCTGACGTTGCGGCAGCTCCGGATCAGGATCAATGACCGCAAGAATACCGCGATCCTGCTGGCCCAGGCGCCGATCATCGCCCTGCTGACGATCCTGGTCTTTGACCAGCGTTCGATGTCGGCGCTCTTTCTGACGGTGATCTCGGCCATCTGGTTCGGCTGCAACAATGCCGTCCGCGAGATCGTCTCCGAATGGCCGATTTACAGGCGCGAACGGATGTTCAACCTGCATTTGACGTCCTATCTCGCGTCCAAGCTCGTTCCGAACATCATGCTCGCGGCGGTCCAGATCGGGATATTCCTAGCGATCGTCGCCGGGCATCTGGGCCTCGTCAATCCCCTGGAGACGTATCTGGCGCTGCTGTTGGCGGCCTGCAGTTCGATCCTGACGGGGCTTTTTGTCTCGGCCCTGTTCGACAGTCCGGACAAGGCCATGGCCGTGCTGCCGATCGTCCTGATTCCGCAAATAGTTTTTTCGGGGGTCATCGCGCCGCTGAAGAGTTCGCTGCTCGAAGGTTTCGGCTGCATGATGATCTCGCGCTGGTCGGTCAATCTTGTCGTCAACGTGCAGGAGTCGGTCATGGTCCAGGCCGGACCGGCGGGCGCGTTGTTCGAACCCTGGCCGTCCGGCAAGGTCGTTCTGGACGCCTTCGGGCGGGACAACCCCGACGGGGATCTGGTCAAGGGCTTGCTCGTCATTTCGGCAGTCATGCTTGTCGCGCTGGTCATCGTCCTGCGCAGAAAGGACAGCTTGTGAGCGGAAAATGGCGCCTCATGGCCGCGTCGGCCCTCGCGGCGGGATTGCTCGGTTCCGGGCCGGGTTTGCGGGCGGACGATTCGCTCTGGGACATCTTCGAGGATGTCCGGAATGAGACGATCAAACACACGGCGATCAGTGACAAGGACGAGATCAGATACGGCGAAAAAATAGCGTGGGAGATCAACCGCAAGGCGATCCTGCTGGCCGCGGGCGATCCTCGTTCGCGCCGGGTCGAGGCGATCTGCCGCGACGTGGCCGCTTTCCGGACAAGGCAGAATGTCCCGATAACGGTCCGGGTACAGTCTTCGCGCGAAATCAATGCCTTTGCCGTTGCCGGCGGCAACATCTGGGTGACGACCGGGATGCTCGCTTTCGTGCGTGGCAACGATGAACTGGCGGGCATCATCGGCCATGAAATCGCCCATGTCGACCGGAAGCATTGCCAGGCCAAGATACAGATGTATGTTACCGTTCTTGAGGCGACCGGCGACGAGAACTTGGCGGGCCTTGCCAATCTTGTCGCCACTGCCGTCGATACCCCGTATTCGCAGAAAGACGAGAATGTCGCCGATTATTACGGGGCGACGATGGCGTTCCAGGCCGGCTATTCTCCGGCCCGGATGGCGGATTTTTTCGACCGTATCGAGGCTCGGTATCGGACCGATCGCGGGCGGAGCACCGATCCCGATATCGACCGGTTGCAGAATTCGCATCCGTTGAACAGGGAAAGAATGAAACGCATCCGGCAACGCGCCGTCGAGCTGATGCGACAATAGAAAAGCGAGGCACTGAATGAAACGAATGATTGTCGGAGTCCTGGTCGGGGCCGTCTTGGGCTTTGCTTCCCCGCTTGCGGCGTCAAAACAGGGCGATGCGGCCGTGCGGGCGTGGGTGCAGAAAAGCCTGGCCGGCGAACTCGCGTCACTGCAGCAGTCCGGCGTGCTTTCGCTTGCCGGTTGCACGGTGACAACGGGCGAGAACCACGGTTGGAAGCGCGGCCACAAGGTTTCCTTCGGGGTTTACTCCGTTGTCATCCAGTTCCCGGTCAAGGAGGGACGCGACGAAGCGTTCCGGTCCCGGCAGGGGACCATCAACGACATATTGTCTATCAAGGCGACAGGTGGTTCGTTTGTCGCCGTCACGGAATGGCGCGGGATTCTGCATACGCGCGAAGCGGGGGACGGCGGCGTCACTGTCGTCAGCAAGGATGCTTTCAACGATGCCGTCGTTTCCGGCAAGCCGGCGGACGGTCCGCGCGGAGCGACAAATGCCGGTCCGAAGGCTTCCGGCGAGGAGCCGGTGCGTGAACGGATCGTCGTCCAGCGGATTCCCGTCTATACCAATCTCAAGGTTGAAAGCTTTTCCGTGACGATGCTCGAGACTGACGGCTCGCGGACCGTCTCGGCCATGGCCAGATCGCGTGTCGAAATTAATGGCCAGTTCAAATGTCCTGGTGCCATGCTCGAATTGCGTTTCTATTTCAAGGACGGGTCGCAGCAGAAACGGGACGACCTGCGCGTCACTTCAGTCGAGGCGTTGGAAAATGCGATCGTTCGCTCTGACGATGGCGGCGGTCATGTTCTGCAGGTGAAATCCGGGACATCCTTCGTTGCACGACTGGAATTCATCACTGACGAAAAATTCGACGGAACGGTTAAACTATTTCTGGCTATGCCGGTGTATATCAATGGCAATGAGAATACGCCGCTGGCCGTCGAGCTTCCGCTGACACCCGCTGCGAACCCCTGGATTTTCATCATTGGCGCTGTCGCGTTGCTGGCCATTATCGTGGCAGTTGCTGGATTCAGGCGCAACCGCGGTCTTAATTACGGCAAGGTTCGTTGCGAGTTGATCATTTCCTCCGGCAGCGACACGGGAAAGTTGATTACGCTTGACGGCGAGACGGTTGTGCTTGGCCGTATGCCGGAGACCAACAACGGAATTCGCATTCAGTCTGAAAAGGCGAGTCGACGGCATTCGATGCTGACGCGCACGGCCAGGGGTTATATGATTGCCGATGCCGGTTCAACCAACGGTACGTTCCACAACGAAAGAAAGCTTGATCCTGGCCAGACTGTTTTGCTCGGCGACGGCGACCGGATCGGCATCGGCGGCATCCAGCTGGTCTATCACATCTCGAAACGTTAGGAGAGGTAGCGCGAATGGCGTATGTCACGAAGACCGATGTCGGGCGCAAGCGGGACCACAACGAGGACGCGTCCGACGCATTCGATATCAGGATCAAGGGAGTTTCCTATACCGTGCTGGTCCTCGCCGACGGCATGGGAGGACTCGAGGCCGGCGAAATCGCTTCGTCGATGTTTGTCGCCACGGTGCGTTCCGTTCTCGGGGAGTATGCGAACGGCCGGCGGAAAAGATGGCAGATGAAGAAAGCCTTGCAGGAGATTTTCGGCGAGGCCAACCGGGCGATCCACCGGGCCGGCAAGGATCGCCGGGTGGCGCAGATGGGCACGACCGGCGTCGTCGCGCTGATCGACGAGATGGACTGCCTTTTGGCCTGGGTCGGGGACAGCCGGGCCTACCACTATCACTGCCGCCATGACCGTTTGGCGCAGGTCAGCCGGGACCATTCCCTGGTCCAGTCGCTCGTCGATGCCGGGCGCCTCAGCGAACAGGATGCCCTGATCCATCCCCAGCGCAATGTCGTGTTGCGGGGCATCGGCATCGATCCGGAGGACGGCCCGCCGGACATGGTGCGCTTCGGTCTCCGGAAGGGGGACATGGTCCTGCTGTGTTCCGACGGTCTCAGCAACGAGGTCCCGCGCAGTTTCATGGAACGGAATTGCCGGATGCATGTCCGTGACGGCAACCGTCCCGCGAAAGCGGACAACAGGACCGCGGCGGATGTCAGTCTCCCGGGCGGGTCGTCGCAGGTCTTGAGCCTTGACGCTGTCGGCGACAACCTGGTGCGGGCGGCCAACGACAATGGAGGAAAGGACAATATCACGGTTGTCATCTACGAATCGCCCGGGGTATCGAAGGCGATGGCCGTTCTCCGGGGCGTTCTTCTCGGGTTGACGGCGGTATTGCTCGTCGTTTCCGTCCTGGTGTTGCTCAAGACATTCGCGCTTGATGGCGGGGGTGGCCCGGGGAAGCAGGCGGCGCCATCCGGGTCCGCGGGGCAAATCCCGAAAAATGCGGACAAATAAGAGAGAGCGGGCAGGGAGGGGCAGACAGGCATGAACATCGATTCCCGTTACGAAGGAATGAGCAAGATCGGCGAGGGCGGCATGGCCGTCGTTTACCGCGCGCACGACACGAAGCTCGGGCGAGACGTGGCGATCAAGGTCATCGCGCCGCAATATGCCGGCGACGCGAAGTTCCGGGCGCGGTTCATGCGGGAGCTGAAAATTCTGGCACGGCTACAGCATCCGAACATTGTTCCGATTTACGACAGTAACGTCAACAAGGAGTCGGCCTGGTTCGCGATGCGGTTCATCGAAGGCGAAAACCTTCGGCAGTTGATAGAGAAAAAGGAAATCACTGCGGCCATGGTTCTGGCTGTCGGCCAGGGAGTGTTGGCCGCCCTGGAGTATGCGCACAGGAACGGTGTGATTCATCGGGACGTTAAACCGGAAAACATCTTTATCAGTCGGGAGGGCGAGGTTTTTCTTGTTGATTTTGGAATTGCCTGCGCGACTGATGATGAAGGGACGCGGATGACTCGTACAGGCATGGCGCTGGGGACGCCAGCCTATTCGTCACCCGAGCAACTTGATGGCTTGGAAACGACAGCGGCATCGGATCAATATTCGTTCGGAATAGTTTTATATGAGATGATCTCTGGCCAGCCGCCTTTCACGGGTTCCCTGGCGGTAATTATTGCTGGACATCTGGGGCGCGAGGTGCCAGTCTTGCCACGTTCGGCCGGGATTTTTGGTGGGAAGGCCACCGAAAAGGTGATCCGCCGGATGTTGGAGAAGGACGCAGCCGCCCGTTACCGGGATTGCGACGAAGCCAGAGTGGCATTGAGCGATTGTTTTCCTGAAAGCATAGAACATTCGTTCAATGGAAATGCCGATAGCGAAGCGCCGAAGACGAAAGCATCTGCGGCGAAGAGGGATAAGGTTGCACGGGCGGATGAAGTGTCAGCGGTCCGCGCCCCGAAGAAGATGAAGAAAAAGACGATGCCGGTAGCGGTATCGTCGCCAGCGGAACCCAAGGCCATGCAGAGCCAAAAACAACCATGGGGAAGGGGTAAGGTACAAAAGCCAGCACTGGCAGGGCGGAAGAGCGCCAGTCCCAAATCGGCAACTGCACAGGTTGATAAGCCCGAAAAAAGGGTAAAGAGAAATCAGATTGCCATCATGGGGGCACTTGTTTTCGCCGTGGCCACGGCCGTGGTGCTCTTTGTTGTTAAGGGAACGACCGTGGAAAACGGCATGATCCGCGTCAATGGCGGAAAATTCATGTTCGGCGAAAATGCCTCCGCCCGGGAAGCGGGACGCGAGGTTGCCCTCAGCGACTTCCTGATCTCGAAATACGAAATCACGCAGCGCGAATACGAGACGGTCATGAATACCAATCCGGGACTGGACCGCTCCGGAGCGCATCCCGTCGAGAATGTCGCCTGGATAGATGCGGTCCGCTACTGCAACGAAAGAAGCAAGCGCGAGCATCTGCAGCCGGTTTATAACCTGTCCGGAAATACTGTCGAGTGCGACTATCGGGCGGACGGGTATCGGTTGCCCACCGAGGCCGAATGGGAATATGCCGCCCGCGGCGGCGAACACCGGTCGATCAGCCGTTACGCCGGTTCGGACCGGATCAACGAGGTCGCGGTTCTCGGGAAGGGCCATGAGGCGGTCGGCCGGCGGACGCCGAATCGCCTCGGCCTCTACGACATGAGCGGCAATGTCCGGGAGTGGTGTCAGGATGGATATGCCGAGAACCCGCGCCTCTGGTGGTGCAATCCCGTCACGAAGGATCCGGACAGGAATGCGGTGCGGATCGTGCGCGGGGGCGGGTGGAACTCGCTGGAAATCGAATGTGCGGTTTTTCACCGGATGCCGGGGCCAGGAAACGCCGGCGGCAAGAGTGGCTCCATCGGTTTCCGGGTGGTGCGGGGGCTTCAGCAGGACCGGATGTTGCTGGACGCCGTCCGGAAGGCCGATGTCGCGGGAGTCCGGAAAGCCATTGCGGACGGGGCGCGCCCGAAGTACTGCGCGGACGAGGAAGATGACCACGTGTTAAAACTGGCGGTCACCGCCACGAATGACGAAATCGTCAAGTTGCTGCTTGAGGCTGGGGCCGATGCCAATTTCAAGATTCCGGCTGGTTTTGGCTCGGGAAGCCTGGCCATGCTAAGGGCGAAGACCACGCCCATTCTCGCGGATGCGGCATGGACCGGTAGTCTGCAGATAGTAAAAGCGCTCCTCGAAAAAGGGGCCAATGTCAATGATGTCAATTCTGATGGCGTTTCTCCGTTGCATGCCGCAGTCAAACACGAAGCCATCGTCGATGAATTGCTGAAGAACGGGGCGACAGTCGGCGGGCAGGGCACACGAGCCGGTTCGCATTTGCAAATGGCTGTCAGTCGCGGGATTTTGAGAGTTGTCCGCAAGCTGCTTGATCATGGCGCGGATCCGAACGACCGCGACATTTTTTTGAACCATCCGGTTCTTGCGAGTGCGCTCACGGATGACAAGGAAGCGATCGCGCGTCTGTTGATCGAAAAAGGGGCGGATCTTTCCGTCCGGATCCGGATGCCCGGAGAGAATCGCGAATCGTATTATATCGATATTGCCCGTCGGAATGGGCAGTACAGAATTGTCCGGCTGTTGCAGCGGTACAATGCCCCGTCGGCGTCGGCAAACCGGAATGACGGCGAAGGAGCCGGGGACTGACGGTCCGGTGACCGCCGGAGCCGGTAAGAAAACGAAGCGGAGGACAGGAGAATGAAGGCTGGGATGATCCTATGTGTCATGGCCATGGTGTGCACCATGGGCTGCGGCAACGATACGGGGATGATTACCGCGAATCTGGTCAATCTTCGGTCGGGACCCTCGACGGACAGCATGGTCGTCGCCCGGCTGTACGCCAACCAAAAGGTCCGGATCATCGAGAAACAGGTTATGACTACCAAACAGGAGGGCCAGGGCGTTATCGGGAAGTCGGGCATCCTCAACAAGCAGGCCTATATCTATATCGGGCGACAGCCGTATCTGATGAACCAAGCCAAGGCTGTCCGGATCATTGGCTTGAGAGGCAGTGCCTATATGGTGGAAGTCGAAGTCGATACTATGCAGAAAGCCATCGGTTATGTCAAAATGGTGGATGTCGAGATCCTCAACTCGAATGTCTGGTACAGAGTCCGAACCGAAAACGGGCAAGAGGGCTGGGTTTTTGAACGATTCATCGTCCGGACCTGACCGGTCATCCCGAACGGGGTGGTGCGTTTCCGCGGTTAAGGCGGATGGTATATTGCTGTTTTTGGAGGAGTGTCCTTCGCACTGCCTGGAATGGCTGACCAGTGACTGTCCCGGTGGGCAGCGGTTTAGAACAGGCTGGCTCAACCGGTTCAACAGACAAGAAAAAATATTTTTGGGGGCGACTTGTGATGCATATTGATGATCGATATTCCGATCCGGTCCTGATCGGTTCGGGAGGCATGGCCGAAGTGTATCGCGCTCATGACCGGCGTCTGGATCGTGACGTGGCGATCAAGATCATCCGTCAGGAGACAAGTGACAAGCCGCAGTTTCGCCAGCGGTTCAAGCGCGAAATCCGGATGCTGACCAGTCTACAGCATCCCAATATCATACCGGTATATGACTGCTCTGCCGAAGAATCCTCGACGTACTATGTCATGGCACTGCTCGAAGGAAAGACGTTGGCTGAATATGTCCCCGGTGGACATATTTCTGGCCTGTTTTACAAGACTGTCATGGAAGGAATGCTGGCTGCCTTGTCCTGTGCCCATGGCAAAGGTGTCATTCATCGGGATATAAAGCCAGAAAACATTTTTATCAGCACCAATGGTGATCCTGTCCTGATGGATTTCGGGATAGCGGGCGCCGTTGACGAGGAAGCGACTTGTCTGACGCAGGCCGGGAGTTTCATCGGCACTTGTTTGTATGCGTCTCCCGAACAGCTCAACGGGGAAAGGCTGACTCCAGCGACAGACATCTATTCTTTGGGACTGGTACTCCAGGCCATGCTCTGCGGCGGACTGCCCTACTCCGGGACGATGTCCCAGATCATTCAACAGAAGACAATGCAGCCGACGCCGGAACCGCCGTCGACACATCCGGTTTACGAGATGCTTCCTGCCCTGAAAAGCGTCTTGCCGCGGATGCTGGCCAGGGAACCGGAGCAGAGATACGGAAGTTGCGAGGAAATTCTGCGGGATCTCCGCAGGGCAACTTCATCGGTATCATCCGGTTCGGCGGCGGAGAGCCAGCCCGGCGTGAAGCCCCGGGTGCGGGAAGAAGCATCCGGCGGGCCGGTTACCAAGCGGATTACGAGTGGTTTCAAATGGGTCGCCGTAGCTACAGTGGTGGCCGCGATTCTGATTCTGGGATTGAAAGGAAAGAGCCGGATTGCCATTACCGAATTTGATGCTAGCGAGTCGATATCCGGGGTTGTGGTCGACGGGGTTTCCTACAGTTTCCATTCCGGAAACTTGTTCGATGATAATCCGGCAACATCTTGGCAGCCGAAAGATATCGTCGGAGGCTGGTTTACAGTTCGTTTGCCGGGCAAGAATTCATACGAAATACGGATTATCAACGGATTCGCATCCAGACAAGGGTTGTACGACTGGTATTATCGCAACAATCGTGTACGCAGCGTCGACGTCATTTCGAGTGAAGGAGTGAAAGCCATAACGTTACAGGATGGTAATCAGGAGTACCAAAGTCTTGGAACGTATGAGACGGATTTTTTTCAGATTCGTATTACGGGAATTTATCCTGGCCAGAAGTGGAACGATACGGCTATCTCCGATGCGATAGTATTCAGGAGGTAATGCAGGTTTGACATGCTCAATGCTCATAGCAAGAACGGTTTTGTCTGTGGGCTGAACTGGCAATGAATTGCTTTCGAGTGCCCTTTGTCTATGGCTTTGATTTGCAATGTTGATGGGCGGGCGGATTGGCAAGGCTAAAACAATTTTCTGGGTATTGTTCAGAAAACGGGCATTCAGACCTTGCATGACTAAATTCACTTTGTAAATCAGGGTCGGCAACTCGAATACACACAACCCGATCCTCGTTTCCTATGTGGCCAAGGGCCTGCTGCCATATCATGGTCTTGGCTCCGGGATCAAGCGGGCTGTACTCAAGCAGATTGATAAGCTCAAAGAGCAGGGACGTCTCCGCCGTATTGGCCCAGCCAAGGGCGGGCATTGGGAAGTGGTCGAATAGTCAGAATTTGGAGACTACACAATCGTTGTCAGAAATATTGTATACATCCTGAACGCACTACGCCCGAGCAACGCGAAGTGGATTTTTTGTGTTGTGCAGAGTACTCCGGGAGAATTGCGTAAGATATTACAATACTATGCTGGATACTCCCGGAGTACAAACAGGCAGGCAAAAAAATCTTTGAAAATGAAAACTTTTCGCGTGTTGGCCGTATATGTCAATGTAGCTGAAAATGAGAAACAGTGCCGGCGCCGCAAACGGGCGCCATCAATAAGGAGGATGACATGGCCACCACCAAAAAGACCGCCGAAGATCCCGCCAATCTGTTTGCCGAGATCGAATCTCTGCATGACCGCCTCGCCCTTGTGATCAAGACCGTCAATGCCGTAAATATCCGCTGCCAGACCGAAACGGGTCGAAATCAATCGAATGACGATGGTTTTTCGGGACAGGGGTGAAGTTGACCGATGGGGTTTGCAGTACCTGGAACAGGGAGTCGGCGTGAACGTACCATCGCTGCTCCCTGTTTCCGGTTGTAAGCCATGCGCAATTGGCTGAGGAGGCACACATGAACAGAGCGATCACGGAGATGGATATGCCGCCCTGGCTGTCCCGGCAAACGGCTGAAACGATGGCCACTGAGCCGCTGCCACTTGAAGAGATTCTGACCGACTCGCTCTATTATGCCGGTGCAGGCTACGATGGCGCTCCGGTTGAACACCTCCTGGGCAATGTCCATTCGTTCGTCTACACGGATTATCTGGCCAGGAAGACCGAGGTTCTTTCCCAACTGCATTCAAGACGGGACGGCTTTCGCGGCTACCGCATTGTCGGGCTGCGCGAACTGGAACTCGATGCCGTCTTTCCGCAGGGCATCTACGGTCCGGCCGAACTCGACTACCGGCTCTGGATCAACGAGCATGATAGTCCGGGCAGGTTCATGAGGAATGCCCCGAAGCCCTTTGCCCTCTGGGTGGTGCTTGAATCAGACGGTGCCGATGATTTGTTCGTCGAACCGTTCCGCTTCAGTCTGCTCCATGTCTGTTTTGAGAGTGACGCCGCCTATGCCGGGCTCTATCTGCGGAACGGCATTGTTCCCAAAATCATCTACCTGATCAATCACGGCTACGGCGCCAACTGGACCGATTTCGAGGATCCGGAGAAGGTCTATACCCGCACGGTCGCCAGCCATCCGCGTGGGTTGCCTGAATACCTCGTTGCCCGGCGCAATCGGGAGACCTGTGATTGTGACACCCTCGAAGAAGCGAGAAATCACTGGGAGTCATTGTATCCCGGTACGCCGCTGGCAGCAGTCGGCCATGAGCGTGAGTTCCTGATCTGGCGCAGTACCAAACGTGCAGTCAGGAAGCGACTGCAATTGTCAGATATGATCTGATGCGTTCGGCTGGATGAAGCCACCAGACTGCGGACATGTAAAAAAAACAGAGTGTTCCGTGCTGCGAAACACTCTGCATCGGTTATGTAAGCATCGGAATTGTCGAATAATTCTCTCAACAAGAATACAATAACAGCACTACAGCATCAGGCCGCGCGTGATTGCATAAAACGGGCAACGGCATCAAGTGCAAGCAGGCGGCCCGCCTCAAGGGTGGCGTCTTCGACACGATCGGTCGCGTCTGCACGGCTGTGCAGTGTTCCCCAGACAGAAGGAAAGGCGTGGTCGAACTGCTCGTCGACCAGGAGCTTCTGGTCGAAAGATGAGCGACCAATACCTTGATCTACCACCTCGTGGATTCGGCGTAACGTGCGACACAGATCGCGACAGACTCACGGGACAGTCTGGCGCCGACGGGATGCAGTACCATTGTAGTGCATTTCAACCCTTGTAGACTTCCCGGCGATGCCCGATGGAAAAGACCAGAATGGTTACCTCTTCATCCACAATCTTGCAGATGATCCGGTAGTCGCCAACCCGGTATTTCCAGAACTCCCCGAATTTTTGGCCCTTCAGTGCCTGCCCGATGGAGCGGGGGTCGGAAAGGGGTTCAAGACGGTTTTGCAGGAAATCAAGGATACGGGAACGGACCGCTGCATCCAGTCGGGAGAGTTCCTTTCTGGCCTTGTCAGAAAGGCTGACAGTCATTTCTTCTTTGCCGCTTTGAGAGGTTTGCTGGCACCACTATATTCACTGACAACATCAGCCAGCGGCGTCAGTTTTGATTTTCCGGCAAGAACAGCTTGATATTCCGCTTCAGCCAGATAGATATCCTCAAGATCGGCAAGATGCTCGATGATCGCTTCGCGGGCATAAAAAGTTTTTGTCCGGCCTGTTTTTTTGGCGAGCGTATCAAGTCTGTGTTCAATCTCCTCGGGCAATCTGATGGCAAGCATGGGCATTCCTCCATTCAACATCAGCCGTTGTGTATCGACAATGCTATACAAGTATAGCAT
>Ga0116158_10002457_pt1 | contig 16408 bp, 15 predicted proteins | sample AD_UKC052_MetaG_FD_89883 | JGI IMG/M metagenome (GOLD analysis project Ga0116158, IMG submission 89883) | Active sludge microbial communities of municipal wastewater-treating anaerobic digesters from USA - AD_UKC052_MetaG | ecosystem: Engineered > Bioreactor > Anaerobic > Digestate | place: USA... | reverse complement strand
GCTCAGGCTGCGTGGCTCCTTCGACGGGGACGCTGGAGCCGGATGACTCGTCGGCCTTCGTGATCGCGTCGGCGATCACGGCGGGCTCGGATGCTTCCGTGGGCTCGGTGGCGGCTTCGAGTTCAGGCTTCGTGGCCTGCTCGGTGGCAGCTTCAGGCGTCGTGGCCTGCTCGGGCGAAGCTTCGACTTCGGGCGTCGTGGCTGCTTCGACTTCGGGCTTCGTGGCCTGCTCGATGGAAGCTTCGACTTCAGGCTTCGTGACCGCTTCGACTTCAGGCGTCGTGGCCTGCTCCGTCGTGGCCTCGACTTCGGACGTCGTGGCCGGCTCCGTCGCCGCTTCGACTTCGGGCTTCGCCTGGCGCTCGACCGGTGCAGATGCATCGACGGCGACCTCGGGTTTTGCCTCGGCGATCGCGGCGGGCTCGGCAACCTCGGCAACGATGGGCTCGGCGGGTTGCTCGACGGCGAGCTCGGGCCTGGAAGTCTCGGCCGGCGCTGCCTCGACCGGCGTCGCAATCGCGACGTCTGCGGTCACTTCGGACTGCGAGGCTTCGCGCGCGTCAGTCGGCTCGGAGGACGCGGGTGCTGCGGGCTCAGGCACCGCGGGCACATCCGCGGCAGTGACTTCTGATGGCTTCGCAGCATCGACGGATCGCCCGGCCGCAGGGGCGGCATCGGGGGTCCTGGTCTTGCCCGGGGCGGGCTTGGAGGGCGGCGGACGACGGCTTGGCGGCTGCTTCGGGCTCGGTGGGCCCTTCTTCGGCGGGGGCGCCGGTGCGGCCTCCACCACCTCGTCGACGTCGAGCTCCTCGACCGCCTCGACCTCCTCGACCTCTGCGCTCGGCTGCGTGGGCTTGGGCGGCGGCTTAAACGACGTGCCGGTCGGCTTGCGGGTCGGCTTGGCCGGGCGTGCAGCCTCGGCGACGGACTGCACCGACGGTGTTGCGGCGGCGGTCGGCGGCTCGGTGCTCGCTTCGTCCGGGGCCTTTGCGGCAGCGGGTGGCTTGAAGCTCGGCAGCGACTTCGACTCGGTCGAGTCGGCATCGCTCGCGGCCTTGGCGGTCGACTCCGACGACGGCGGCGGCTTGAAGCTCGGCAGCGGCGTCTTCTCGTTGAACCGCGTGGTCTTCTCGCCGAGCCTGCCGCGCAACGAGGAGATCGGTGCCGGAGTCGTCTCGGTCGGCAGGCGCCGCGCGCCGGAGCCTTCGCTGATCACTTCCGTCGGCAGGCGACGCGCGCCGGAGCCTTCAGTCATGACTTCCGTCGGCAGGCGGCGTGCGCCCGAGCCTTCGGTAATGACTTCCGTCGGCAGGCGCCGGGCGCCCGAGCCTTCGGTAATGACTTCCGTCGGCAAACGCCGGGCGCCCGAGCCTTCGGTGATCACTTCTGTCGGCAAGCGCCGGGCGCCCGAGCCTTCGCTCGGACCCTCGCTGGTCGGCAGGCGTCGCGCGCCGGAGCCCTCGCCGCGCGCCAGCGGGCGCGAGGACTCGCGTCGCAGCGGGCGTGCACCGGAGGTCTCGGTCAGCGGCCTGGTCGCGCCGGAGACCTCGCGCTCGTCCTTGCCGTCCTCGGCTTCGACGGTCTCGGTGGTCTCCGGTTCGGTCGCCACGACGACGGGCTTGTCGGCTTCCGGCGTCGCCGGAGCTTCCGGCGTCGCCGGAGCTTCCTCGGGCTTCACGGTCGCCACGCCGGCATCGTTGGCCGGCGCTTCGGTCGATGGGACCTGTCCCAGAGCACGCTCGGCTGCTGCGACGGACTCGGGCTCGACGATCGCGTTGCGCGAGTTCGACTGGCCGGGATCGAAGGTCCTCGCCTCGGTCTCGGGATCGCCGTTGAGGTTGCCCTGCAGGCCGCGGATCAGCGGAGAGGGCTCGGCGGAACCACCGTCGCCGCTGTCGAGCGCGGCGAGCACCATCTCGGCCCGGTTGTGATCGGGGACGAGAGCCTGCGCGCGCTCGAGGTGCTCGCGGGCCAGCTTCGGGTCGCGGCCGCTGGCGAGCTGGGCCAGGCGAACATGGGTGTCGGCGGCCTCGGCGTTGCGGGCGAGCTCGATCAGGATCTGCGCTTGCAGCTCGAGGGCCGCGACGTGGTTGGCCTCGCGGACGAACACGGCGTCGAGGTGGCCGAGCGCATGCTCGAACATCTTGTATTTGACGTAGACGCGGGCCTCGAGGAGGACCTTTTCCACATCGCCGACAGTGTCTTCCCCGGCTTCAACCACGCTGGACGCCACGTTGGCGTCCACGGGGGCGAAAGGGCGCGACGGTACCTCCTCGACCTTGCGCTCCTCGTCCTCATCCACATCGACGTCCAGATCGAGATCGGAGCTTCCTGCTCCGATCTCGTCCTCGACGACATCGACGTCGAGGTGAATGTCTTCGTCACGCGCCTCGCGTGTCGTTTCTTTGGGCTCGGGCGGGAGCAAGGCGATCTCGGCCTCGATCTCGCTCGCGGTCTTCTTGATGTCCTCGGCGTTCTCGGGGTTCCACGCGAGGGCCTTGCGGAGCACGCGGGCGGCGGTCTCCTTGTTCTTGCGGCCGCCCTTGCGTTGCTCGCGAGCGAGCTCCATCACCACGCTGATCGCCTTGTCGATCTTGCCGATCGCAACGAAGGTCTCACCGAGCAGCTCGAGGCCCTCGGCGTCGGCCGGGGCGGCGCGCAGCAGGGCGTTGAGCTTGACCAGCGCGCGGCGGTTCTCGCCTTGCTTCAGATAGATCTGGGCGAGCGAGCGGAGGACCGGGAGGTCATCCTCCTTGTGATAGATCAGGCGCTCGGCGACGCGGATGTAGTCGTCGGTTCGGCGGTCGGCGAACAGGCGCTCGGCGGCGAGGCGGAAGTGTTCGACGGCCTGCGGGACCATGCCCTCGCGCGAGTACAGCTCGGCGAGGCGCAGGCGCTTGCCGACAGCCGCGGGCTCGAGCTCGGCGACCATGCGAAAGCCCTCGAGGCCCTCGGCGATCTGGCCGGCTTGGAAGTAGGCCTGGGCGACGAACTCGTAGGCGGCGACGGAGTCGGCGGTGCGGCCGAGGTCCTTGTACAGGCCGGCGATCGCCGTCTGGATGTCGAGGCGGTTGGGGTCGAGGCCCAGCACCTTGCGATACACGGCGATCGCCTTTTGGGCGTCGCCGGCCTCGGCGTAGTGCTTGCCGACGTGCAGGTAGCGCTCGAGCGCGCCGGCCTTGTCGCCCGCGTTGACCAGAGCCTCGGCGAGTAACAACCAGCTGCGGACGTCGCTCGGGTCCGCCTCGATGATGGAGATGTACTCCTTGGCAGCACGATCGTGCTGCCCCTTCGATGCGAACTTCGCGGCCGCTGTCAGCGCCTTTTCCCGGTTTACCGCCACCCCCGTTGCTTGCCCTTTCTTGTCTCTTTGTTCCGACTACGCCTGAGGTTCGGCCTCGGCCCGAATGGCATCGGGGTCCATGGTCGCCTCAAGGAAGTGGGTATCGTATTTACCACTGACGAAGGCGTCTTGCTTCAGCAACCAGCGGTGCAGGGGCAGATTCGTGGAGATGCCCTCGATGACACATTCGCTCAGGACGCGCCGCATCCGCCGGATGGCCCGGGGGCGATCGGGGGCGTGCACGATGAGCTTGGCCAGCATGGAGTCGTAGTGGGGCGAAACCGTGTAGCCGGTGTAGAGGTGGCTATCGACCCGGACCCCGAAGCCGCCCGGGAAGTGCAGGGCGGAGATCGTCCCGGGTCGCGGGGCGAAGGTCACCGGGTCCTCGGCGTTGATCCGGCACTCGATGGCGTGGCCTCGCGGCTTGTGCTCGCGGTTGAGGTGCGCGAGCGGCTCACCCGTGGCCAGCCGGATCTGCTCCTGCACGAGGTCGATGCCGGTGATCATCTCCGTCACGCAGTGCTCGACCTGCACGCGGGTGTTCATCTCCATGAAGTAGAAGCGGTCGCCGTCGAGCAGGAATTCAAAGGTCCCGAGCGAGTGATAGCCGATCGCCTTCGCTGCGGTCACCGCCGTCGCGCACATGGCCGCGCGCAGCTCGTCGCTCAGGGCCGAGCAGGGGGCCTCCTCGAGCACCTTCTGGTGGCGGCGCTGGACCGAGCACTCGCGCTCGAGCAGGTGGATGGCCTCGCCGTGCTTGTCGGCGACGATCTGGACCTCGACGTGGCGTGGGCTCTCGACGTAGCGCTCGAGGTACATGTCGCCGCAGCCGAAGGCCTTGAAGGCCTCGACCTGGGCGGTCTCGAGGGTGCTCGGCAGGGCCCGCATGTCGCGGATGATCTTCATGCCACGGCCGCCGCCGCCGGCCGAGGCTTTGAGGATGACCGGCAGACCGATGCGCTCGGCCGCGGCGACTGCTTCGGCGCCGCTGGTGAGCACGCCGGTGCCGGGCAGCACGGGCACGCCGGCCTTCTCCATCGTCTGGCGGGCGCGGACCTTGTCGCCCATCACCTGCATGTGGATGGGGTCGGGGCCGATGAAGGTCATCCCGCACTTTTGGACGATCTCGGCGAACTCGGCCCGCTCGGCGAGGAAGCCGTAGCCGGGGTGCACCGCGTCGGCGCCGGTGAGCTCGGCGGCGGCGATGATGTGCTTGATGTTGAGGTAGCTCTGCGAGGACTGACCCGGTCCGATGCAGATCGCCTCGTCGGCGAAGCGCACGTGCAGGGCGTGCTCGTCGGCGGTCGAATAGACCGCGACCGTCTTCAGGCCGAGTTCGCGGCAGGCACGGATCACCCGGAGGGCGATCTCGCCGCGATTGGCGATCAGGACCTTGCGGATCTCCGTGGTCACAGCTTGCGTACCCGAAACAGCTTGGCCCCGTACTCGACGGGCTGGGCGTTCTCGAGCAGGACGGCCTCGATCACGCAGGGGAACTCGGCTTCGAGCTCGTTGAACAGCTTCATGGCCTCGACGATGCACAGCGGCTGGCCGCGCTGCACGGTGCTGCCGACCTCGACGAAGGACGGGGTCTCCGGGCTCGACGAGCGATAGAAGGTGCCGACGAAGGGCGAGGTGATGAAGGTGTCGTTCGACACCGGGGCTGCGGCCGGCGCGGGTGCGCTCGCGGGCGCGGGCGCGGCGTGGCCGACCGGTGCGTACTCGACCTGGGGCCTGACCATCACCTGGCCGGTGCCGCTGGCGATGTCGCTGCGGCGCAGCAGCACCCGCTGCTCACCGTTCTCGATCTCGATCTCGTCGAGGTCGTACTGGCGAAAGACCTTGGCCAGTTCGCGGATGTACCGCAAGTCTGGCAGCGCGTTGTGGTCCCGGGGATCGGACGACATGGACACTCCGTGAGATCAAAGATCAATGGGTCGGCGGCTTGCCGGGAGTCGGGGCCTGATCCTGAGTTTTGGCCGTGGCCGGGGTCAGGATGGATGCGAGGTGGCGCAGGGCCAGGTGGTAGGACGCGGGGCCCAGACCCATGATGACCCCGGCACATGCTACGCCAGTCACCGAGACCTGGCGAAAAGAATCGCGCGCCAGAATGTTACTGAGATGGACCTCGACCGCAGGGATGCTCACGGCCCGCAGCGCATCGTGGATCGCCACGCTCGTGTGGGTATATCCGCCGGGGTTGATGATGAGGCCGTCCTGGGGGTCGGAGCCCTTCGCACGGGCAGCCTGGATCCAGTCGATCAGGGTGCCCTCGCTGTTCGACTGCCGGGTCGTCAGTGACACCCCGAGCTCGCCGGCGAGGGCGTGCAGCGAGGCGTCGAGCTCGGTGAGGGTCATCGACCCGTAGATGCCGGGCTCCCGCTCACCGAGCAAATTGAGATTGGGCCCGTGGAGCACGAGCACCCGCTGGGGCGGGAGGCGCATCGCCCGGGTTACAGGCTGGCCAGCAGCTCGTTCGCCGCGGTGCGCAGGACCCAGCGACCCTTGCCGAAGTTGCCGGTGTCGGACATCAGCACGACGGCGAAGTAGCCCTCGGACAGGAAGCGGGCGAGCAGGGTGCCGCGCTCCGCCTTGATCGTGATGTCGGTGACGGTGCCGAGGTCGAGGGCCCGGGCGACCTTCACCATCTCGATGAACTCGGTCGAGACCTGCTCGATGTCACCGAGTTCACTGTTACCCACATACTTCTCCACGGCGTAGCCGTCGAGGCCCATGAGCACAGCTGCCTTGGCGCCTGGGATCTTGTCGACGATGGATTTGAGGGTATCGAGCATGGTCTGGAAGCCGGCCAGTGCCGTCGCCGTCGCAGGGTGGCAGAGAGGCGTCGTCCTGGCAAGCGGCTTGACCGCCCCGATCCGCCAGGGCACTTGCGCCCGGACCGCCGGATCGCCCGCGCATGCGTGGTCTTGCGGCGGCGTCAGGCCGCGGGTGGGCGCGGGCGCAGCAGGCCGAACAGGTCGCGCAGCGGCAGCGAGAGCACTGATGGTTCGCCGACACGAACGAGTGTGACGTAGCTGATGGCCCCGCCGGACCGCTTCTTGTCGGCGACGAGGGCCCGCTCGACGGCGGCACCGCGATCACCGGTCAGCCACGCGTCGAGGTCGGTCGGCAGGCGCAGGCGCGTGAGGGCGTCGACGACCAGATGCTCGAGACCCGGTTCGGCGACGCCTTTTTGTTCGGAGATCCTTGCCGCTGCGCGCAAACCGAGGGCGACCGCCTCACCGTGCGGGACCGAGTACGCAGAAGCAGACTCGATCGCGTGGCCGACGGTGTGCCCGAGGTTCAGCAATACGCGGCCCTTGCCGGCCTCGCCGGTCTCCCACGGATCGCGTCCGACACACGCGGCCTTGAGACCGACCGAGGTCGCCACCAGCGGCGTGATGACGTCGAAGTCGCGGGCGTAAAACGCCTCGGCCGCGGCGAGCAGCGCGGCGAAGTGGTCGGGCGAGAACAACAGGGCGTGCTTGAGCATCTCCGCGAGGCCCTGGCCGATCTCGCGGTCGGCGAGGGTGGTCAGGACCTCGGGGTCGATGAGCACGCAGATCGGGAAGTGAAACGCGCCGACCAGGTTCTTGCCGGCGGGCACGTCGACGGCGACCTTGCCCCCGACCGAGGCATCGACCTGCGCGAGCAGCGTCGTCGGACACTGAACCACCGGCACGCCGCGCATGAACATCGCCGCCGCGAGGCCGGAGAGATCTCCGACCACGCCGCCGCCGAGCGCGACCACTGCGTCGCGCCGACCCATGCCGCTGACGATCATCGCACCGAGCACCTCGAGCAGCGTGCCCGTGGTCTTGTGCGCCTCACCGGCGGGGATCACGATCGGCACGACCGAGAAGCCCTGGGCCTCGAGGTTGGCCTGGACCGTCGCACCGAGCAGCGGCGCCACGGTCGTATCGGTGACCAGCGCCACGGCGGCGCCGGTGCGTCCGAGGCGTTGCTGCAGCTCGGCGCCGAGGCGACCGATCGCACCGCGGCCGATCAACACCGGATAGCTGCGGCTCTCGGCGGGCACATGCACGTCGAGCATCAGCGGACGCGAGCGCTTCGGTCTTGCGGGATCCGTCATGGGTGCACCTCGCTGAACGCCGATAGCAGGCGATGCACAGCATCTTGCGGCGATCCGCTGGCATCCACAACCACTGTTGCTTCTCCATAGGCGGACCGGCGACTCGCCAATTTCTCTGCGAGCCGCGCGCGCACGTCCTCGTCTGAACCGGCGAGCAGAGGTCGCGTTGCGCGCTGCTCGGCGACCAGCAGGCGAGCGGTGAGCACGTCGAGCGGCACGTCCAGCAGGACCACGTGGCCAGCAGCCTGCATCAGGGCGCGGTTGGCCGGATCGAGGACCAGACCGCCGCCGGTGGCGATCACGATCGTGCGCGCGCACAGGCCCGGCTCCGCGAGCAACAGGCGCAGAGCCAGGTGCTCGCAGCGACGAAATTGCGCCTCGCCGCGCGCGAACAGGGTCGAGACGCCGGCGCCGAAGATCCGCGCGACGCGAACATCGAGGTCGACCCAGACCACGCCCCAGGCAGCGGCGAGCAGCGGAGCGATCGTCGACTTGCCGGCGCCCATCATGCCGGTGAGAAACACCGGGCGCCCGGGCCCCGCGCTCATGGCTGCGGCGCCTCCCGCAAGCGCGAGACGTGGACCACGAAGCCGAACTCGAGCTGCGGATCGACGCCGGGGCGCACGCTCAGGCGCTCGACGGTGACGATCTGCGGCAGCGCGGCGATGCGGCGCAGGAATTCGGTGAGCGCGCCCCAGCTGCCACGCGCATCGACCTGGGCCGGGATGCGCAGCAAGACCCCCTCGACCTCATCGGGCTGCGGCGACCAGCGCTCGATGCTGAGCCAGGTCGAGGCCGCGAGCCCCGGTACCAACAACAGGGGGTCGTCGGCGTGACCGTCGCCGCCGGGCACGCCCTGACGGGCCCGCGCGAGCGCCTGAACATCGGCGGCCAGCTGCGCGGTCAGGTCTTTCACCAACTGCTCCTCGCCACCGATCTTCTCGAGGTCCTTCTCGGCGCCGTGCAGCTCGTTGCTGGCGACCTGCCAGGCGTCGCGGGCGTCGCGATAGAACACCGAGTACCAGACCACCCCCGCCACGCACGCGCCCAGGACCCAGACGAGCAGCGTCTGCAGCGGCGACCAGCGGGTGAAGGACACGGCGGACATTCGTCAGTCTCGGACGCTCAGGTCGACGCGGAAGGCGAGCCGGCCGGCGTCGTCCCGAGCGTACTCCGGTCGGCCGACGTTCGCGACCAGGGGACTCCTGGCCAGGCGCATCATCAGGCTGGTCAGGGCCGAGAGGTCGCGCGCCGAGCCGGCCATCGACCAGCGGTCGCGCTCGAGCTCCTGCAGGTCGGTCAGGTACAACCTCGCGTCTGCGCGGCCGGCAAACGGCGAGTCGGCCGCGGCCGGATCCTCGGCCACGACGAGCGCGTGCAGCTCTTTGAGCAAGGGCTCGGGGTTACGGCGGTCGGCGCGGAGCTGCTCGAGGGCATCGCGCGCGGCGCGGTGCTGGCTCTGACGTTCGGACAGCTCGGCCTGGCCGAGCGCCGCGTGGGCCTGGCGGATCTTCGCGGTGAGGGCATCGGTGCGCTGGCGCAGGTCGGCGATCTCGGCGTCGGTGGCGGCGATCCAGAGATACCCGGCGGTGATCAGGGCAGCCCAGCCGAGGCTCATCAGGGCCAACACCGAGCCCTCGCGGCCGGCTTGCCGCCGGCGCCGGCGTCTTGCCGCGGGCGGCAACAGGTTGATCCGGATCATGGCGCGTCGTCCTCCTGACGCAGCGCGAGGCCGAAGGCGACCGCCGCCGCCGGGCCGTTGGCGCGGAGCACCGCGAGCTCGACACGAGCGTCGACCTGGACCCGCGCGAAGGGCTCGAGCACCGTCACCGGCAGGCGCGAGCGGGTGGCGAGGGCCTGGCGCAGCGCGGGCACGAGGGCCGAGCCGCCGGTGAGGACGATCCGCGACAGCGGCTCCTCGGCGACCATGCCGCGGAAGAAGTCGAGGGAGCGCTGGATCTCGGCGGCGATCGACTCGGAGACCTGAAGGATCACGCGCCGCAGCTGCGCCGGATCGGCCCCGGCGGACGGTTCTGCGCCGCGCTTGAACCGCTCGGCCGCCGCCGCGTCGAGGCCCACGCCACGCAGCGCCTCGGTGTAGAGGTTGCCGCCGGAGCTGATGTCGCGCCCGTAGGCCGGCATGCCCTCGGCGATGATGCTGAGCGTCGAGGCCGTCGCGCCGACGTTGACGACCGCGAAGGTCTCGCCCCCGGTGAAGCCCTGGCAGGCCTCGACGCAGTTTTGCAGGGCGAAGGCGGTCGCGTCGACGACGACCGGGCGCAGGCCCGCCTCACCGACCACCCGCAGGTACTGCGAGACGAGGTCTTTTTTGGCGGCGACCAGCAGGACCTCGACCTCGCCGGTGACCGGATTTTGCCGGAGGCGCGTGTGGTCGATCAGCACGTCGTCCCGGCTCGGCGGGGCGACCAGCTGCCGCGCCTCCCACTCGATCTGCTGCGCGAACGCGGCCGGCTCGAGCTGCGGCACGCTGATCCGCTTGATGATGACGCCGTTGCCGGACACGGCGAGCGCCACCGACTTGCCGCGCAGACCAATGCGGCGGACCAGCGTCCGCAGGGCCAGGGCCACTGCGCCCGGTTCGACCACTGCGCCGGCCGCGATCGCGGCGGCCGGTACCGGCTCGACGCCGAAATTCTCGAGCACCAGGCCGGCCCGGCCGGTCCGCAGCGCAACGAGCTTGATGGCGGTCGAGCCGATGTCGAGCCCGATGCAATGTCTCGCCATGGGCCGGGCGCCTCGCCGCTTCAGCCCTGGTCGATGTCCGGGCCGAACACCTGCTCGCGCGCCTCGGGCTTCAGGCCCAGCGCCTCGAGGATCTTCCGCTTGGTGTCCATGCGACACGGACAACCCGACTCCACGCGGTCGATCGTCAGCGGACTGACGCCCGCTCGCCGCGCGAGTTCGGCCTTGCTCATCATCGCCGCCTGCCGAAGCTTGCGGACGTTGTTGGGCTGCAGGCCGACCGCGGCCTTCTTGTTGGTCGGCCGCTTCACCGCGGGACCATTGCTCGCGTCGCTCGCGTCGCTCGCGTCGCTCGTGTCGGCCGCGTCGACCGCAGGCGCCGCGACCACGACCTCACGCACCACAGCCGTATCCGGAGCCGACAGGGTGGGCTCTTCGGTCGGGATAGGCGGCTCCTGCTTGGAGGTTGCGGTCATCGGCACGGCCACTCGCAAAGCGTGTCCTACACATTCTCGGCCCGGGCAAGGGCTTCGTCAACGACTGCCCCCCGCCTCAGTGATGCGTAAGTGAGTGTTAGTGATATGGATTTGATAGGTCATTGTAGTGAACTAAGCACGCGCGCAGCCTGCGCGCACCGGGCTTCTCCGGGGTGATAAGACGTTGAAAACATTGGTCAAACTGAATTGACCGGCCCCGGACCCGGGCCGCGGCCGGGGCGCTCGGAGGCCCGGGCTGGATCCGGGACGCCGCCTGGCCTTGAGTTCCTGTCGGAAAGATCTCTTTTGCTTCAGATGCGGGCGCGAATACGCGCAGGTCCCGCCCGGAGAGATCTCGCCGCTGTCCGGACCGCCAAACTTCTCCGGTCTTGGGCCGGTGATATCCTGGCCACCTTGAGCGCCGAGGCCCAGGACCCACACGCGAGCATCATCCTCGGCCAGGGTCCGTTGCGCGTGCTGTTGCTGCACGGCCTGACCGGCACACCAGCCGAGGTGCGACCGATCGCCGACGCCCTGCACGCTGCGGGCTTCGCCGTGCGAGCGCCGTTGCATGCGGGGCACCGCGACCCCGAGGACCTTGCCGCGCACGGCTGGCGCGACTGGTACGCCTCGGCCGAGTCCGCCTTGCTGCAGTTCGCCGACGGCGGTCGTGTGCTCGTGGTCGGATTTTCGATGGGCGCATTGCTGGCGCTGCGCCTCGCCGCGATGCACCGCGAGCGGGTCGCGGGCGTGGCCTCGATCTCGGTGATGCTCGAGCTCCCGGGCTGGCAGGTGTGGCTCGCCGGCGTGCTGGCGCGGCTGCACCGCGACCCGCGATACCGCCGCTTCATCGGCCACGTCCCGAAGCGCGGCGTCGACGTGCGGATCTTCGCCCGTGGGGTCCAGAGCCCGAGCCTGCGGGTGTTCCCCTTCAACGCGATCGCCGAATTGGGCGGCCTGCAGCGCGACGTGCACGGCCGACTCGGGCACATCGAGGCGCCGCTGCTGCTCCTGCACGGTCGTTACGACCACACCGCCCCGCCGGCGCACAGCGAGCGGGTCGCCCAGGCGGTCGGCTCGGCGAGCGTGCGCCGGGTGCTGCTGCCGCGTTCGTTCCACATCGTCGGTCAGGACCTCGACCAGGCCCAGGTATGCGCCGAGGTCGTCGGCTTCGCGCGCGGCGTGCTCGGCGACCCCCGCGCGGTCGCGACGGACGGGTGATACCTTCGCGCTCGCATGACCAGCACGACCAGCGACCTGATCCTCGCCATCGATCAAGGAACCACAGGGACCACCTGCCTGCTCGTCGACGCCGACCTGAAGGTGCTCGCGCGCTCGACCCGCGAGTTCCCGCAGCACTTCCCGCAGCCGGGCTGGGTCGAGCACGACCCCGAGGAGCTGTGGGCCTCGGTGCTGGCCGTGATCGCCGACGTCATGCGCAGTAGCGGCGCGCAGGCGACCCGCATCGCCGCGATCGGCATCACCAACCAGCGCGAGACCAGCCTGGTGTGGGAGCGTCGCGGCGGCGCCCCGGTGCACCGCGCCCTGGTCTGGCAGGACCGCCGCACCGCCGGGGTCTGCGAGGCCCTCAAGGCCGACGGCCACGAGCCGCGGATCCGCGAGCGCACCGGCCTGATCCTCGACCCGTACTTCTCCGCCACCAAGATCGCCTGGGTGCTCGACCACGTCGCCGGGGCCCGGGGCCGCGCCATCGCCGGTGAGCTGGCCGCGGGCACCATCGACACCTACCTCGTGTGGCGCCTGAGCGGCGGTCAGAGCCATGTCACCGAGCCGAGCAACGCCTCACGCACGCTGCTCTGGCCGCTCGTCGGCGGCGGCTGGGACCCGGAGCTGTGCGAGCTGCTGCGCGTGCCGATGGCCCTGCTCCCCGAAGTGCACCCCTGCACCGCGCGCTTCGGCGAGACCCGCGGCGTGCCCGGCCTGCCCGACGGCATCCCGATCCACGGCATCGTCGGCGACCAGCAGGCCGCCCTGTTCGGTCAGGCCTGCTTCTCGGTCGGCGACGCCAAGTGCACCTACGGCACCGGCGCCTTCGTGATGCTCAACACCGGCGAGCGCCCGGTGCCCTCGCAGCACGGCCTGCTGACCACCGTCGGCTGGCAGCTCGGCGACCGCACCACCTACTGCCTCGAGGGCAGCGCGTTCATGGCCGGCGCCGTGGTCCAGTGGCTGCGCGACGGCCTCGGCATCCTCAGCAGCGCCAGCGAGATCGAGGCCCTCGCCCGCAGCGTCGACGACAGCGGCGGCGTCATCCTCGTGCCCGCGCACGCCGGCCTCGGGGCTCCGCACTGGCGCCCCTACGCTCGCGGCCTGATCACCGGCCTGACGCGCGGCACCACCCGCGCCCACCTCGCCCGCGCCGCGCTCGAGGGCATCGCCCTGCAGATCTCCGACCTCCTGCTGGCCATGGCGGCCGACACCGGCGCCCCGCTGCGCACGCTCAAGGTCGACGGTGGGGCCGCGGCCAACGACCTCCTCATGCAGCTCCAGGCCGACTTCCTCGGCGTACCCCTGCGCCGCCCGACCATGCTCGAGGCCACCGCGCTCGGCGCCGTGTTCATGGCCGGCCTCGGCGTTGGTTTGTGGCAGGACACCGACGCCCTCACCCGCGCCTGGAAAGAAGACCGCGGCTTCAGCCCGAGCCCCCCGAGCCCACAACGCGCCGAGCTGCGCCGCGCCTGGGACCGCGCGATCTCCTTCGCCTGAGCCGTCACGGCTCGCATGAACGAAGCGCCTGTCCCAAAAGACAGGCGCTACGCGAACACCAGCGCCTCGCGCGCGACCAGCAAAAACGCGTCGAACATCGCCGCCCGGTCCGCGACGTCCGGCACCTCGCCGACACCGATCCACAGCCCGGCCTCGCCGCCGTACACCAACCAGGCCAGGCCCGAACCACTGTCCTCGACCACGCAGGCAAAAGCCTGACCGGACGTCACCTCACCGTCGGCGCCCAGCTCGAGCGACCGCACCGGCTTCGGACCCTCCCCGTCGATGTCGACCGCCGTCACGCGCAGCGGCTCGCCCGAGCGCTTGAAGCTGCGCTGGACCGGCTCGGTGAAGCGCTCGTCGCTGACCTCGACCCAGAGGGTGTCCTTGCCGATCGGCCCGTTCACCGGCCTGGTATCGCACGCCGGCGGCCGCAGGTCACCAGCACCCGCGGCAGGTCGACCGGCGCCCACTGCTCGAGCGAATAGAGCCCGAAGCCGAGCCAGGCCCGGGCGCGCAGCTCCGCCGCCGAGCGCATCACCCGCGTGCGCCGCAACCACTGCAGCACCTGCCATGGCCGGAGCGAGGGCGGGTGAGCCAGCTCGACGACCAGCCCGCCCGGCTGCATCGCCGCGGCCGCGGCCGCGAGCGCCGGGTCGACGCGTGCGTCGCCCAGCGCCGTGATCATCACCAGCGCGCCGAGCCCCTCCGGCACCGCCTCCTCCGTGAGCATCGGCCACCGGCACTGCTCCGCGGCCGCGCCCACGCGGGCCCGCAGCAGCGCCCCCGACCCGCTCTTGCCGCCCGGACGGATCAGCACCGCGGTCCGCAGCGGTCGCAGCGCGTGCACCAGCCACTCGGCCAACACCGGCCCCGGCAGCTGATCGACGCCTCGCACCGCCCTCCTCTACCACCGTCTCCTCCGCCGAGCAGCCTCCTCTATCACTCGTCGCCGCCAACCAGCACCGGCCCTCCTCTCACTCATCGCCGCCAACCAGCACCGGCCCTCCTCTCTCACTCGTCGCCCAGCTCCCGACCATTCCTCGCTACAGTCCCGGGCGTGCGTCCCCTGCCGACCACAGCCGCGCCGAAGATCGCCACCCTCGCGCGCTTGCAGGCCGCGGGCTTGCCGGTGCCCGCCGCGATCGCCCTCGCTTCCCCCCACGAGCCCGACCCCGAGTCCTGGGCCGCGATCGACGAGCTGTTAAAAAATGGCCCGGTGATCGTGCGCGCCGCCCTGCAAGAAGAGGACACCGCCGACGCCTCCGCCGCGGGCCTCGGCCGCTCCATCGCCGGCTGCCACGACCGCGACGCCATTCGGGCCGCCCTGGCCGACATTCGCGGCGCCCTCGCCGAGCCCTGGCTGCGCCGTTACTTCGCCGGTCCTCCCACCGCCGAGATCCTCGTTCAGCACCAGATCCTCGGCCCCTGGCTCGCGGTCGTCGCCCAGGCCGAGCTGCGCTACGTCGAGATCCACCCGCTCGGCACCATCGACGAACCACTGGCCGCCGGCCACAGCCCCACCCTCGCCGGCCCGCTGCCGATGTTCCCGCCCGAGCTGCGCGCACCGATCGACCAGCTCTGCGCGCGAGTCACCGCCGCCCTGCCACCGGCCGAGCACGGCCTCGACCTCGAGCTCGTCGCCGACCTCACCGGCGCCGTCTGGGTCGTCCAGGCCCGCCCGCTCACCCGCCCCTTGCACCCCGGCTGGCCCGCCTTCGCCGCCGCCGTGCGCCGCGAACTCACCTGTCCCGAGGGACAGCCACTACCGCTGCCCGGCCTGTGGGTCCTCGACGCCGAGCACAACCCTGCCGCGCTCTCGCCCGCGCACGCGGGCCTGGTCCGCTGGTTGTGCGCCACCCACCCCGCGCTCGCGCGTTTGCAGGTGCTCGCCGGCTGGCTGTACATCCCTCGCTCCCTCACCCCGCGCAGCGCCACCGCCGGCCCCGAGGCCCTCCTTCACGCCCTCACCGACCTGCGCGGGCGTCACATCCCCGCCGCCCGCGACCGCCTCGAGCAACTCGATCACGCCCTCGCCACCGACGCCCCGCCGCTCGCCGGCCTGATCGACCAGGCCCTCACCGACCTCGTGCGCGTGCTCGAGGTCCACGCCGCCCTCCCCTCCGCGCGCCCACGAGCCCCGATCGCCGCCTCACAACTATGCCTTCAGGACCGCGAGGCCCACCTCGACGTCCTGCCCGCCGCCTGGGACATCGCCAGCCCGCCGCTCGCCGACCTCGCCATCCCCACCGCCACGCCCTCGCCCGCATCGACCCCGACGGACCCCGACGCCCTCGCCCTCCTGATCGGCGAGCTCGACGATCACCTGTTCGCGCTCGGCCTCGCGCCGCTGCGTCGCGTTTATCTTCGGGCCGCCGTGCACCTCGGCATTTCCCCAACGGACACCTTCCTGCTCCCGCCTGCGCACCTGCAGTCACTCCTACGCGACCCCTCGCAAGACCTCGACCTGCCGACCCGCCGCCGCGAGCACGCCGCACAAACCAACCTCTACCCGCCCCTACAACTATACGACGGCCTCCCGGTGCCGAGCCCCGGCGGCGGCCATCTCCGCGGCCTCCCGATCGGTCCCGCCGCGGAGGGCCCGTTACACCCGCGCCGCGACCTCGAGGACCTGCTCACGCGCCCACTGCCCCCGGACGCCATCCTGGCGATCCCCGCCCTCACCGCCCAGGCCGCCGTCGTCCTGCGCGCCGTCAGCATTCGCGCCGTCTGCTGCGAGCACGGCGGGGCGATGAGTCACGCCGCGCTGATGACCCGTGAGCTCGGCCTCTCCGCGCTGATCGGCTGCCGGGGCTGCACCGCGATCCCGCCGGGCACCCTCGTGCGGCTCGACCCCCGCAGCGGTCGACTCCTGCGACTCACCTGACCCTCAGGACAGGCTCAGATCACGTCTTCGGACAGGTTCTCATCGCGGGCTCGCGGCGTACGCGAGCGGGCCGGGGCGGCTGCTGCTGCGGCTGCGGGGCGCTCGGCCTGAGCGGCGCGGCGGGCCGGGGTCTCGGCCGCCTGGGCGATCTCGGCCGGCGAGATGCCGGCATTGACGCG
>Ga0116158_10002453_pt1 | contig 16417 bp, 8 predicted proteins | sample AD_UKC052_MetaG_FD_89883 | JGI IMG/M metagenome (GOLD analysis project Ga0116158, IMG submission 89883) | Active sludge microbial communities of municipal wastewater-treating anaerobic digesters from USA - AD_UKC052_MetaG | ecosystem: Engineered > Bioreactor > Anaerobic > Digestate | place: USA... | reverse complement strand
ACATGCACCCAGTGAGTGCCATGCAGTCGGCACTGCGGCATGGTTTTTGTGGCCCCTCGTCCCCGTACCCGTTCACGTACACGTACACGACGGCCTCATCGCCTTCCCGTGACCGTGTACGGTCCCGCGACTGGCCGGAGCTTCTCTCATCCAAATCGCCATCGGGATCGGGATCGTCCATTTTGAGCCGTCCCGCGCGGCTCCTCTCGCGATGGGGTCGCAAGATATTCGATCCCGATAGCGATCCCGATTTAGATTTCGATGTCCACTCCCGACGTCAGCGTTGAGCGCGTGCTTTGAACGAAGAGCCGGGGGCGCGGACGGCCCCGTCCGCGCCCCCAGTCTTGCGCATCTTTTTCACGGGTGCCGGACAGCTTGCCGGTAACTTCAGGTTTCTGTCCACAGATTATGCGACAACTGTCACGTAAACAAGCGAGGTGTAGTATGACAACCGCCATTGAAAACATTCATGAAATCGAGTCTTTTCCGGTTGAAGAAAGGGCTTTCATCGCTGATTCGGTGTTGCGGACTCCGAACCCACCCGACCGCGAGATTGATCGGAAATGGGCCGCAGTGGCGAAATCAAGATTGGACGATCTTCGTTCAGGCCGCGCAAGACCAGTTAAGTTTCTCGGGTAAGGGTATCCGGTTAAGGGTGGCGAGTCAGAACGCGGGTACGTGTTTCAACCCTACTCTTAAACGCACACTGACCCGCCCCGCTTACCCGCTCCCCTTGCTCGACACACTTACCCGACCCGACGTCTAGCGCGGCGAGTGGTTGTTCTCAGGAAGTTGATAGTGGTAAAAACCTGTATCCCGATAATCCTTCACCGGAATGTCCCATCCGACCTGCCGCAGGTGGTGCGTGAAGACCAGGCGGTCGCTGCTGAACGGGCGCGTTCCCCACATCGCATGGGCCGCATTCCAGTAGATCGGGTGCATGGAGAGCCCGTACACGTGATGCCATGTGGTGCTGAGCATACCGTCCAGACCGAGCGCCTGAACAGCGCCGCCCTGCGCCTCGTATCCTGCCCGGTTCTCCCACGGGCACGCGAGCACCGGGAAGCCCTTGGACTTGAAGTGGCGCAGCGTCGGAAACGTCTGACCCTCTTTCTCGCCTTTGACCGGGGGCTCGTAGAACCAGTCGCAGATCACCACATCGCGCGGCAGCGCATCCAGCAGGGCGTCCGCCCAGGCCGCTCCGTTCGCGTAATACCCTTTCCAGCGCGGATCGCCTTTGCGGAGGAGCATGTCGTGCCAAACCATCATCCGGCATTCGCGAGCCGCCAGCGCGTCGTGAATGCGCGTCAGACAGGCGGCGACCACCTTCGGGTAGTCCGAACGGCGGCACCGCGCGCACGTGCCCATGTCGTCGGCCTCGTCGCATCCGGCGTGGAAATAGGGCGGGCGCCCGTAGGCATCGTGCAGCTCCAGCGTCAGTTCCTCCAGCAACGCCACCGCTTCAGGGTTGCTGTGGCACCACGTCCATCCGTTCGGCTCGAACAAGGGCTGCAGCGAAGGATTGAAATCAAGGATCGCATGTTTGCCGGAGATGCTGCGCGAACCCGAGGCATGGCCGAAGAGGTTGAGCTGCGGGATCAGCGTCACGCCCAGCTCACCCGCGATCTTGACCAGCCGTTTGACCTCCCGCCGAGTCATGGGGCTGCCGGGCCACGACAGCTCCGGATGATTCTTAAAGACAAACATGCCCCATGATTCCAGCACGATGTAGTTCATCTTGTAATACGCTGCCAACCGGACATAGCGCTCGATCTCAACCGGCGTGTTTTCCGGAAACCAGCAGAGGTGAAACCCGCGGAAGGTCATCGCCGGCGCGTCGTCGATGACCGTCTCAGGAATGAGATGCGCCGTCACTGCGCGCGTGCCGCGCGCCGGCTCGGCGAGTTGGCGCAGCGTGCGCATCGCGTTGCGCGCGCCGCCGGCGTCGGCGGCTTCAATCCGCAACGCGCCGTTCGCGGCGGCGATCCGATAGGCATCCGCGAGCCGCGGCGCGGCATCGCCCGGCGCGGCCACGCTCACCTCCGGACGGCAACCGAACCACGCCTTGAACATCGCGCGCACCTGCTTCCGGGCCAGGTCGCTCTCCTTGGCGCAGGACAGCGTCACCGCGAGCGCGTCATCCAGCACCACCTCCGGCCCGTCACCCAGCTCGACGCGTTTCGGCGCCGGCACCAGCCGCGCTTTGACAAGCCCGGCCTCTCGCTCGTTCAACGGTGCCGCATGCGTGACGCACGACGCGCACACAACCAGAATCATCCAGGATCTCTTCTTCATGCTCCCCTCCCCCGTCTAACCGTGTGACAACAACAGCCTTCAGAACGTTTATGAGGACAGTATATATCAAACGCGCCATGCCCGCGTTTGATTTCGGCCATGAACTTTTCTCAAACAACATTGATGCGGTACAGTCAACGGGCACATAAAAAAAAGGGCAATACAATGACGTACCGTTCGTTTAAACTGATGATCGATTATTCGTTTAAAGGGACCCCATGAAGGTTTTTCTTGTTTTGCTAACCCTCGGCGCGGTTGCGGCAGGAGGCTGGTATTACTACCAGAAGACGCGCGTGCAGGAACCAGACGCAGGATACCGCACGACGGTTGTGAACCGCGACACGATTGTTCAGGAGATTCGCGCGACCGGCACTGTCGAGCCGATCAAAGAGGTCGAGGTGGGGACGCAAGTCAACGGACGCATCCTTGAACTCTATGTCGACTACAACTCGATTGTGACCACCAACCAGATCATCGCGCTGATCGACCCCGCCGTCTACGAAGCGACGCATGCGAAAGACCGCGCCCAGCTCAAGTCCAATCAGGCGAACGTGGAACAGACGGCCGCTAAACTCGCGCTCGCCGAAAAAGATTTTGTCCGCAAGACGGAACTCGCCGCGCGCAACATGCTCTCCAAGGCCGAACGGGACGCCGCGCTGGCGGAACGCGACGCGCTGGCCGCGCAGCTCAAAGTCGCCGAAGCCGCCGTCGAACAGTCGCAAGCCTCTGTCAAACTCTCGAAAACCAACCTCGACTACTGCACGATCCGCTCGCCGGTCAACGGCGTCGTGATCGCTCGCAACGTGGATGAAGGGCAGACCGTGGTCTCCTCGATGAACGCGCAGCAGCTCTACCAGATCGCGACCGACCTGTCGCGCATCCAGGTTTCGGCCAGCGTGCCCGAGGCCGACGTCGGCCTGATCCGCACCAACCAGCCGGTCTCTTTCACCGTCGACGCCTACCGCGACACCTTCCGCGGCACGGTCCGGCAGATCCGCCTGGCGGCGACCACCGTGCAGAATGTCGTCACCTATCCGGTGATCGTGGAGGCTGACAACCCCGGAGAGAAACTCTTCCCCGGCATGACCGCCAACATCGCCATCGAGGTGGCGCGCACTGAGAACGCCCAACTCGTGCCGGCCGCCGCGCTGCGCTTTAATCCCACCAATCTGGTCAGCGACATCCAAGGCCCGAAAGTCTGGCTGCTCGGCACCAACGGCGCGCCCGAAGCGCTCGGAGTCAAGCTGGGCATATCCGACGGCACCCGGCACGCGATCGCGGCACCGGACGGGCTTGAGGGGCGCGAGGTCGTGCTCGGCTTCAAAACCAATGGCGGCGCAGCCCCCAGCGGACCGAAAAACCCCTTCATGCCGACGCCGCCGGGCGGCTCGCAAAGCCGCACCGCGCGTCGCGCTATGCGATAGAAGGAATCATGTTGATCAACATCCAAAAGATGTTCAAGACCTACCGAATGGGCGAAAACGCCGTCCATGCGTTGGACGGCGTGTCTCTGACGATCGGCAACGGCGATTTTGTCGCCGTCATGGGCGCCTCGGGCTCGGGCAAGAGCACGCTGCTCAACATCCTCGGCTGCCTCGACACGCCCACGTCAGGCACCTATCTGCTGGACGGCGTCGAGGTCAGCCGCATGAGCCGCGCGCAGCTCGCGCACATCCGCAACCAGAAGCTCGGTTTCGTCTTCCAGAATTTCAACCTGCTCTCACGCACCAGCGCACTGGAGAATGTGGAGTTGCCGACCTTTTACAATCGCGGCTTCCCCGGCCGCGAACGCCGCGCGCGCGCGGTTCGCATGCTCGAACGCGTCGGCCTCGGCAACCGCGCCGACCACACGCCCGCTCAACTTTCGGGCGGCCAGCAGCAGCGCGTGGCCATCGCCCGCGCGCTCATGAACAGCCCGCCGGTCATCCTCGCCGACGAACCGACCGGAAACCTCGACACCCGCTCCAGCGTCGAGATCATGACGCTCTTCAAGCAGTTGAACCAGGAGGGCATCACCATCGTCATGGTCACCCACGAAGAGGATATCGCCGCCTGCGCCCGGCGCCGGATCTTAATGCGCGACGGACAAATTGTTGCTTGAGCCCGCATACACATATGAACTTCTTCATGATCCTTAAAGTCGCGCTGCGGGCCATCTTCCGCAACAAGACGCGGTCGCTGCTGACCGCTCTGGGCATCATTGTCGGCATCGCGGCGGTGATCGCCGTCGTCGCCATCGGCCAAGGTGCCCAGGCCATGATGATCAAGGAAATCAGCAGCATCGGCAACAACATCATCATGGTGTTCCCGGGCAGCCGCACGCAAGGAGGCGTGCACGGCGGCTCGGGATCCAGCCAGACGCTCACCGCTGAAGACGGCGAGAACATCGCGCAGGATCTCGCGCATCTTGTGCGCGCGGTCACCCCCGTCGTCCGCACCGGCTCGCAGGTCATCTACCAGGAAAACAACTGGTCCACCCAGATCCAAGGGGTTTCCGTCGATTACCCCGAGGTGCGCAACTGGACTGCGGAGGACGGCGTCTTCTTCACCGAGGCCGATCAGCGCGCCGGTGCCCGCGTCTGCGTGCTGGGGGCGACCGTCGTCGACAACCTATTCACCAGCGCTTCACCGGTGGGCCAAACCATTCGCATCCGCAACATGCCTTTCCGCGTGCTGGGCGTGATGGCGCGCAAGGGCAGCAACACCATGGGTCACGACCAGGACGATGTCATCCTCGTCCCCTTCACCACGGTGAAACGCGTGCTGCAAAACTCTATTTTCAACAATGTCAACATGTTGATGATCAGCCTGCACTCGCTGGATGACATCACCGCGGCCAAAGAAGAGATCGGCGCGCTGCTGCGCCAGCGCCACAAGCTCGCGCCGCAGGCCCCGGACGATTTCAACAGTATCGACATGACTGAAATCACCAACACAATCGGCAGCATGACCAAGCTGATGACGCTGTTGCTCACCGTCGTCGCCTCCATCTCGCTGCTGGTCGGCGGCATCGGCATCATGAACATCATGCTGGTGTCGGTCACCGAGCGCACGCGCGAAATCGGCCTGCGCATGGCGATCGGCGCCACGCCCAGCGATATCCTGCTGCAATTCATCGCCGAAGCCATGGCGCTTTCCATCGTCGGCGGCCTGCTCGGGGTGCTGCTCGGCACGGGCGGCGCGCGGCTGGTCGGCCGGCTTCAACAGTGGCCCATCCTGATCACCGAATCGTCGGTGATGGTCGCCTTCCTCTTCAGTGCCGCGGTCGGCATGTTTTTCGGTTTCTATCCCGCGCTGCGCGCGTCGCGCCTCAATCCGATCGATTGCCTGCGCTACGAATGACGAGTGGGGTTATTCGTCCGTTGTCTGTGTCCGTAAATATTTTTCCGTCCCGTACGGAAAGTCGGACGGCACGTAGTTCTTCACCCGGGATTGGCAGAGGCTGTAGACTTTCTGGAAGTGCAGAAAGACCCACGGACAATCCTCGCGCACCAGCTCCTGCGCCTCGGCCCAGAGCCGGTTGCGCGCCGCGTCGTCCGGTGCCGCGCAGGCGGCCTCATACAACCGGTCAAAGCGCGGATTGACGTAGTTGCAGCGATTGGGTCCCGGCGACACGTTACGTCCGTAGAAAAGCTGAAGGAAGTTTTCCGCGTCCGGATAGTCCCCCACCCATCCGATGCGAAACATCTGGCTCTGGCGCCCGGAAACGCGGCGCAGAAACGTGGGCCAGTTGTGATACTGCGCTTTCAGCGAAATGCCCACGCGCGCGAAAAAAGAGACCAGCAACTCCGTTGATTCCCGCACATCCTGCGAGGTCCGGCCCAAGTCCACAGTCAGCTCCAGCCGTTTGCCGGTCTGCGGGTCCACGCCCTCCGGATATCCGGCCTCGCGCAGCAGCGCCCGTGCGCGCACCGGATCGTACGCATACGGGAACGGCGTCTCCAAGCGCCCGTCCGTACCCGGCGGCACGGGACCGTCACACACGACTGTACGGTGGTTAAAAAACTGCACCCACGCCGCGCTGTCAAACGCGCAGTTGAGCGCCTGGCGCAAAACGCGGTTGGGCCCCAGCACCGGGTCTTCCATGTTGATGCCGATGTAGGCGACCTCAAGCGTGGGCATCGAATAGAGCGTGATGCCGCGCCGCTTCAACGGCTCGTTCAGTCCGCCGGCCCCGTCGATCACCACATCCCAATTGTCGCGCGCGATCTCGCCCAGAAAATCCAGCTCGCCCGCCAGAAAGCAGAGCCATTGCGTCGACACATCGTCGATCACCGAATAGACCACCCGGTCAAAGGGCACGTCGCGCATGCCGGGCATCAGCGCCGCAGGCCCTTTGCGCCAGCCGCGCCACGACGGGTCGCGCACAAACGCCATCCGGTGGTTGCGCCGCCACTCGGCCAGCCGGTACGGCCCGCTGCCGACCGCGTGGCTGCCGAACGCCGCGCCGTACTGTTCGACCGCCTCGCGCGGCACGACCGCCGTGAAGCACATCGCAAGGTACCAGACAAACTGATGCGCCGGCCGCGTCAGCGTGATGCGCACCGTCCGCGCGTCGAGCGCCTCCAACCCGCTCACCGGCCGCGCGTAATCCGTGGCCGCCCCGCCCATCGACGCCTCCGCAAACGCCCGCATGCCCCGGATCGTGTCCAGCACCAGCCACTCGCCGGGCGACGCCACGCGCCGGTCGCCCAGCCGTTTCAGCGAAAACACCACATCGTCCGCCGTGACCGCCCGTCCCCGTGCGCGTCCGTCCGCGTCGAGCCCGAAGCAGGCGTCCGACTGAAAACGCGCCTCGGGGTCCAGCCGCACCACGTAGACCAGCCCGTTCGACTGCACCTCCGGCAGCTCCACCGCCAAACCGGGGATCAACCGATACGGACGCGCGCGGTAGTCATACTCCAGCAGCGTCTCATACACGAGCTGCGCCGAACGCGCCGCATAGATCGACGCCGCGTCGGCCGGATCCAGGCTTGACACCCGGTCCATGCTTCGGCGGTACACGGCCTCCCCACATGCCTGGCACGCGCACCATCCCGCAACAAAAATGAGCAATACAGCTTTCATGCCCGTCACCCCGCGGCGGCGGCCACCGCCGGATGCAGATAGATCGGCAACGGCTCGCGCACGCGGCACGAAGGCTCCGCCAGCGCCAACCGCCCCACGTCCGCCGCTGCCGGATACACCGCGCGCGCCACCAGACGGTCCGCCGCGAACGTGGCGCGCAACAGCGACTCCAGCCGCTCCCAGTCCGCCGACACGATCCGCGTCGCGTCCGGCACCGCGCGGCCGAGCGCGTCAGACGGAACAAGCTGAAAATCCTCCGCCGTATGCGACGGCAGTCCGTCCCCGTGAATGCGCACCTGCGCGGCGTCGGACCGCACCTCATACGTGACGCACCAAAGCCGGTTGCGCCGAGCGTCGCCCACCACCGTCACGCGCTCCGCGCCTTCAGCCTGGCCCAGCGCCAGAGCCGCCGCGCTGGCCACACCGTACACCGGCTTGCCGTCCGGAAGTGCCAGCCCCTGCAGCGCCGATAGACAGGCGCGGATGCCCGAGAATGATCCCGGCCCGAGCCCGCACACAAACGCATCAAAAGACGCGCCACCCAAGCCATGATCCGCAAGCGCACGGGCCAATTCCGTCAGCCACGTTGGTGCTCGTGTCGGCTCCCCGTCCCAAATCTTTTCGCACACCTGTTCACTGTCCTCGAAGACCGCCATACTCGGGCGGGCGGAGGAGCGGTCAATCACCAGACTTCGCATACGTCATCACTCCCATGCAAGTGCTCAAGTAAGCGCTGTTTCGACGGGATCAGCTTTCTTCTTGCGCCTGGGCCGGATGCGCTCTTCTTCCACAGTCGGCACCGATTCGGGCGCACCCATCGACAGCTCTTTGACGCCGATCTCCTTGAGCCGCATGGAGACGATCTTCGAGATACCCTTCTCCTGCTGCGTCACGCCATACACAATGTCCGAGCCGGCGATCGTGTGCTGGTTGTGCGTAATGATCAGGAACTGCGAATGCGTCAGGAAGTCCTTGAGCGCCTGCACGAACCGCCCGATGTTGCTGTCGTCCAGCGCGGCATCCAGCTCGTCGAGCATACAGAACGGCGCCGGCTTGATCATGAAGATCGCGAACAGAAGGCTCACGGCCGTCATGGTACGCTCGCCGCCCGAGAGCAACGTCACCGACTGCGGGCGCTTGCCGGGCGGACGCGCAATGATATCGATCCCGCATTCGAGCGGATCTTCCACATTATCCAGCAGAACCAGTTTGGCTTGGCCGCCATTGAAAAGCTTGGTAAACATCGTCTCGAAATTGGCGTTGGCCTGCTCGAATGTCGACTGGAACATCTCGCCCGACTTTTTGTTGATCATGGTGATCAATTCAAGAATCTGCTCTTTCGATTTCAGCAGGTCCTGCTCTTGCGCCTTCAGGAAGGTATACCGCTCCTCCAGCTCCTTGTACTCCTCGATCGCCACCAGATTCACCGGACCGAGCGCCTGAATGTCCGCCGTCAACTGCGCGACGCGTGCCTCGATCTCCGGCACCGGCGGCTGCTCGCCGTTTTCCCAGGCCGGATCGGCATGCGCGACCAGTTCCTCCGCAGAGAGCCCGTATTCGTTGTAGATGTGATCGATCTGATTCTGGCGGCGCATGCGCGACTCGGTGATCTCGACCTCGGCCTTGCCTTTTTCCTCGCGCGCGCGGTCCAAGGCGCGGCGCCGCTCGGTGAGGGTCGCGTCGGTCTTCTCCAACTCGCGTTGGCGCGCCGCGCGCTCGCGGCGGGTCTCTTCGATCTTCATGTGCAGCGCTTCCGCCGCAATGCGCATCGGATCGAGGTTGGCTTCAAGCGTCGTAATCTCAACCGTCAGCCGCTCGATGCTTTCGTCGTACGACATCACGCCGCGGCTGCGTCCCTGGATCGTGCGTTCCAGTTCGTCGATGCGTGTCTGGACCGATTCCCGCTGCGTCGCCGCATGTTCCAACTGCTGCGTTAAGCTGGAGACCTGGATGCGGCACTCGGTGAGCGCATGGCTCAGTTCGCCGTAGACGCTCTCCAGCTCCTGCAGCATCGTCGACCGTTCCGCCGTGCGCTCCAGCAGTTCGCCGCGCAACACCGTCAAAGCCTGAAGCTCGCCGCTCAGTGCGCTGCGGCGCTCGTCATCGCCGGCGGTCAGCGCGGAGATCGACCCCAGTTCCGTGGCGACTGCGGCCAGTCGGCCGCGCGCACGGTCGGTGTCGCGGCTGACCGTCTGATACTCGCCTTCAGCCTGCGCGGCCTTGCGCCGGTTCTCATCCCGCTCCTGGCGCGTCTGATTGATCAGCACGCCCAGTTCGCCGGCGCGCGCGTTGAGCTGTTCCAAACGACGCCGGTACGCGCCCAGGCGCTCTTCAAGCGCGGCGAGCTGTTCGCCGGTTTCCGCCACCAGCATGCGCCGCGCGAGCGGGCTGGATACTTGGCTGTCCGGCATCCAGAGTTCCGCACAGCCGTCGCCGTGCACGATCACGCCACCGCGTGTGACGACGCTGCACCCCTCCGGAATCACCTCCGGCACATCCTCTAGCCGTTCGGCCAGAAACACCGAGCCGAGCAGCCGGGCCGCCGCCGGCGCGAACGTGTCGGCGACCTGCACCTGATCCAGCAGGCTGACCAGCCCGGTCGGCGGCGTGCGGCGGACGCCGCTGCCGCCTTCGGCCGCAACGATGCGCGCCGCTGCATGCTGGCCCTGCGCAAAAAGGGCGGCCAGCGCCTGCCGCGCACTGGCGGCATCGCACACGACCACCGCGTCCAGCCAGGCGCGCAGTGCCGCCTCCAGCGCCAAGCGCAGATCGGAGGGGGCGTTCAATTGGTCGGCCAGCGCCCCGAGCACAGCGTGCGGCGCGAGTCCCAGCGGATTTTCCGGATCCAGCACCTGCTGTGAGCCGGCGGCAAATTCATCGGAGGACTCCCGCTTGTCGGTCAGCAGCTCGATCTGCGCACGTTTCGCGGAGGCCTCCGACTGCATCCGGGAGGCCTCTTCCTGCACGCTCTTCATCTCAGCGGCAACAGAGGCGCGCTCCTCCTCCAGCGTTTCCAGCCGCTCCCCGACGCTCTCGGCGTCAGACTGGAAACGGTCGAGCCTTGCCTTGACCTCAACGCGATTCTGATCGGCAGCGGCCAGCGCCTCCTCCACCTGCCGGTGCTCGGCGGAAAGGCGGTCGCGCTTCATCATCACGTCACGCTGGCGCGCCTCCATCTCGGCGAGCGCCTGCTGGATCTGGGCGCTGCGGCGCTCGCAGTCGACGGAGCGCTGCCGGTCCTGCTGAAGCTGTTGACGCGTTTCATCGATCCGCACCCTGTGCGCATCAAAGCGCGCCTGCGCCTCTTCAAACTTGCCTCGCTCGACATCCGCGGCCTGCTGAGTCAGCAGGCGCTTCTGCTCCAGCGACTCGATCTGCATCTTGAGCTGTTCGATCTGCGTCCGCGTTTCAGAGATCTCGCGGTTGTCGCGCTCGGCCCAAGCGCGGTATTCGGCGATACGCTGCTCGTTGACCTTGATGACCTCCTGCGCGCGGATGAAGCGGTTGTCCGCCTGCGCGGCCTGTTCGGTCAGTTCGGCGATGCGGGCCTCGGTCTCATGGATCAACGCGTGGATGTGCGACGACTCCGCCTCGGCCTCGGCGACAAACTCCTGATGCGCCACCAGTTGCTCGCCGAGCGCGTGGATCGACGTGTCCAACTCGCGGATGCGGATATCGAGCGCGGCGAGACGGCGGCGCGTGAGGAAAATATCGAGGCCGCGCAACTCGTCGCGCAGCTCGCGATACTTCTGCGCTTTGCCCGCCTGGCGCTGGAGCGTGCCGATCTGGCGTTTGACCTCGCGGATCACGTCGGCGAGACGCAGCAGATTCGCTTCGGTCTGATCGATCTTGCGCAGCGCTTCTTTGCGGTCAGCCTTGAACTTGGTGATGCCGGCGGCCTCCTCGAAAACCGCGCGGCGGTCCTCTGGTTTGGAGGAGAGGATGGCGTCGATCTGCCCCTGGGCCATCACCGAATACGAGGTGGTGCCGATGCCGGTGCCCATGAAAAGCCGATGGACATCTTTGAGGCGGCAGAGATTTTTGTTGATGAAGTACTGTCCCTCGCCCGAGCGGAAAACACGGCGGGTGATGGTGACCTCATTAAACTCGGTGTCGAGCAAACCTTCACAGTCAGCAAAGGTGATCGAGACCTCTGCCATACCCAGCGGCTTACGGCTGTCGGTCCCGTTGAACACCACATCCGGCATCTTGGCACAACGCAGCGCGGTCGGCCGCTGCTCGCCCAACACCCAGCGAATCGCATCGGAAACATTGCTTTTGCCGCAGCCGTTCGGCCCCACAATTGCGATCATGCCGGGCTCGAACTGCAGGCGGGTCTTGTCCGCAAAACTCTTAAAGCCGGTGATTTCGATCTGTTTTAGGTACACGGAAACCTCAAAATCTGATCCCTCGCGGGCGCGTCAATCCCCCGCATGCGGATGGCTGAATTTGTAGCAAACCGGCAGCCCAAATGAAAGTCAAAACGGGAAACGGCGATTGGCCCGTTGCCCTAAAACGCAGCCTTGATTTGGCGCACGCGCCTGCTTACACTAGTCAACTGAGTACGTTTTTTGACAGGGGGAGGCTTTTACCGTGTACCGTCCATATTCACTCATCGTGTTCATGTTTTGCGCGTCACTCGCTTCGGCCGGATGGCACGATGCGCTCTGGCTCGGCCGGGGTGACGTCTGGCGCGCCCGTTTTCCAGTCACCGTGACGAATCCCTCCGACGCCGCCCTCGACGGCCAACCGGTCGCCCTGACTGTGGGCGACCAGCCCGGCCAAGCGCCGCTCGCCGGCGCGCGGGCCGAGGCGTTGCGCGTGGCCGATAGCAAGGGGCGTCAACTGCTCTACGCGCTCTGGACCCCGGGCTTGGAAACCATGATCACGACCGGCGCAGTTCCTGCCGACGCGGTCTTGTCCCTTCCCGCCGTGTGCGACCCCGCCACATCCACCACCTATCACGTTTATTTCGACAATGCGCGCGCGTGGGGCTTGGCTGATTTCTTCGACAAACGGCCCATTACCGACCTCAACGGCGATTTTGAACGCGGCAGCGGCGACACGCTGACAGGCTGGCAGCAGCGGATGAGCGACGCTGCGCACCGGCTCGCGTGGTCGACCGACGCGCCGTTCTCAGGTGCGCGCTGTCTCAAGGCCGAGGTCGCCTCCGGTGCCGTCCCCACCTGGTTCGGATTCTCGCGCTCCGACTTCACCGTCATTCCCGGCGCGCGCTGTACGGTCCGGGTCCGCGTGCGCGGCGAAAACGTCTCCGGTACCGCCGGCTGGTATGTGCACGTGGGCGACGAACAGAATCCGCAGCTTCTCAACCGTGTCGTGAAAACCGGCGACGGCACCTTTGGCTGGACAGAGACGCAGATCACCTTCACCGTCCCGAAGGGCGCGACGCGCATGACCACCGGCTCCGTGCTCCACGGCAGCGGCACCGCTTGGTACGACGCCTTCACCTTTGAAAACGACCGTCCGGCACCCACCCCCACCGCACGCGCCGGCGCGGCCGAACGCCTTTCGCTGACTGAACGCGGCGCGGACGCGCCGTGGCCCGCAGCCCTGCGCTGCCGACCGCACTGGCTGGGACGCATCACCGCGCCGTTCCGCTCCCATCGCCGCGCCGCCGAGCGCCTCTGGCGTCACCGCCTGCCGATCCGCGTCGTGAACCTGCGTGACACGCCGGCCGCCAACCTGCTCGCCGTGGCCGATCTCGCGAGCGCCGCGCGCGGGATCGTCGCGCCCGAGTTCCGTCTGACCTTCAACGGACAGACCGTCGAGGCCTGCCGGCTGGGCGACCGCCTGCTCTTCTCCTGCTCGCCCGACGCGCGAAGCATAATGACCTACTACCTGTATGTAGCCGACACCGGCAAGCGCCCGCAACCGCGTGCCGCCGTCACCTCCGCGCTGGGCAGCGACATCCCTTCCGACCAGATCCTGGCGGCCGGCTCCGACACCACCGATGCGGCCGCCTTTGCCAAACTGCTCGCCGGCCCGGTGAACCGGATCAAGAATCCCGACTTCGAAGCGGGTGCAGACCAGCCCGACGGCTGGTCGCGCAGCGGCGAAGGCAAGGGCGTCCGGTTCAGCGTCGAAAGCCCCGGCGGGTTCGGCCAGCGCCACGCCCGCATGACCGTTGACAAATCCGTTGCCTCAACTTGGCGGGGTTGGCAGCAGTCGGTCCCGGTCAAGGCCGGGCACACCTACCTGTACGGTGCCTGGCTCGCCTGCGAGGAGCTGGAAGGCTCCGCCCTGCTGCACGCGCACCTGCGTACCGCGCGGGGGCACGTGGCGTCGGGCGGTTTTCTCAGCGCGGGCGCCGGCATCAGCGGCACGACGTCGTGGACGCCGATGTTCGGCACCGCCACCGTTCCGACGGACGCGAGCCAGCTCCAGATCCACCTCACCATGGACGCGCACGGCACACTCAAACATGACGGCGTCTTCCTGGCCGAGTGCCTGAACGCCGCGACCGGCGATCCAGAAACCCCGCCCATGGGCCAAGGTGAACTGGCGGTGTGGCCGGTCGACCCCATCGTCAAGGTTTTCCACGAGACCCTGCCGCCGGCGAAACGGGCGGCGGGCGCGATCGCTCTCGTGCGCAACGAGGAGGAAGCGCTGCAACTTGCACTGCGCGCCGGACGGGACATCGCCGATCTTGAGATCGCGGTCGACCCGCCGAAGCGGCGCGACGGCCGGACGCTCGACGCATTCACGATCGGATGGGTCGGCTATGTGCCAATCGACCATCCGACCGCCTACTATAACCTGACCACGCCGGCGTGGCAGTTGAAGCATCCCACGCGGGGCGGCTCATCGGACGGCTGGTCCGGCTGGTGGCCCGACCCGATCCGGCCGACCGCGCGCGGCACGCTGCGCGCCAACCAAACGCAGGCCGTGTGGCTTTCGTTTAGGACCACGGCGGACACAGCGCCGGGTACCTACGCCGGCTCCGTACGGCTGCTCGAGGCGGGCAAGCGCCTGGTGCGGCGCGTACCCTTCACCGTCACGGTCTGGGATGTCGAACTGCCCGCCGTATCGTCTTGTGGCGCGATCTACGACATCCGCCTCAACGCACACTGGTCTGCCGACGGTTCAACGGCGGAGCAGCAGCGTGAGCGGCTGATGCGCCTCATGGCCGACAAACGGGTGTCACCCGACGAGGTCGGCGCGAATCCGGTCTTCACGCGCGACGCGCAAGGACGCATCACCGCCGATTTCACGGCGTACGACCGCGCCGCGCAGCTCTATTTCGACGAACTGAAGTTCCGGTTCTCCTACACCCCGCACGTCTTCTATCTGTTCGGTTGGGAACATCCGCCCAAGAAAGTGATGGGCGAGGCGCCTTACGAGGGCGAGTATCCGTATGCCGCCACGGACCGCACGCGCCTGCGCGCCGCCTACAAAGAGACCTACCAAGCCTGCCTGCGCCTCTACTGGGAACACGTCAAGGCCAAGGGCTGGGCCGACAGGCTGGTGCTCTACATTTCAGACGAACCCTTCCTCACCAAAAAGCCCATCATCGACCAGATGAAGGCCCTCTGTGACATGATCCATGAAGTCGACCCGAAGATCCCGATCTACTGCAGCACATGGCGCCACTGCCCGGACTGGAACGGGTATCTCGACGTTTGGGGCGTCGGGCATTACGGCTGTTTCCCTGTCGAGGAGATGCGCGCGCGGCGCGCCGCCGGCGACCGTATCTGGTTCACCACCGACGGCCAGATGTGCACCGACACGCCCTTCTGCGCGGTCGAGCGCCTGCTCCCGCATTACTGCTTCCAGTTCGGTGCCGAAGCGTACGAATTCTGGGGCGTGAGCTGGCTGACCTATGATCCCTGGCAGTTCGGCTGGCACCGCTACATCCATCAAAGCAGCACGCCCGGCGAATCCTACTATGTGCGCTATCCGAACGGCGACGGCTACCTGCTCTATCCCGGCGCACCGACCGGCGTCCAAGGTCCCGTGACTACGGTGCGCCTCGAAGCCGCGCGCGACGGCGTCGAAGATTACGAATACCTCATGCTCCTGAAACGGCACGCCGGCAGCCCGCAGGCCGATGCCTTGCTCAAGGAGTTCGCCGCGCTAGTCGAAATCCCCAACGCCGGCGGCCGATTCTCGACGCGTATCCTGCCTGACCCGACGCGCCTCGCCGCATTACGCCTGCGCGCCGGCGCGCTCTTGGAGCAGCTTACTGCACGATAAAAAGCGTGGAGCGGGCAGCCACCGGCGCCACGGTCACGTCATCGATCGCCAGAGCTTGCGCGCCGGCCGCCGCCTCGCCCTCCGCAACAGCCACCTGCCACGCGAGATAGAACACCCCGCCCGGCGCGACCGGCGCACCGAACACAGCCTGACGTTCGGCGTGACGGGTTTCGCCCGGGCGCTGCGTCAACGGGAATCCCGCGCAGTCGGCATCCGCCTCAAAGACGACCGGCGCGCCTGCTTCGCTCCATGTGACGCCGTCCGCGCTGCACAGCAGCCTCACCGCGCTGGCAACGGTGCCGCGCCTGTACTTCTCCACCGCGAACGCCACGCTCCATGTGCGCACGCTCCGGCCCGTATCATTGACAAAACATGCCAGCATCGAGACGCTTGTCGCCTGCGCGTCATCCGTGAGCCCGCCGACCGCCTGATCGCGGCAACCGCATGATGAATATGTGTAGCTGCCGGCAGCCGTGAAATCAGGGACGGCATTGACGTACGCGACCACCAACCCCGCATCTGGATAGGCACCGGTCACGCGCGCACCGTCGCCCCGTGATTCCGCGCGCCAGCCCCACGGCAAGCCACCTGCCGCGTGCTCGCCTATCTCATCGAAGGTTTCTGTCACGCCGTCCGGCGGCACGTGGATCCCCGCCGGCGCTTCGCCCGACGTCCATGCGACATGCACGCGATCGATGCCGAACGCATGGTCGCTCCCCGGATCATCCACATCGAACCAACGTAACAGTAACACCCCGCCCGGCGGGATAGGCCGTGACAGGCGCGCGCAACCGTCGGCTGACACATCGGCGGTCACCGCGCCGGCCGGCTGGACCTCGTT
>Ga0116158_10002449_pt1 | contig 16425 bp, 10 predicted proteins | sample AD_UKC052_MetaG_FD_89883 | JGI IMG/M metagenome (GOLD analysis project Ga0116158, IMG submission 89883) | Active sludge microbial communities of municipal wastewater-treating anaerobic digesters from USA - AD_UKC052_MetaG | ecosystem: Engineered > Bioreactor > Anaerobic > Digestate | place: USA... | reverse complement strand
TTCGCCTCGCCATCCTGGCTCGCGATCTCGGTCATCCTCGGAGTGGTCTGCACCGCGTGCGCCTGCACACTGATGAACACCTGGCAGCCCGCGATCAGCGCCACCGAGGCCGGGCTGATCTACTGCTTCGAGCCCATCTTCGCCTCCCTGTTTGCCCTCGCACTACCCGCCATGCTCTCCGGGTGGTGCGGCATCGCCTACGCCAACGAAACCGTCACCTGGAGCCTCCTCGGCGGCGGCGCCCTCATCACCCTCGCCAACGCGCTCCTGCACCTCCGCGCGCCGGCGAGCCCCTGACACCAGACCGCTTCGCCGGAAAACGAAAAAGGCGGCCCGGACGGGACCGCCTTTGCCAGACAAACCGCGCGAGGGAGCCAGGTCAGGCTTTCCGCTCGGCGAGCTTCTTGGCCACCGGGCCATCGAAGACGACCGTCTGGGTGGGGAAGGCAAACGAGAGCCCGCGCGCGAGCACCGCCTTCATGATCTTCAGATTGATGCGCTCCCGCAGCGCCATGTGTTTCGCCCAGTTGGGATCCGCCGCAAAGAAGACGATCTGGATGTCGAGGGACGACGCCCCGTAGTTGGCAAAGTTCACCACGATCAATTCCTGATGCACTCCTGAATCCTCCCGCAGGATGCGGCGGATGTCCTCGAGCACCACCTCCATTTGCTCCGGCGTGGTGTCGTAGGTCAGTCCGATCGTCTGATCGACGCGCCGTTGCGGCATCCGAGTGAGATTGGTCACCGCCTCGGCGGCCACCGTCTTGTTCGGAATGGCGATCACCGTGCGCGCCCCCGTGCGGAGCTTGGTCGAGCGCAGACCGATATCCTCGACCGTGCCCTCAAACCCACCGATACGCACAAACTCGCCCACCTTGAAGGGCTGATCGACGGCCACGACGACGGAGCCGAAGAGGTTGGCGATCGTATCCTGCGCAGCCAAGGCGAAGGCCAAACCGCCGATACCCAGACCCGCGAGGAACGCCTTCACATCGTAGCCGAGGCTCTGGATCGTGATCAGCGTGCCAAAGATCACAAAGATCGTGATCAACGATTTCTTGATCCAGGGCATGAACGCCGCGACGCCCATCCCGCGAGCCACTGCCAGTTTATGAACGTGATCGAGCATCGTGTCGAACGCCCGCAGCAGGATCCAGAAGAAGACCAGTGAAAAGGCCACCGTCACACCGTAGCCCAGCGCGCGGTCGCCCGTCTCCGAGAGCTTGAGCACCTTTAGCGAACAGACGGAACCGGCCACGACGATCAGCGTCGCCACCGGCGTCTCCAGCGCGGCAAACAACTCGTCGTCGAGCGTCGTCTCCGTGTGCTTGGCCAACCGCTTGAAGAAACCGAATATCACGAGCGTGACCACACGGCGCAGCAGGATGGCACCGACGAGGAAAAGCGCCGCCAGCACATAGTGGGTCGGCGTGTTGCCGCTGTTGCGCACGTTGAAAAGCTTCAGAGCCGAATCGACCGTGTGCTCCAGGAAATCCGGAGTGCGCACGCTGGCCGGGGCCACCTTGCTCGCGGCCGCCGCACTGGTGTTGAGCGCCTGCTCCGTGCCACCCGTGATCGCGGTCGGCGCCGATGCGGCCGGCGCGGGGTCGAGCGGCGACTGGGCCGAGCTGGCTTCGTCGGCGTGCAGCCAGCCGGCGCCGAGCAAGAGCGCCGCGCCAAGCAAACCTTTGCAATATGTCATCTTCATAAAGGGAAAGAGGGCTCCTCTGAAATGCGGCAATCCCGCCATGTCAACGGTGTGACCGGCACGATACCGTTCCCGCTTGCGCGCGGCCAGAGCCGGGGCACCATCATTGGCTTTGCATGCATGCATTACTTGGCATTGTTGACGCACTTCCTCCGCTCCCTTGGTGGGCCTGGGCCGGTTTCTTCACGTTCATCGCCGCCATGCTGGCGCTCGATCTCGGCGTGTTCCAACGCGACTCCCATGAGGTGAAGATGAAAGAGGCGCTGGGCTGGTGTGCCGTCTGGGCCTCCCTGGCGCTGGCCTTCAACGTCCTCATCTATTTCTGGCGCGGCCCCGAGCTCGGCCAGCAGTTCCTCGCCTCGTACCTCGTCGAGCTCTGCCTGAGCGTGGACAACGTATTCGTGTTCATCATGGTCTTCGCCTTCTTCAAGGTGCCGGCCAAGTGGCAGCACCGCGTGCTTTTCTGGGGCATCCTCGGTGCGGTGATCATGCGCGCCATCTTCATCCTCGTCGGCGTGAGCGTGCTGGCCCGCTTCCACTGGCTGATCTACATCTTCGGCGCCTTCCTCGTGTACACCGGCATCAAGATGGCCATCCCCAGCAAGGAGGAGGCAGAGGTCGACCCCGAGCACAACGTCGCCGTGCGCCTCTTCCGCCGCTGGTTCCCCGTCGCCACCAGCAACGATGAACGCGGGCACTTCTTCGTGCGCGACCAGAATCGCTGGGCCGCCACTCCGCTCTTCGTCGTCTTGATCGTAATCGAGACCACCGACGTCATGTTCGCCCTCGATTCGCTGCCGGCCGTGCTCGCCATCACACGCGACGGCTTCGTGGCGCTCACCTCAAACATCTTCGCGATCCTCGGGTTGCGCTCACTCTACTTTGCCCTCAGCGGCATCATGAAGCTCTTCCGCTTCCTCAAGATCGGACTCGCCGTGATCCTGAGCTTCATCGGCGTAAAGATGCTCATCTCCGCCTACGTGCACATCTCGACCGGCGTCTCGCTCGGCGTCATCGGCGGCGTCATCGCCGTCTCCGTGCTCGCCAGCCTCCTCATCCCGGCGCCGGAAGTGGAGAAGAAATAACGCACACGCGCGCCACGCCATTTCTCACCAAGACCGGCCCCGCCAACGGGCCGGTCTTTTTTGTATCCCACGCCGGGCGCGCTTCTGCCGGCGAAAACTCGGGGATTGACTATTTCGCGATTCCGCGGACTAGTTGCCGGCAACATGTCCTCCACCACCATCACCTGCCGCAAACGGCGCGCTGCCATTTTCAAGGCTCTCGGCCACCCAGCCCGGCTGCGCATCGTCGAGGAGCTGCGCAGCGGCGAGCGCTGCGTGTGCGAGTTGGTCGACATTTCCGCCGGCGGCTGGTCCACCGTATCCCGCCACCTGTCCGTCCTGAAGGCCGCCGGCATCGTCGAAGACGAGAAACACGGCCTGCACGTCCACTACCGACTGGCGCTCCCCTGCGTCGGCACGTTTCTCGACTGCCTCGGCGGCGAGCCCGCATCCGCCAGCAAAGCGTCCGGCGCAGCCAAGTCCTGCAAGCACGCCTGATTTTTTTGCCCACTATTTCGCCAATCCGCCAAACAGAAAAACTCCTTCCGATGAAACCTGCAGCCCACGCCACCCTCCGCCTGCTGGCGGCCGCCACCGGGCTCGTGGCTTGGTGGTGCCTCTACCGGCACCTCGCCGCGCTGGCCGCATGGCTGACGTACACGGTGGCCGGCCTCGCGCGCGGCTCGCACCTCGGCGCCTCCGTCGAGTTCTTCGTTTTCGAGGTGCCGAAGGTCCTGATGCTGCTCGTGCTGGTCGTCTTCGGCGTAGGCGTCGTGCGGACGTTCTTCACGCCCGAGCGCACACGGCGCCTGCTCGCCGGTCGGCGCGAGTCCGTCGGCAACGTCCTCGCGGCGCTCCTCGGCACCGTCACGCCGTTTTGCTCCTGTTCGGCGGTTCCTCTGTTCATCGGTTTCGTCACCGCCGGCGTGCCGCTCGGTGTGACGCTCTCGTTTCTCATCTCGGCCCCGATGGTCAACGAGGTCGCGCTCGTGCTGCTCTTCGGGATGTTTGGCTGGAAAGTCGCCGGGCTCTACCTCGGGCTGGGCCTCGTCATCGCCATCGTCGCAGGCTGGATTCTCGGACGCCTCCGTCTGCAGAAATACGTCGAGCCCTGGGTGTACGAAAACATGGCCACCGCCACGGATGCCCCGAGCGACGACGGCACCTCCATGAGCTGGGCCGCTCGCGTGCAGGCCGGCCTCACGGCGGTACGCGAGATCGTCGGCAAGGTCTGGCTCTACGTGCTCCTCGGTATCGCCGTCGGCGCGGGGATTCACGGCTACGTGCCGGAGAACTTCATGGCCTCGCTCATGGGGCGCGACGCCTGGTGGTCCGTCCCGCTCGCGGTGCTCCTCGGCGTGCCCATGTACGCCAACGCCGCCGGCATCATCCCCGTGGTACAGGCGTTGCTCGGCAAGGGCGCGGCACTCGGCACCGTGCTCGCCTTCATGATGGCCGTGATCGGCCTGTCACTGCCCGAGGCGATCATCCTGCGCCAGGTGCTCCGCCCCCGGCTCATCGCCACGTTTTTCGGCGTCGTCGCAGGCGGCATCCTGATCGTCGGCTATCTTTTCAACATCCTCCTCTAAAACCTCCCATGGCACACGACCACCATCACCATTCGCACGGACACGACTGCCACGCGCACACGTCCGATCCGCACGCGCTCGACCGCAAACTCGCCGGCGCCGCATGGCTCAACGGCATCATCGTCATCGTCGAAATCATCGGCGGCGTGCTCTCCGGGAGCGTGGCGCTGCTCTCCGATGCGTTGCACAACCTGAGCGACGTACTCGCGCTCGTGATGGCGTGGGCCGCTCGCATCCTGGGCCGCCGGCCCGCCACGGCCCGGCACACGTTTGGCCTGCGCCGGCTGGAGGTGGTGGCGGCTTTCGTCAACGCGCTCACGATCCTCGCGGCAGCCGCCTTCATCATCAAAGAGGCGGTCGAGCGCCTGCTGCATCCCACGCCCATCGGTAGCGGCATCATGCTTGCGGTCGCCGTCGTGGGCCTGGTCGCCAACCTCGCCTCGGTGCTGCTGCTCGGCGGCCACCGCCACGACGACCTCAACGTGCGCGGTGCGTTCCTGCACCTCGTGCTCGACACCGTTTCCTCCGTCGCCGTCGTGGCGGCAGCGCTGTTGGCCAACACAAAGATCGGCCCCTGGCTCGACCCCATCGTCTCGCTGCTCGTCGTCGCCTTCGTGTTGCGCGGCAGTTGGGATCTGCTCGGCCGTTCGCTGCGCGTGCTGCTCGAAGCGGCCCCGCCCGATCTCGACCTCGCGACGGTGCAGTCCGATCTCGCCACAGTTGCCCCGGCCTGCCGCCTCGAACATCTCCACGCCTGGGAGCTGACGCCCGGCCAGACCGTGCTGACGGCCGACGTCGTCTCCACCACAACCTCGGCGCCCACCCTCTGCGCCGACCTTGAAAACCTACGCCATCGCCTCGCTGAGAAATGGGGCGTCGCACACGCCACGCTCCAACCAGTCGCATCGACGGCCTCCGCCGGCGCATGCCCGATCGCGTGACGCTCCTTTCGCCAATCCACATTCAATCCGATGAAAAAGATCCAGATCCTCGGCACCGGTTGTGCCAAATGCCAGAATCTCGCCGCCGTGGCGGACCAAGCCGCCAAGACGCTCGGGGTGCCCTATGAACTCCAGAAGGTCACCGACCTGAAGCAGATCATGAGCTTCCGGGTGATGAGCACGCCTGCCCTTGTCGTGGACGGTGTCGTGAAACTCTCCGGGCGCGTCCCCACGCTTGAGGAAGCGCAGAAGCTCATCGGCTAAACACGCACCGCCATGCACACACCAGCCATCGGATTCATCGGCGGCGGCCGCATCACCCGCATCTTCCTCGCCGGATGGGCGCGGGCCGGCCAACTCCCCGCGCGCATCGTCGTCGCCGATCCCAACGCCGGCACGGTAGTGGTCGTGGGATGCCCCCGCAGTGTTCGGTGCTCCGCAACGGGTCAAAGGCTCGGTGTGAAGCGAGGCAGAGTTCTCAAAGCTTGTAGGTAGCCTACGCGGCCCGAATTCGATTCGCGGGCAGCCACTTACAGTCCGTAGCTCGCAGCAACGCACCAATAGGCGAAGGCTTCCGGGGCGGTTTTTCGCAGGCCGCGCAAGCGTTCATAGGGGCCGACGAGAGTGTCACCTGTTTGCGGCTGATTCGCTTCCGCACGAATTTCCGTGAGCGTCTCGCCGGCGTTGTTCAAAAGCACGGACGCGAGACATGCCGCTTTGGCGGCGGCGGCTTTGGCGCTTGGGACCGACAACCCAGCCCCGATCATGTGGCTGTCGAGGTTGCTGACGCCTTTGAGGAGGAAGTCGGACTTGGCGTGCTGCTCCCCAAATTTGAGGTCGCGCTGGCAGAGCCAGTAAGCGGCGTCGATGGTGTCGCGGAGTGCTTCCGCCATCGTGAAGCTGGTTCTTCGGTAACCGTTCTGGGCAGGCAGGATGGCTAGATAGGTGTTTCGCACCGCATCCAAGCTGTGGGCGACATCGAAAAGCGCTGCCACGTCGAAGAGCTGTTTAACCACTCGCGTCTGCTGCGGCTCCACCGGATCGCCTGCCCGATTCACGGGCGGTTCGTACAACACTCCGATGGTCGATGGGGCAAAGGCGGCCAGTTTGTCGCCCAGCAGGCAGTCAACCGTGGGCAAGCGGACGGACACCGAACTTGCGGTGCGGATGATGTCCACCTCGAGATTGGTTTCGCGCACGTCGGGATAGATCGAGGTCTCGAACAGTACATCGAGCAGGATATGGGATTCGTGGCCGGGGCGGACGGCGGAATTGAAATTGATCAGAAAGTGCTTGGTCGGCGGTTCGCTCCGGTCGCGATGGCCTTGATGCGTGTAGCGGATGAAAGGTTGCCCCGCTGGGTAGGTGACTTGCCGCAACGCTCGTTCGATTTCCTCCAGGCTCGCGTTGCATGCGATGTCCACATCGATGGAGAGGCGGCGGATGGGCTGGAGGTGGAGGACGAGGCTGGTCCCTCCTTTGAAGACGAAATCCAGTCCCGCGTGGCGCAGGCGAGCCACGAGTTCGAGGGCGTGAATGCAGCGTTCGAGCAGTGCCAGGTCTCGGACTTGCAGTCGCGCCGCCTGGTCCTGCAACCAAGGAAGGGCAAAGCACTCGGGGGTGATCATTCGAAGAGTGAAGGACTCGGTAACGTCACGAATCGCCGTTTTGTGACGTTACCGAGTTGATTAGGTTCAAGAAGCGCTCCCCTAACCGCTTGCGATCTGAGTAACGGAGCAGCTCAGGAAAATCCAGGCGCCCGTCCCGACTTGCGCTCAAGAAGAGCGCGGTGAGCTCCGCGGGATCCATGAGGGGCAGGTCATCCAGCTCGGCGGCAAGATCGACCAAGAGCTTTTCCGGGGTGGCGTAGTGGCCATCCACCGGTGCCTGGGTGGGGGTGCCGGGGCGCACGACGACGGTTTTGTCGCGGACAGCGAAGTTCTTGGCCTCGCGTTTACCGGGGTTGCGGTAGGCATCGTAACCGGCGTCGCGGAGGAGCTCCCAAACGCTGGCGACGCCCTCTTTTTCCACGTGGACGAAGGTGACGAACTTGCCGAGCAGGTGGTGCATCCAAGGGTTGATCTGCTGGGTGGACCAGACGCTGAACCCGAGCTGGGGAAACGCCTGGTGGATGAGCTCCGCAACCGGTTGCACGGCGGAGCGATCCAGCACGAGCGGTCGAGCGATGGTGGAGTACCAGCCGCGGCCCGCATCGTGCAGGAATCCACTGGCGACGATTTCCTGCAGATAGTTGAGCAGGCTGGAGTCCGCCATCTCGACCTTGCGGGTCTTGAGTTCGGCGCGGATGGCGGTGAGCGGGATGTAGGGACTACGCCGGCCGAGTTCGGCGAGGACGTGGTCGCGGAGGATGGATTTCGTGTCGGCGGTGGCGCGCTCGACGCGGACGGGCGGGGCGCCCTGGTCGGTGCCGATGCCGTAGAGCGCGGTGACGAGACGATCCACCTCGGCTTCGAGCGTGGAAACATCAGCGTCGGGCTTGGCGCGCTTGGCGGTCAGGATCTTGTCAACCAAGGCCACGATGGGCGCTTGCTGCTCCGGCGACACATCGGGGATTGGGAGCTGTTTCCAGTCGTCGGGGAACAGGTGAATGTTGCTGCGACGATTCGCTTTCAAAAAATCATAGGCGAAACTCGAGTTCATTACCGCCGCCAGAAACTTGGCAGAAAACCGACGGCTATGGCTTTCCAGATCAAGGCGGTTGGGCAGGTCGTCGCGCTTCGGCGTCTCGTTCGGGTAACGCGCGGACTTCTTGATCGAGGCGTTCTTCACACCCGAGAGATAATGCCAAGGCACAAACGACCATGCGGAGTGGTTATGAAAAAGCTGCTGGTCGTCGTAGGTGACTTTCAGCCGATCGATGCCGGCCGCCAAATCGATAGAGACGAGCTTCTCCGAAGCGGTGTAGAGCTCCGGAAATGTAGGTCGGCTAAAGAGTGATGGTGCTCGCGCTGTGCCCCATTCGAGCCAGCGATTCGTTTTCGGAACCCACCGGCCCAGCATTTTCGCCTCAACGAATCGCTTCGGGTGCGTTGCGTCTTTCGCCGGCGAAACAAGATGCTCCAATCTGAATGCACCTCGCGCCTGCCTTTCGTCGGCATGAACAACCATACCCTTGCTGATATAGCAGACGGATTCCAGCGGCAGCGTGGTTGCCGAAAACGTCTTCGCGACGGCGTCTTCCGGGAAAAACGTGCGGTGGGTCAGGTTGCGCTGTTCATCCGTCGGCAGGAGTCGCACCTGCCCCAGGATCGCATCTTCGGGCAGACGGTCGGAACGATCGAGGTGCAGGCGGCGCTCAGGGCGCCAGCGGCGGCCGTCGGCTTTTTCGACGAAGAAGATGATGTTGCGCACCCCGGCGGCGAAGAGTTTCAGCTCGCTGACGAAGTCGAGGCGGACGATGCGGGCGTTTTCCAGAAACCAGTTCTGCGATTTCTGCGCGTATTTCGCGTGGCAGTAGCCGTCGGAGACGATCTGGGCCATGACGCCACCGGGCTTGAGCAGATGAAAGCTCTGCTCGATGAAGGCGACGAAGAGATCCCACTTTTCCCAGAGCGTGTGAAACTTACCGCAGGCGAGGACATCCTTGCGCTGCTGCACCTGCGAGGGGTGGTCGGCGCGGATGTAGGGCGGATTGGCGATGACGAGGTCGAAGCCGCCTTGGGCGAAGACGTCCTGAAAATAGAAATGCCAGAGGAAGAAGGGGCGCTCGGGCGTCTCGGAGGCCTGGAGTTCGCGCAGGCGGAGGCGGCGTTTTTCGTTGGCCTCGATCTGCTCGTTGAGTTCGGCGATGCAGCGCTGGGCTTTGAGATAGCGCGCGTCCTTGGCGAGAAACGCATCGACCTCCGCGTCGGGCCGGGGCTCGTGGCCGGAACGGCGGCTGGCTTCGCGGCGCAGCCGGCGGGACTCCTCGATGTGCAGGTGGCGCTCGGTATCCAGGGCGTCCTGCACCTCGGCGATGCGGTCGTCGATGAACTGGAGGACGCGCTGGTCGATGCGGGCGTGGAGGGCGTTTTTGCGGTCCTTACCCTCGATGGAAAAGTAGTCGCGCAGGAGCTGGGTGAACTGGGCGGACTCATTTTCGCTCGGAGTGGAGCCGAGGTCGGCGGTATCGCCCGGTGCCGTGAACATGCTCATCTGGCCGGGGAGCGGGGTGCGGGCTTTGGCGCCGGCCAGCTCGTCGAGCGCGATGCCCTCGAACCATTCGAGGAGCGCATTGCCCTGCATGATCTTGTAGTCGAGGTTGGGCAGCGGAGAGGGCGCATCCTCGTCGACGACGAGGGAGAGCCAGAAGCGCAGGCGGGCGATGTCGACGGCACCGGCATCGAGGTCGACGCCGTGGATGGAGTTCTGGATGATGGCGCGCTTGGCAGCGGCGCGGTCGAGGGTGAGGTCGAGCGTGGTCTTGAGGGTGAAAATGACCTGGAGCAGGCCGATGGGAAACGCGCCGGAGCCGATGGCGGGATCGCAGATCTTTACGCGGTCGAGGGCTTCCTCAATGTGGCGCCCTTCGCGCTCGAGATACTTGCGAAGGGTGTCGCCCGGCGCGCCGCGGTCGTAAGTGTAGACGAACTTGCGGAGGAGGGTGGCCTCCGGCGCGTCCTCCGCGATGGAGTCGGCCAGCAGCTGCCCCCGCAGGTAGCGGTAGAGGCCATGCTGGCACATGTAGTGCACGACCTCGCGCGGGGTGTAGTAGGCGCCGAGGGCCTTGTTTTGGGCGCGCTCCTCGTTTTCGGAGATCAGGTCCTCGAAGATGCGGCCGAGCATCTCGGGATCGATGCCGACCTCCTGATCGTCGGGGGCATTTTCATCGATGGTGAAATTGAACCGGCCGAAGAAGGCGAAGAGGTCCTGGAAGAGCGCGGGCGGAAAATCGAGGCGCTGCGTCGGCTCCGGATCGTCGTCGAACAGGCCGCCGTTGAGATAAGGCACGCGCGTGCCGGTGAGCGCGAAGAGATCGCCGGGGCGGCGGGTGTTGAGGGTCTGGAAAAAGAGGACGGAGAGGACCTCGGAGTAGAATTTCGCCGGCCGCGGGTGCTGGCGGAGCAGATTCTCGAAAAAGTGGGCATCGCCGCCGGTCCAGTCGGTGCGGCCGGCGGGGGCGCCGAGCCAGCCCTTCTTCTGCAGGAAGTGAAGGAAGACGAGGCGTCCGAGGAGCTTCTTGGCGAAATCGCGGATGCGTTTGCCCTGACGCTCCGGGTCGTCGGGATGACCGAAGGCGCGCTTGCGCACGAGATCGGGCAACCCGAGCAGGTGGCGGCTGAACTCGCCGTAGCGGGCCTTGTATTCGAGGAAGAAGTCGCGCGAGAGCTTCTCAACGGAGAACGCTTCGGTGAGACCGGCCAGCGTAGCGGGACCGGTCGCCAGGAGGAGGAAGCGCTGAACGGCGGTGGTGCGGGTCTCGTGCGGCCCGAGGATGTAGGTGAAGCGCTTCGGGTGGGTTTCGTCGGTCGTCAGCGCACCGTCCGCGGCAAGGCGGGACTGGCGGGCAATGAAGCTGAAGCGGTATTCGTCGAGCTGGGGATGATGGTAGAAAGCGAGAGCGCCGTGAATGGTCGCCTCATCGATCAGCCGGCGGGCGAGCTCGCGCAGACCGACGCGATTGCGCGCGATCTGGGTCGAGGTGTTCGCGAGTTCGATTTCGAAGACGCCGAGACGTTTGCCGTCGCCGAGGGTGATGACGCCGAGCTGGAGGATGCGATGGGCGGTTTCGGCGGAATGCTCGATGAGGGCCGGCTTCTCTCGGAAGTCGACCTGAGCGTGCGCGAGGAGCTGGCGGAACAGGCCGGTTTCGCCCGTCCAGGTTTCACGAAGGTAGGTTTGGCGGAGCTGCTGGCGCAGAGCGTCGGGGTCGAGAGGCATCAGACGAAGGATTCCGAGATGATTATCTCCGGCAGGCGGGCGGCGGCGACGACGGGCTCGGGCTCGACCGAAGGCGCGGCGGGCGCGGGCGGGGCGTCAGGCGCAATGGGATATTTGGTGAGAATGGCGATCACACGCTCGAGCAGGATGGCAGGAGCGACGGGCGTGTCCTTCACCGCTTTCTGGAGCTTGTTGAGATCGCGGTGGAGCTGCTGGAACTTGCCCACGCGGATGGCCTGTTGGGCGGCGTCGAGGAGAGACTGCTCCTTCTCGGAAGAGACCGGCATCTGGCGGAGCGCGGAGAGAAGTTGGAGGGCTTTTTTCTCGTTGGGGCCGAGCTTGGGGTCGACCTTCTGCTCGCGCGCGAGGTCTTCCTGCAACATGTCGTGAAAGCGGGCGACGGCGGCCTGCACCTGCGCGTGGTGCCGGTCGTGCAGCGGCACGGCGGGCTCGGTAGGCTCGGCGCGAAAACGACGCGCAGCCTCGACAAAGGTGAGTTCCTCCTGGGAGTTGTCGGCGGCGACATGGATGAAGGCATCGCGGCGGTGGCTGCGGATGAAGGCGAGTGTCGAGCCGGCGATGTCGGGTTGGGTGCGGCCGGTGCGGGCGCGCTGCGGGAGGTTCTTGATCTGCTTGAAGCGGTCGGGGTGGTCCTGGCGGAAGGCGCGCAGCTCCATCAGCAGGGCGAGGCGCTCGTCGACCTCCTCTTTCACGGTCTTCTCGAAGAGGCCAAAGGTTTCCGGGTCCTCCTCGTCGGAGTAGATCTGGCTGTCCTCGCCCATCGCGACGTGGAAGGCGTGCAGCTTCATCTTGGCCTTCTTCTCCAGCTCGATGTCGCCCTCGACCTGGGAGGTCGGGAAAAAATTGAAGACGTGGATGGCGGAGTGCGGGGAGCCGATGCGGTTCACGCGGCCGATGCGCTGCATGAGTCGCGTTGAATTCCACGGCGTGTCGTAATTCACGACGATGTTGGCGCGATGGAGATTGATGCCCTCAGCGAGGACCTCGGTGGAGATGAGGATGTCGTAGCGGTCGGCCCGGTCTGCGGTGGGGACGCGGGCGTCGAAATTGGCTTTGACGACGGGCAGGGCCTCGGCGCGGTTGGCGCTGGTGACGGCAAGGGTGCGGTCGAAGCCGGCGTTGGCGAGAGCGCGGACGAGGTAGTCGGTGGTCTCGGCCGACTCAGAGAAGACGACGAGTTTGCGGGCGGAATTGAGCTTGGGGTCGAAGAGCTGGCGATTCAGGCGGGAGATGAACTCGTCGAGCTTCGGGTCGCCGTCGACATCGCGCCAGGCAGAGGAGAGACCCTCGAGGATGTTGGCGTCGCGCCTCAGTCCTTCGACAAAAGCGGCGTCGAAGTCGCCGGGTTCGCAAATCTGGATCGTGGGATCGGTCTCGGAGGCTTCGGCGATGAGTGAGATCAACTCCTCCTCGCGATCGTCGGAAAGGTATTCGGTGACCGGCAGGTTGGGCGCGATGTAGATCTTGCCGCGCTCGAACATGCCGACCATCTGGCGGGTGGCGGTGGCGAAGCGTTCGAGGGATTTGCGGAATGCGTAGAAGCTGCTGTCGAGGCGCTTCACCAGCAGCGTCTTCATGATGAAGGCCAGCTGGGAGGAGATGCGGTCGGCCTGCGCGTAGCGCGCTTTCTTCTCCGGCTTGAGGTGCGCGATGGCGCGATAGCGATTGTAGGTCAGGCCCTTCGCCGGATCGGTGAGCAACTGGATGGTCCGGTCATAGAGATCGTCGAGGATCGGCGGCAGCCGGTAGAGAATCTTCTCCGGGGTCTGGACGTCGGGAAAAACGATCCCCTGCGCGATCAGGTCGTCGCGGTAAGCAGGATGAGCCCAGAGATCCTGCCTGGTGCGGCGGACGGTGAGTGGCTGGATGATATGCGCGCGGATAAGTTCGTAGATGGCGCGAACGCCCGCGCGCACGGCGGCGGGGTCGGGATCGCGTTTCAGGCGATCGTATTCCTTGATGAGCGGCGCGAAGAAACGCTGGAGGTTGGCGGTCTTCTCCAGCGTCGAGTCCTTGCTGTCCTGAAAGAGGTAGACGAGGTTGGCGATGTCGCTCGGGCGATTGTTGAGCGGCGTGGCGGAGATGAGGATAACCTTCTTGGCGTAGGCACGGCCCAGCTCGTCGCGGCGGCGGGTGGGCGACTTGCAGATGCGCTGAAGCTCCTGATACATGCCCGCCGTGTCGGTGCGGAACTTGTGCGCCTCATCGACCACGACGAGGTCGTAGTCTTCAGGGTGGCGGATTTTGTGGAGGCTGCCGGTCGTGACGATGCGCGTGTTCTTGAGGTCGATCTGGCGGATGGTCTCCTCCCAGTTTTCGACGAGCGCGGGCGGAACGACGAAGAGGGTCGACGAGTGGTGATTGGTAATGAAGCCGTTGGTGTAGTAAAACCGCTTCGCGATCAAGGTGGCGACGAGCGTCTTGCCGAGCCCGACGACGTCGGAAAGGAAGAAGCCGCCGTGGCGGTGGAGTTTGGCGAAACCGTCGCTGACGGCGTCGGCCTGATAGGAGAGTTTCTTGAAGCCGGAAGGAAGGTCTTCGAGGACGCTCGGGTCGTAGTGGATCGCCGCCCCGAAATACTCGGCGAGGAACTTGATGAAGAGTTCGTGCGGCGTGAACGAGTCGTTGAGAAACGTGTGGCGCTTCACCTCCTGCACATGCTCCGGCCCGATGGGCACGCCTTCGTCCCAGAGGCGGTTGAAGGTCTCGGTGGCGAAGTCAATGTCGTGGTCGTCCCGCAGCTCGACGTTGAATTCCATGTTTCGCTCGAGGCCGGCGTCGGTGAGATTCGACGAGCCGGTGATCACCGCGCCGTAGCCGTGAGGGTGTTTGGTCTCCTCGCGGAAGATGTAGACCTTGGCGTGGATCGTTTGGGACGGATGGATGCGGATTTCAACCTTCCCGGATGCCACGTCGTCCACCAAGCCGATCATGCCGGCTTCCACCGGCTGACTGTAAGCAGAGGCCTGAATATCGGCGGACAGTGCGGCAAGAAACTGGGCGCGGGAAGTGGCCGGATTGGCGCCGAACTGGAGGCCTTTGTCCCAAGCTTCCTGCACGAGCCGGTCGACGTTGATGCCGACGAGAATGCGGATCTTGCCCGATTGCTGAACGAAGGGGCGCACCCGGAAATACCCCGACGCACGAAAGTAGCCGACCAGAATGTCGAGAAAGTGGATCCGCTTGTGCAGAAACACGCCCTCGATCTTGTCGATTAGGGTGCGGCCTTCCTCGTTGGTGAAAAACTTCGTAGACATGCTCCGGGTAGCGCAAAACGCTGTTGTTCTCCGATGAACAATGCAAGGCACGAGGCAGCTCATTCCGGCCCAGCATTGGTTCTATCCCACAGCAAGCGGCGCACGAGCTTGCACTGCCGCCCACACGGGCCGACGACCAGGGAAATCCCTTAGTCTCGCAGGGATTGATCGCCAGCTTCAGGATAACCGCATGGGCCGATCTGTTTGGCGTAGAGCGCATCGGTTTGATCAGCAGGCAGAGCAATTCTGAGGGGATCGCTTCCACGGCGTTGGCGCCTGTGGTCTTTGATTGGGCACAGGAGGATGGCGTGGCGCTGAACACAACCCATTCCCCGAGGGGAGTGCGACCTTCATGGTCGGCTGCGCCTGACCGATATGCGTTTGCCGGCGCGCCGGCCAGGGTGCCCCTTATCGTATGAACCACCTGAAAGGGTGCTTGTGGGCCGCGACGGTTGCCGGAAAATGGCATCCACATGGCCCACTCGCACGAGCCCGCCACTCTGGACCGGAAGACCACGCACATTGAGGCATGGGCTTCCTCGTCGGTGCGCATGGTGGCCGGCTTCTGGGAAAAGGCCGGGGCGCTCGCACTGCCACGCGACACGCATGGCGAGGGCTACCGGGCGTTGCTGAAGGCACGCGGCATCGAAATCGCCTACTGCACGCTGTTCGTCTTCGCATCGAGCCTCGGGCAGACGTTTCTGCTGTCGCTTTTCAGTCCACACTGGAGCGCGGCGCTCAATCTTTCTCCGGCGACGATGGGCTCCCTCTATTGCGGAGCGACGCTGGCCGGCGGGCTGCTGCTGCCGGTGACGGGCAACTGGCTCGACCAAGCCCCGTCAGGCCGGGCCGGTCTGGCCGCCTATGGAGGGTTGTTCGCCGGCTGCCTGCTGGCGGCCTCGGTCTCCAGCGTCTGGACACTCGCGCTGGCGCTCTTCGTGCTCCGGTTTTCCGGGCAGGGCGTGAGCGTGAATGTCGGCATCACGCGCGTGACGCGTTGGTTCGAGCATAATCGTGGCAAGGCGCTGAGCCTGACTGTCCTCGGGTTTCCGCTCGGCGAGGCGGTGTTGCCGATCACGGTGACGGTGCTGATAGGCGCACTCGGCTGGCGCGGCGCATGGCTGGCACTGGCGGCGGTGTGTGTGCTGGTCGTGGCCCCGTCTGCAAGTGTGCTGCTGGCAAAGCGCCGGGCGAAGTACGGGCTGGCGCAAGCGCCCGAGACGAGCCCGCCGAGCTCCTGGGCGGAGCGCATAGCGATGCTGCGCGACTGGCGTTTCCATGCGATGCTCGTGGTCACGGTGCCGGTGCCGTTTGCAGGGACGGGGATCATCTTTTTCCAAAGCACGATCGCGGAGACGCGCGGCTGGGGGCCGGCCATCGTGCCAACGGGCTTTATCGTTTTTGCGCTGGTGCGTGCGCTGTTCTCCCTCTCGGCCGGCGCGTGGGTGGACCGGATCGGATCGCTGCGACTGCTGGCCGCACCGACGACACTGTTTGCGGCAGGCGTGGCGTGCCTGACCTTCGACTCGCCGCTGTTCGCCTATGCGTTTTTCGCGCTGTTGGGCGTAGGCTTCGGGGCGGCGAGCGGCGTGATGACCACGGCGTGGGCAGATCTTTTCGGCGCGGAGCGCATCGGGCAGGTGCGCGGCTTGAGTGGCGTGGTCGGCGTAGGCGCGACGGCGATCGCGCCGATGGCGTTTGGCTGGGCCTTGGAGATCGGAATCCCAATCAACACTCTGCTGTGGGCCAACGTGCTCTTCATCGCAGGCTGCACCTGGCCGATGTGCCTGATTCTCGCGCGACGCGGGCAACACGCCCCACGGGCCGCGAAGGCATAAAAACGCCGCGCCCCGGAAGGGCGCGGCGCAGAGGTCAGAGCCGGGGCGGGCTCAGCTGGACCAGAACTCGTCGCCGGCGGTCTTTTTGCCACGAGCCGGCTCCTTGGCCTTGGGCTGGGGCGCTTTC
>Ga0116158_10002439_pt1 | contig 16449 bp, 17 predicted proteins | sample AD_UKC052_MetaG_FD_89883 | JGI IMG/M metagenome (GOLD analysis project Ga0116158, IMG submission 89883) | Active sludge microbial communities of municipal wastewater-treating anaerobic digesters from USA - AD_UKC052_MetaG | ecosystem: Engineered > Bioreactor > Anaerobic > Digestate | place: USA... | reverse complement strand
TAGTTTAATAATAGGTATTGCGATAGTTGCGGGGTTTGTTATATTGGCGTTTGTGTTGAGGGAGAGGTTCTGAAGAAGTTGCTGCATACGAGGTATGGGAAGAGGGATAAGTTCTAAATTAATTATCTACTTTTCAACAACTCTCACCAACTCCCTAACATCATCAATTTCAAAATCCGCTCCGCTTTCCCCTCGTGCGGGAGGATTTTCTATACCATATCTTGCGAGGCATGTGTTTATTCCAAGCTTCTTTGCAGTGTGAATATCTCTTTCAATTCTATCTCCAACCATAATAGCTTCTTCTGGTTTAATGTTCAATCTTTTCAATGCAGCATTAAATGGAACAAAAGAATTCTTTTGCTTCTTAACATCCCCTCTTGTTATAATTACATCAAAGAATTTATCAATATCCGTTGAAATTAGTCTTGTCCAGGCTTTCATACTTGGAGCATCACTTACAATTGCTAATTTATACTTCTTTTTCAGTTTAGTTAATGTACTTGTAACTCCAGGATATGTGATAAGATGATTTTCCTTGGCCTTTCTATATGCAAGAACACCAGAAGCCATTATTTTGTAATCTATTTTTCCATTTCCTTTCTTTATTATTTTCTCAAAAACATCTCTATACTCCATTCCTCTTTTATCATATATGCTATAAATCTCTTTCATAGCTTCTTGCTTCTTCATTTTTAACCCTTTAGAAATCATTGCTTCAACAGCTGCTTCGCAGCTCTTTTCTTTCATTTTCATGAAATCAATTAGAGTGTTATCAATATCAAAGAGGATGGCCTTTATCATCTTATCTTCCCTCACACCACTCACAAGTTTTAGTTGGACAATCTTCATCTAATAGCTTAATTGCTTTGTTGAATATATCCTCTGCATTCTTCACATATATTTTCATCTTCTTTAATGTTGTATCAAAAATTATTTCTCCTGTATCTGCGACTTCTTTAGGAATATAAAACAACAAAAAAGCATAATCTTCTGTTTTATATCCGTTTTTTCTAAGCAAGAAATTGTAAATGTCTAACTGATTCTGGTAATGTTCTGCTGTATCATCTTTTACAGGGTATCCTCTTGTTTTATAATCTAAAACAATTAACTTTTCTCCTTTCTGGAGTATATTATCAACTGCTCCAAATAATATATTCCCTTTTTTATCTTCCCATCTTATTCCTTTAAGATTATTTCTCCAGGATTTCATTAATTCAGGTTCATTGAATAATTTCATATTTGTGCACTCTCCATTATCGCACAGCTCAGGAGGTAATATTCCTTTATCTCTGAACTTATCAAAATGAGTTTTCAATATTCCATCCATTCCAGAAGGAAGAGAGGGGAAAATACCTGAGGGTCTTTTCCAGACATTATGCTTATCTAGCCAGAAACATCTTGGACATTCATTCATTAAAGATAAAGATGATGGAGATAATTTGTAAGGCATACTCTTTCCAAGAATCAAATGATTTTAAAGTTTCTTCTTAAAATATAGAATAATAAAATTTATAAAGGTATATAAGTATATATAACCATGGATATTCAAAAAATATTGCACTATCCTCGTTTAGATAGTGTATTAATGGTAGAAAGATTAATTTATCAAACTAGCGGAGAATTTACCAAAAAACAACTCTGGTTAAGACTCCCAAAAAAGATGATGTACCAAACATTTTCAGTTATTATTGATTATCTGCTTTATTCCAATAGGATAGCCGTAGACAGAGAAGGAAAAATAGGTTGGATTTGGAATCCAATACTGGTAAAAAAATATCTTAAAAAACAGAATTTAGAATGGAAATAAAATCTAAAGTATTTTTTGCAGAAGAAAGTCTTAGAAAAAGTCTAGAAGAACTAAAAAAAGGTAAATTAGAAGAACAACAATTGTATAATCATGTAAAACAAGCTTTGGATAACTTAAAATTAAATGCTTTCTCAGGCATACAAATACCCAAGAGATTAATACCTCCAATTTATGTTTCAAAATATAATATAGATAATTTATGGAAATATGATTTACCAAGAGGATGGAGACTTATTTATTCTGTAGGTAGAGATGGAATTGAAGTTCTCTCAATTGTTCTAGAATGGATGGATCATAAAACATACGAAAAGAGATTTAAGTATTAAGCTATAAGTTCCTTCAATTTCTTTCCAGGTATCTTAGCCTGTGTTATTGCTGAAGAGACTGCAATGCCTGATGCTCCTAACTTCATTGATAGGGTTATGTCTTCTCGGGTTTTTATTCCAGCACCAACCAGGAAGGGTGTTGTTTTCTTTAACTTCTTTGAAAGATTCTTAATTATTTCAGGCTTTGCTGAGCTAATGGAAATATTTCCTGCTACAAGTTCTGGAGGTTCGTATATAAGATAGTCTGGGTGGAGTTTTTCAATTTCTTTAGCTTGTTTAATATCTTTCACAAAAACCATTGTCTTTAGTTTTATTTTTTTACAACGTGCAATGGTTTTTTTTATTACATCTAGAGTTAGCTTGTGTTCCGAATGATTAAGGAAAGCTCCTATTGCTTTGTCTTTCTTTACAGCTTCCGGCAGGATATATCCAGTATTTCTGCCGGGTTCAAAGGGATCAACATGTTGTGCATAAACTTTAAGTTTTGTTTTCTTTGCAATCTCATAAATATCACTTGCTTGAACTCCCAGAATTATATTTTTATCAACTCTCTCAATTTCCTTTGCAATTTTAACTGATTTTTCACCTTGTTGATATGTTTTAAGATTTATTACAATGATTGGTTTTTTCATTTTTTGTTTGAGTAAGGTTTAGTTATCTATACAACTCCTTAATGTAGGTTGATTATGATGATGAGCTAGGTTAGTTATTATAATTTAATTTTTTATTATTTATTTAAACACTATATCCTTTATCTTCTTTGTAATTTCAAGTGGCTTAGGATGTTGCCAAACATTTCTTCCAATTGCAAGTCCAATACATCCAGCTTCCATAATTTCATGAATTTGTTTGATGAGTTCTTTTTCTCCTTTCTTTGTTCCACCTGCAACAACAACTTTAGTTTTACCTGCAGACTTAACAGCCCATTGGAGGTCTTTTAATTTTCCTGCGTATTGAATTTTAACAATATCTGCTCCAATCTCTAAGGCTGTTCGTGTTGCATATACCATTAACTCTTCTGGTTTTTTACCTTTGAGGGATTTTCCTCTTGGATATATCCAGGTTATTACTGGAAGTCCTTTCTTGTGAGCTTCTCTTTGTATCCCTTCAAATTCCTGGAAAGATTCATCTTCAGAATCGCTTCCAATGTAAATAGTATATCCAACTGCGGATGCTCCCAGTTTTATCGCTTCATCAACAGTACATAGTTGTCTAGATATAGGTTCTCCCTTGAATAAATTAGTTTTTCCATTAAGCTTTACTATGAGGGGTATTTTACTTGCTTTGATTTCTTTGTTGTATTTCTCTGCTATTCCTTTCTGGAATACAATTCCATTGTATTTTCCTTTCTTAGCAATATCAATTATATATCTAGGATCGACATTTTTATCATTGAAATCGCTTGGTCCGTGTTCTAAACCCTGGTCATATGCAAGATAAAGCGCTTTTCCTTTTGTTGTTAGTTTTTTTAGGTTGATTGGTTTCATTTTATTTTTTAGGTTATCTTTTCTTTTAGTTTATTTTTTTATTTATTTTTATAGCTGTTCTTTTTCTTTTAATTTCATTCGGATTAAATTGTTTTTAGCTCCAAAGTGTTGTATAACTGATTCAGAATTTTTTATTCCTAATTCTAAAGAGCGAGTAATTGTTTTTTCTGCTATCTGTCCCCCAACGAATCCTGAAGCAAATGCATCTCCAGCACCTGTTCTTTCAACAACTTTAATTTCATTGTGGGGTTTTATTGAGTATTTTCTATTTCCATCATAACAGGAGATTGGTTTGTTTTTGTCTGTTATAACAATGATCCCTTTCGTAATCTTATATAGCCCTAAAAGTAAATTGTTTTCATTTGGTTTATATTTTTTTAAGAGCATCTCTGCCTCTTCTTTGTTTAATATTAAGATATCAGTTATTTTTAGTAAGGGGAGGATGTTTAAATTTTTTATTTGATAACTGCTTGGGTTGTAGGCAATTTTAGTTCCTCTTTTCTCTTTTGATTTAATTGCAATTTGTTTTTGAGTTTCAAAACTCTTTCCTAAAAGAGAACTAAAATACAACCATCTCGCCTTGAACTTACTTATATCACTTAAACTTACTTCATCATTTGCTCCTTTATATGTAAGAATGGTTCTATCTCCCCCTTTACTATCTAAAACAACAGAATATCCCGTTAATTCTCCTTTCACTGTCTTTCCTAAAAACTTAACCTTCTCTTTTTTAAGCAAATCTTTTATTCTTCTCCCATTCTCATCATCTCCAAATTCGCATATACATCCTGTTTTTAATCCTAATCTTGAAAATGCAACAGCAGTATTTGTTCCTGCTCCCCCAACATCAAATTTTAAATCTTTTATGAGTATTTTTTCTCCTATTGGATAATTCATGAATCCTCTTTTTTCAGATACATCTGTGTGAATGAACACATCCACAACAGCAGAACCAAAACTTACAACATCAAAATTCATTTTTTATTATTAACTATAACCTCTTTATTCATCCTCTTTTTATCCTTGTAGAAAGATTTATTTAATTAAAAACTTTCCTGTTGGAGAAATGGTGAGGAGTGTTGTGAATAAAAATAAAGAAGTTCTTGTTGTTGTTGCTCATCCAGACGATGAGACAATTTGGATGGGAGGAACTTTGTTGAAGATGAAGGAGAAAGGAGGATAAGGATAGATACCCTAAATTCAAAAAAGCCTGTGAGGTTTTAGGGGTTAAAGGATATATTTTTGATTTAGATGATGGAGAAGAATCAGGAGTATACAAAGAAGTTTCTTCAGAAGAGATAATAAAAAGAATTTTAGAAGTAACCCAGAATAAGTTATATGATGCTCTTTATACACATGGGAAAAAAGGTGAATATGGACATGTAAGACACTTGGATGTGCACAAAGCTGTAGAGGAGATGTTGCGTAGAGGATTATTGCTTGCAGAGGAAATTTATTTTTTCTCTTACAAGAAAATTAAAAATAAGTATCAGGGATATGCAATATACAACTCTAATGCAGATAAACTTATAAAATTAAAAAAACCTTATCTTAAAATGAAGAAAATGATAATTGAAGAGGTTTATGGATACAAGAAGGGAGGATTTGAAGAAGAATCTTGCAAAGAAATCGAAGCATTTGATTTGAGAAAATAAAAATTAAAATGAGATGTTTATTACTTTATCCTTATCCTGTTGAATCTGACGGGGTAAGTCTTCAAGGGCATTATTTGGCTCGTGGATTAAGAAATCTTGGAGTAGAAGTTTTTGAATGTCATTACAAAGAAAGTATTCAGAAAGAATTTTATTTAAAATACTTAAAACCTGATTTTGTTATTGGAATAGGTTTCTGGGGAAATGTTCCTGAAATTGTTCAAGACACACAACATTACGGACATATTGTGATTCCTTGGTTTAATGCAGATGGATGGGTTGCTAATTACAGAGAAGAATTTGAAAAATTAAGATTAATGTTCACAACAAGTGCCTGGGTAAGAAGTATTTATGAAAGAGATGGGGTGGATGTATCTAAAATTATTCCAATGCATATAGGTATTGATACAAAACTTTTCAAACCAAACAATAATCCTGAAGAGAATCTTAAATTAAGAAGACTTTTAGGAGTAAAGGATAATGAAACAATGATTTTAACTATGGGAGGAGATGTTACCTCAAAGGGTGCTCAGGAGATGATGAAAGCTTTAGCTGAAATAAACAAAGAATTCAAAGATTGGGTTTATGTGTGTAAATCCTGGCCAAGTGAGTGTGCAGAAAAATGGAGGGAATTTGAGGAGATTCTTGCCGAAGAATTAGATATAAGGGAAAAAATAATATTCTTAGATGATACCTTTTCACCAGAATTTGTAGCTAATATGCTTAACGCGTGTGATATTTATGCAGCTCCTTCAAGAATAGAAGGGTTTGGGATGATACAGGTTGAGGCAATGGCTTGTGGTAAACCGGTTATTTCAATAAATGTGGGAGGGCCTGCAGAGACAATAATTCATGGGAAGACAGGATTTTTAGCCGGAGTTGCAGAGGAAGTTAAGCTGAGTGAGGAATGGGTTTATCCTTATATGGGATTTAATGAACAAAGCAAGATGAAATTCACAGTCCCAAAAACATTTGGATATAGGGCTAATGTGGATGATTTGAAGAAATATACTCAAATGTTATTGATGGATAAAAATTTAAGAGAAGAGATGGGAATGGCAGGAAGAGAACATGCCGTTGCTAATTTTGATTACAATGTTATAGCTAAGAGGATGCTTGATATAATAAAAGAAGAATTTGATATGAACGAGGAAGAATCTGAAGAAGAATCTGATGAACAAGAAGTTCTAGAATTAAAAGAGTAATTTTAAATAACTCTCTATATTTAATTAATAATGAAATTGGTGAAATTAAATAATGCTGTTTCTATGTATTCTGAACCTGTTTTTGGGACAGTTAAAGCTGAACAGAGAGTAATGGCGATTTCAATTGATAAGGAAACAAAGAATCCTTATCTTGGTTTAGCAAGGGAGATTACTAAGAGTCAGGGAACTCCAGATAAGCCAGGATTTATTGATGAGAGTAAATTAATAGTTGTTGAAAGCAAGGAGGGGTTAAAATGGAAAAAGAGAGGGGATTTGGAGATAAAGGGAATTAACGAGGTAATAAGAAAATTATCCGGGAAGGATAAATATTTTATTGGGTTAGAAGATCCCGATATAATAAATGAGGGAAAAATTAAGCATGTTTATTTTACGATTGCTTTTAAGTACAAAGAAAAAGTGGGATATGCAGTTTATTTGGGACATGCTCAAGGGGCTTCAATAGAAAAATTAACTGCAACGGAACCCGTTTTATCTCCTGTTGGAGAATTCAGAGGATTTAAGGAAGTTACAATCTCCCCTATAAATAAAAAAGGATATAGGATTAATTTAAGTGAAGCTCAACTTGTGATTAATAATGATGAATTGTCAGTAACTATTTCGGCTGAAGGAAAAGAACTTGGAGGGGAGTGGAAATTTAAGGAGATTGTTTTAGATCCTAGAAAAATGAAATATTCTTGGTGTAAGGGGGAAACTTCTCCAATGATTCTTTTTCCTAGGGATTTTATTTCTCTTAAAAATAAAGATTTAGTCGTGGGTATAATAAATGGGAGGGAAGTCAAAAAGATTGTTAATGGAGAAAAAGTTCATGGAAAATTTAGGCCTGGATTGATAATTTATAATCCTGAAACTGGAAAAGTTCCTTGGATTGCACCCGAATGTTTATTTGAGGATCCCGATGCAAGAACAATTACATTTAGTTCAGATTTTTTAAGAAGTGGAAAAGATGAAGGGATATTGTATGCACATGTTAACGATTCTTTTATAAGAGCATATAAAATTAATACAAATGAATTGAAAAAACTACTTCCAAAAGAATTCTAAATCAAAACCTTTTTCGCTTTAAGTGATTCGTATGCAAGAATATACATTCCTGCTTCCCAAGCTTGAACATTTCCATGGTGTTCTTTAGTTAAGGGGTTTGTCCATTCAGGAAAATCTCCATTTAAGTTTCTTTCAGCTAACTTTTTCAATTCTTCTTCTGCTCTTTTCATTTTATTCATTTTGATTAATGCAAGAATATAGAATCCTCCAACATATCCCCAGATTCCTCCATTGCTATAATGATGGGGAGTACCTGCATCACAATCTAAAAAATAACTTTGCCAGTGTGGACTATCTTCAGTTATAGGAGGGTAAATAACTCTCACAGGATAAGGTTGATTTATTTTATTTTTTTCAATATAGCTTAGTATTTTTTCAGCTCTTTTTTTGTCAGCTAAATCAAATATTATTGCTAGAAGATTTCCAAGAGAATCAAACCAATCTCCTACTTCTCTATAAACTCCATGGTTCTTCCATCTGTAGGGAAGATAAAAATCCCCTTCCCATAATCCATCTTCTTTATCTTCATTGATTATCTTTTTTAGTTTTTCTGCTTCTTTTGTTTTTCCAAGAAGGTTCAATACTTTGTAATAAAGTGCTTGAGTGTTTATTGTATATCCATATCTATGGGGGAAAGCATCCTGCCAGTCTGAGGTTGGAAGTTGTGTGGGAAGTCCATTTTCTCCAGTATCTTGGCATCTTAACCATTTCAGGGTCTTTTTTATTGAACACTTTTTTGATAGGAAGAATAAATTAGCATTATATCTTTCTTTGTAAATGTAATTTCCGATTATATACCATAAAGAAGAATCTATTGTCTTGAAATCTACATGTGGGTCTCTTTTTGAAAATTTATCAACACAATTTGGTATCTGTCCATTTTTACTTTGTCCGTATTTTAAGGTTTTTATGCTTTCCTTGAAAGTATTCTTTAATGTTTGTTTTTCTTTTTTTGTTTTTATCAGACTTGCTCCTAAAGAACTTATCATGGAATCTCTTGACCAGATTGCATCATATCCATCTTTAGCTCCGGATGCAAACATTCCATTTGGGGTTGAGCATGCTTTTAAGCAGGATACTGCTTTTTGATAGGCTAGTTTGGTATTGTCTTTCATTTTTTCTTTTTTGGTTTACTTTTGGATTTTTCTTTCTTGTTGTTTTTATTCACTTCTTTTAAGGCATCCATTATCTTTTCCATTGAAATCTTTCTTACACTTGTTACAACATCTCTTCCTCCAGAATAAATTAACAAATCTTTTCCATTTTTATCTACAACAATTCCTGTGGGAAAAACTACTCTCTTCTTTTGGTATAATTCAAGTTCATATTCTTGGTCGGGTAATATAATGGGTTCTGATTTTGCTAATAATTTTATTGGATTTTTTAAATCAAATAATGCAGCGGAGCCAGAATAAATATAGAGTTTATCTTCTTCTTTTTGAGTGTTATCTTCACTTCTTACCGAGTGGTAGATTAATAACCATCCTTTATTTGTTTTTACAGGAGGGCATCCTGGGCCTATTCTTCCATAATCTTTATCTTCTTTTTTAGATATGCTTATAGATTTTAACTTTCCCCAGCAGAGCAAATCATCAGATTGTGCTATCCATATATGCGGAGGGGTAAATTGAAAATTTCCCTCTGGTCTATCAAAAGCAATATACCATCCCTTTATTTTCTCAGGGAATAAAACTACATCTTTATCTTGCTCCCCAAAGATTATTCCTTTTCTCTCCCAGTTAATTAAATCGTCTGAGAATGCAATAGAGGTTGAGATGTTTTCTTTTCTTGATAGGCTTACATAAGTCATAACATATTTTCCTTCTATCTCAACTATTCTTGGATCTTCTACTCCCAATTCTGAATCACTAGATATACCATAGAAAGTAGGTTTTTTGTCTATTGAGAGTATATTTAATCCTGATTCATCCATAACTACTCTTCTTAAATGGGAGATAAATGTGAGTCTTTTTGTTGAATCATGAAATATTATATCGAACTCGGAATTTGTTGCAACTTCTTCCCTTGGAAATTTATCTATTTTAATTTCATAATCTTTTTCTCCCACCATCCTTGGAGAATAAAAGTATTTTTTATCTTCTAACACCTTTAGCCTTTCTATAACTCTCACGTACAGAATTACTTTTCCATCTCTCCCCCTTGCAGCTGCAGGGTTGATTGTTCCAATTACCTCTAATTCCTTTGAAGAAGGTTTAATCATTTCTGGTGTTATTAGTAATTTTGCCCCTTTTTTCATATTTTACTACCTCTAAAATAATATATCCTCGATAGTTTTTAAATATTAAGTTATGAATAATCTCTTATTAAATTAAGTTATCTGTAACAGGATTGTAAATATGAGTACTTAATAATTAGGAGTAAAGTTATTTTTTTGGATAAATACTAAAAATTTAAGAGTTAATCTCTTTATAATAATGAACCTGCATCATTATCAATAATTATTGTTAAATCTTTGTGGTTTTTAAGGAAGCTTGCTGGGAGTTTTTTGTTTGGTTTGGAATTCATTAAATCTTTTATTATTTTTGCCTTCTTTTTACCAGAAGCTAGTAAAAGGAGTTTTTTTGATTTAAGGATTGTAGAAATTCCCATCGTTAGGGCTTTTCCTTTGATATGGGTTAATTCTGTTAAATGGGTTTTTGAGTTTGGAGGAGTGTTTGGTTCATTGAACCCAATATGTCCGTTTAAACCTATTCCTAAAATCTGTAAATCTATTGGGTGTTTTTTTATTTTAGCTTCATAATCCTTAGATTCTTTTTCGGGGTATTTTGTTTCTCCGTTTAATAGATTGATGTTCTTTCTTTGGAAATTAGTTTTGTTGAAAAGGTTGTTGAACATATAATATGAATAACTTTTTTTATTTGTGCTTTTTATTGGATAAAACTCATCTAAATTGAATGTATTTATCTTAGAAAAATCCACTTTTTTGTTTTTGTAAGCGTTTACCAGATTTTTGTAGGTTTGTAAGGGGGTTTTTCCAGTTGCAAATCCAAGAGTTAGATTAGGTTTGTTTTTTATCTCTTCAAGAATAATCTCTGAAGATATTTTTGAGAGCTCTTTATAATTTCTAGCTTGGATTATTTTCATATTTGTTTTTTTATCATCTTTTTTATTTTAAAACTTCAAGTCCTGGGAGTTTTTCACCTGCAATGTAATTCAATAAAGCTCCCCCGCTTAAACTTATATGTCCAAATTTTTTTACATCTACTTTAGAGGCTTTAATTGCATCGCTTAAATGTCCTCCCCCGATAACCGAAAATGCCTTGCTATTTGCAACTGCATTTAGAATTGTAAATGTTCCTTTTGTAAATTGTTTTTTACTGCAATCTCCAGCAGGTCCCTTCATGTATATTGCACCTGCATTTTTTATTTCTTGAACATACTTCTTTTGAGTTATTTCTCCTATGTCAAATATTTCATTTTCATTTGGGAAGTTTTCAACAGGAATTTCTTTTCTCTTACCTTTTATATTAACTGCAAAGTCCGAGGGGGTTTCAACTTGGGTTAATTTTTCTTTTGGGATATCTATGAATATTTTTCTGCTTCTAAGATAGTTCTCTTGTTCTCCTAATTTTTTACCTTTATTCATTAAACATACTTGTCCAAACAGCCCACAACTTAAAACTTTATTTTTTCCAAGAAGTTTAACGTTATCTTCCGGCTTTGCTCCCCCTAAGATATAAAGGGTTCCGTTTAATTTTAATTTTTTTAAAGCATTAACTTCTCTTTCTAATATTCTTCCAGCACAACTTTTTTTAATGTATTTTGGTAGGAGTATAGAAGCTTGAGGTCTATGGCATACAGAGAAGGCATCATTAACATAAATTTCAAAGTTTTTAGAAAAGAAATTTGTAAGTGCGTTTGGTTTTGTATCAAATTCTTCTTTAAGATTTCTAACGTTTTCTAGGAGTATTGCTTCCCCTTCCTTCAATTCTTTTATTTTCTTTTCTGCTTTTTCTCCAATAATGTCTTCAACAAACGTAACTTTAGAATATTTGTTTAATTGTTTGCAGTGTTGCTTTAATGAGATAAAATCCTCATCCCCCGGTCTTCCTTGGTGTGCAAGAATTACTAATTTTGCTTTCTTTTTCTTTAATTCATTTATTGTTATTGAGGCTTCTTTTATTCTTTCTGATTTTAGAAGTTTTTTATTCTGAACATCAGAATTTAAATCAGATCTAAGCAAGACCGTTTTTCCTTTGAAATCAAAATCATTTAGAGTTTTCATTTTTGTTTTATGCTTAGGGACTTTAATTAAGTCTTATCTTAAACGTTTGATGAGTTCAACTATTCTATTTGAATACCCGTACTCATTATCATACCAAGAGAGAACTTTAACCAGGTTTCCATTGGCTTGGGTTAGGATAGAATCAACAATTGAAGAACTTGGATTTTTTATTATGTCTGATGAGACTAGTTCTTCTTCAGAGTATTCTAATATTCCTTTTAATTCTTTTTCTGAAGCATTCTTTAAGGCTGTATTAACTTGCTCTTTTGTAACTTGAGCATTTAATACCGCTACAAAGTCGGTTATACTCCCGCAAGGAACTGGAGCTCTTATTGCTAATCCATCTAGTTTTCCTTTTAGTTCTGGAATTACTTCAACAACAGAAGTTGCTGCTCCAGAAGTTGTAGGTATAAGGTTTACTGCTCCTGCTCTCCCCCTTCTTAATTTTTTATGGGGAACATCTAAAATAACCTGGTCATTGGTATATGCATGTACTGTCGTCATATATCCTCTTTCAATTTTGAAATTATCATTAAGAACCTTAACAATTGGGGCTAGGCAATTAGTTGTACAGGATGCCATAGAGATTATTTTGTGTTCTTTTTTTAGTTGGTTTTCATTAACCCCTAAAACCACTGTGATATCCGGATTTTTTCCTGGAGCAGAAATTAAAACTTTCTTTGCTCCTCCCCAAAGGTGCTTGTTTGCCCCCTCTCTATCTGTAAATTTTCCTGTTGATTCAACCACATCTACTCCCAATTCTCCCCAGGGTAAATTTTCAGGTTCTTTTTCTGAGAAGACAAGTATCTTTTTCCTGTTTATTTTTATGAAATTCTCACCAAATTCTATTTTTCCTTCATAGTTCCCATATACAGAATCGTGTTTCATCAAGTATACAATTGATTCAATGCTAGCTAAATCATTTATTGCTACAACATTTATTCCCTTTTCAATTGCTATTTTCAAAACAGCTCTACCAATTCTTCCTAAACCATTAATTGCTATTTTTACCATCTTTTTATACAATGAAAAGAAGAATTGATTTAATAAATCTTACTAATCAAAAATTAAAAAATAAAGAAATAGAAAAAAAGAGATTTACTTTCTCTTTTTCTTCGCAGCTTTTTTCTTAGCTGGTTTTTTAGCTACTTTTTTTGCAGCTTTTTTCTTAGCCATTCTTATCACCTCATGTTTAATTGGTATTGTAAATCCTTAAAACTTTATAAGTGTTTTGCAAATTAATTAAATATTAATATTTATCCTCGATAAAATTAATTATATTTCTTTAAAAGAAATCTTTTCGTTTACCAAATTTCTTAAAATCTCTCTTAGTTTTTCAATTTTAACTCTTTTTTGAACTCTTGAATTTCTATCTCGAATTGTTATATCTTTGTTTTTCAAAGAATCATCGTCTATTGTTATACAAAAAGGGGTTCCTATCTCATCATTTCTAGCATACCTTCTACCAATGCTTCCAGATTTATCATATGCAATATTAAATTCTTCTCTTAAATCTTTTACAATTTCATCTGCAATCTTTTCAAAGTCCTCTCTTTTAACTAAGGGAAAGACCGCTGCTTTTACTGGAGAGATTCTTGGAGGAAATTTAAACATGCTTCCCTCTTTTCCTAAAGAATAGAAAATATCAAGTAAAGTCCAGACATTTCTATCCACACCAAAACTTAATTCTAAAATATGTGGAAGAATCTTTTTATCTTCGTAGGAAACAGTTAAATCTTTTCCAGAAATCTTGCTATGTCCTAGTAAATCATGATCTGTTCTATAGTGTATTCCTCCAACTTCTTTAAATCCTCCCAGAGTGTCTAAAAGAACTTCTACATCAAAATGTAACTTATTATAAAATGCTCTTTCTTCTTTGTTTAATTCTCTTAACCTGAATTTTTCTTTAGGAATCTTAAGAATTTTCAAATAAAAATTTTGGACTTTTAAAGCGTGGAATAAATAGAATTTAGGAATCTCAAATTTTTTGTTTAATTCTTCACATTCAACTTCCTCAACAGATTCTTTATCTGCAAATTTAATTCTTAATTTACCCTTTTTAACTTCTTCCCATTGTTCATGTTCATTTATTTTATCTGGATCAAAGAATATTTGTAATTCTGCTTGTGAGAATTCTCTTAATCTGAAGAACATTTGTCTTGGGGATATTTCATTTCTGTATGCTTTATCTATAATTGCTAACCCCAGAGGAAGTTTATTCCTTGTTGCCTGGAATTCTTCTTTAAATGCAAGATAAGCTGCCTGTGCAGTTTCTGGGCTAAGATATGCTTTTTCTTCATTGAATCCTATATTTACCGGAAACATCATGTTAAACTGTTTTATTGGAATTAATTCTCCACCGCATTTTGGGCATTTAAGCTTTAATTCATCCATTTTCTCATTCATTTTCTCGATTGAAATAGATCCTGCATTTTCAACTCCATTATCTTCTAAGAAAGTATCTGCTCTGAATCTAAAATGGCATTTTTTACATTCAGTCATTGGATCATTAAAGTTTTCTATATGTCCAGATGCCTTAAATACTGGCTCTGGAAGAATATTATTTCCTTGTATTTCATAAAAATTATCGTTTAGTGCCAAGATATTTTTTCTCCAAAGATTCTCCCAATTCATTTTTAAAATTTTTCCAAGATGCCCATAAGTGAAAAATCCCGCTTTTCCTCCATAAATATTTGCTGTTTGAAAAAAGATTCCTCTTTTGCTTGCAATTGAATTTATTTCATTTAATTTTTCTTCTGGTTTTACTTCTCTTTCTTCAACAATTTCTTCTGAGTTTTTTTCTTCATTTTCCATTTTAATTTCTTTTTTATTCAAATCAATGTTTTTAATCATTTCTGCATATTTTTTCTCAGCCTCTTCTCTGTTTGTCCCTAAATATGCAACGTGTTTGCTCGTTACTTTATTTCCGCTTCTGACACTTTTTCTTAGATAAAAATAATCCTTTCCATTTATTTTTTGCTTAACAATATAAGCCATGTTTTGATAACTACATTTTGTTTTATAAATGTTATTATAACTACAAATTTCTGTTTATTATTTATACATATATAATAAGTATTTTTAATAAATAATAGATATATTTATAAGGTATATTACATAAATAATAAGTAATGGGAAGGACTCGATTAGCAAAGGCACTAGTTAGTAGTTTACAAAGAAATAAAGAGGCTTCTCAAAGCAGAAAAAATGAGCTTGTTGATTATTTAAAAAGATTAAATCAAGCACATGCAAATAAACAGATTTCTGGGGCAAAATATGTAGAGACGCTCACGAAAAAAACCAATGGAAGAAACATAAAAGAGTGGGTTGATTATTATGAAAATTATTCTAAGAACTGCGAAAAGGCGATCGAGAGACAAAAGGCAAAGGTAATAAGGAACAGAGTTTTAGCTTTATTTTTTGGAGTTCTATTTTTAGGAGGGTTTATTTTTGCTGCTCTTTCTTTAGATTATTCTAGTATTGGGTTAACAGGATTTTTTGTGGGTGAAGGATTTCAGGAACAAGAGTATTCACAGATAATTGGACTGATAACTAATGAATCTACAAATTATGAATTGAACTTAGAAAATCCTGGACAATTAAGTTCAGTTAAAATTAATGGTGAGATAAAAGGAGAGGGAGAGATTAAAGTTTATCTCAATGATTTGTTAATATTGGATAGTTCAAAGATTAAATCGAAATCAAGTTCTCCAAAATATAATTCTCCTTTAACCGGAATGATTATTGAAGAAACCGAAACAATAACAACAGATTCTCAGACAACTACTTCAGAAGATTCATATTCAGAAACAGAGACTCCTTCAAAAGAAGATTCGAGTCCTTCCCAGGAGGAGTCTCTAACTGAAACTACAAATTCTCAAACAATTTCATCAGAAGTATCATATTCAGAAGAGAAGATAGAGAGCGAGGTTCCTTTGCAAGAAGAGTCGAGTCCTTCCCAGGAGGAACCTCAAGCTTCTGAAAGTTTAGATAAGACTTTGGATGATACGCCTCAAACAGAAAACGAATCGATTTCATATTCAGAAACAGAGACTCCTTCAAAAGAAGAGTCGAGTCCTTCCCAGGAGGAGTCTCTAACTGAAACAAATCAATCATACCCCCAGAGAAATCAAACAGAAGATATTGAAACTAATGAGAGAGAAGTTCAAACAAATGTTACTTATGAACAGGAAAGCAATGAAACACAATCCAATATATCATATTCAGAAACAGAGACTCCTTCAAAAGAAGAGTCGAGTCCTTCCCAGGAGGAGTCTCTAACTGAAAATATCTTTAATGGGGTTTGTGAAGATACATGCAATCTTGAAAAATTGAGTTTAACAAATTCTTCTTATACTTTAAGGGTGGAGATAGAAGGAAATGCTACACTAAGGCTAGGGAGTATTGATTATTCTATTATTCTGGAAGAAGTTCCTATTATCTTGGAAAATATTACAATAAACACTATTCAGTATGATGCAGTTCTTGGACAGCCAGTAAAATGGAAAAAGCAAATTGAACTTCCTGAAAAAGGGAATGTTAAAATTGAACTTCCAAAGGGTTCTGAGAAAATTAGTGTTAGCAAGATTATTGATAGGGAATCATATTCAGAAAAAGAAGCTTCTCAAAAAGAAGAGTCGAGTCCTTCCCAAGAGAAGCTTCTT
>Ga0116158_10002437_pt1 | contig 16454 bp, 7 predicted proteins | sample AD_UKC052_MetaG_FD_89883 | JGI IMG/M metagenome (GOLD analysis project Ga0116158, IMG submission 89883) | Active sludge microbial communities of municipal wastewater-treating anaerobic digesters from USA - AD_UKC052_MetaG | ecosystem: Engineered > Bioreactor > Anaerobic > Digestate | place: USA... | reverse complement strand
GGTGGTGCGCCAGCTGATTGGCTCGCGCGTTAAGCTCTCGGTAGGTCAGTTGCTGCTGATCGTAGACCACAGCGATGGCGTTGGGAGTCCGCTCTACCTGTTCTTCAAAAAGCTGCTGAATACACTTGTCTTGCGGATAGGGAGCCGCGGTCTGATTCCACGTCACTAGGATCTGATGTCGCTCGGATTCCGACAGCATTGGGAGTGAGCCGACCGTGCGCTCGGGATCTTGCACAGCGCTGCGGAGCAAGTGAGTCAGGTGCTCCAGCATGCGAGCGATGGTGGCCCGCGCAAACAGATCAGAACGATAAGAAAGTGTACACAAAAGGTCAGGGCCAACCTCGCTGGCCGTCAGAGTGAGCTCGAACTGACCGCCTGGTTGGGTGAGCGGCAGCAGCTCCCAATTTACTCCCTTAGCTGCGGCACCAGTGACCCTTGAGCCAGCCTCGCCCCTATCTGCACGCAGTAGGTTCATGCCGGAAAAATTCTCATAGGCCATCATGACCTGGAACAGCGGAGTCCTGCCGGGATCTCGCGCCGGATGGATGCGCTCTACCAGCTGCTGAAACGGATAGTCCCCATTCGCAAGCGCGGAAACACAGCGCTGGCGCAGCTCGGCGACAAGGCTACTAAAGGACGCTTCAGGATGAAGCTGTATGCGCAGTGGGATGGTGTTAACGAAGCAGCCGACAAGCTGCTGAAATCTAGAATCGCTGCGACCGTGAAACGGCGTCCCGATCACAAAGTCCTGCTGACCACTGTACCTAGAGAGCAGCACAGAGAACGCTGCCAGCAGGATATGAAACGGAGTGGCGTCAAACCGCGTCGCCAAGGCTCGCAGTTCTTTGGCCACCGTCGATTCGATGGTGACCGAGAGGTTTGAGCCTTGCTCGCTACGTACCGGAGGACGAGGCCAGTCGGTCGGTAGCTGAAGCGGCGAGAGCTCTCCGTTGAGCGCCTCCTTCCAGTAGCTTAGCTGCGCCTCCCCAGCCGCTGAGTGCACCAGCTGATGCTGCCAATGCACGAAATCGGAATAGGTCGCGGCGAGAGTTGTCTCCTGCAGGGGCTGCCGAAGCTCTACCTTTCGGTATAGTTCCTCAAGGTCGCGCAGGATGATGTGAACAGAGCTGCCATCCACCAAGATGTGATGCAAGCAGATCAGCAACACCGCTTCCTGATCAGAGCGTTGGTAAAGAGAAAGCCGAACAGGGACCGCACTTCCAAGAGCAAAGGGGCGCCAGGCATCTTGGTAGAGCAGCCCCAAAAGCGCCTCGTCTGACAGCGATGCGACGTGCTTGACCTCGACAGCAGCCAGCGCATCTGGGGCAAGCTCTTGCCACGGAGTACCGTCTTGCAGAACAAATCGAGTCCGCAAGATAGGGTGGCGCGAAAGTAGTAGCCGCAGCGCCTCTTTTAGTACTGGCAGCTTGAGCGGGCCATGCAGTGATATCGCAAAGGCGACGTTGTACGCCAGGCTCGCCGGATTCAGCTGATGCAAGATCCAGAACAGCTTTTGGGAATAGGAAAGCGGAACTCTGTCCGCTATCGCGGGCTTGGCAGTACGTAACTGTGCAACAAGCTCGGACTTGTGCTCTTTCAATAGCGTCAGGAGTTCCGCAGGTAGTGAGGATCGCTTGGCCCGGTAGCGCAGCTTGTCGCCTTCGACCCACAGCTGGACTTCTTGGCGAACCAGATAGGCAATCAGTTCTTGAGCGGTCAAAATCTCATCCCCCAATGATCGACGCTGCCAAGAAGCCAGGGTGCTATGTTGCTAAGGCTAGTGAACGTTGCGCTCCTGGTTTTGCCAGTAACGGGCGCGAAGCTCCCGGCGCAGGATCTTTCCGGTGCCACCTTTGGGAAGCTCCGCAGCGGAAAACTCGAACCGCTTTGGAACTTTATAGCCGGCCAGTCGCTCGCGACAAAACTGCTTCAGCTCTTCTTCGCTGACAGACTGACCGGGCTTCAGATGAACGCAGGCGACTACTAGCTCTCCCCACTTTTGATCGGGCGCGGCCACCACCGCGACCTCTTTCACTGCTGGATGTCCGTAGAGCGCCACCTCGACCTCGGTCGGGTAGACGTTCTCGCCGCCGGTGATGATCATGTCCTTCTGGCGGTCGACGATGTAGATGTATCCGTCCGCGTCTTCATAAGCGATGTCACCGGTGTTCATCCAGCCATCGCGTAGCGCGGCTGCGGTCTCCTCCGGCTTGTTCCAGTATCCCGGCATAACAGAGAGTCCACGTGCATGCACGACCCCTCGCTGCCCGCGCTGAACTGTGACACCTTGCTCATCAACAATTCGCAGCTCAACACCGGGCACCACCTGACCGCAAGAGAGCACGCGGGGCCCGGAGTGATCTGGGTCTTGTAACATGGTCATGATAGGCCCCGTCTCGGTCATTCCGTAGCCCTGCACGAGCTGACAGCCTGGCAGCATCTCGCGGCAACGCGCAACGACCTCAGGCGCGATCGAGGAGCCTCCGTACATGATGCAGCGCAGACTGCGCAAGTTATGACGACTCAAAGCTGGATAGAGCGTCAGAAAGTTCAGCATCGTCGGAATCATGGCCGTGTGGGTGACTTGCTCGCGCGCAATCGTGGTGCACAGCGCTTCAAGGTCAAAGCGCGGCAGCGTTACTTGCGCAGCTCCGTGACTGGTCGTTGGTGGCAGCAGCTGAAATGCGGCCATGTGAAACAGTGGAGCAACATGCAGAAACACATCCCCCGGACGAAACTGATAGTTGGCTCCGCACTGCAGCATATTTGCGATGTGATTCAGGTGCGTAAGGATGACTCCTTTGGGCTTGCCCGTAGTCCCACTGGTATAAAAAAGCCCAAGGATGCTGTGTGGATCATAAATGGGGTCTGGCAGCGCGGTGGAGCTACCTGGGAGGGCAGCCTGTCCGACCCTGACCTGCACTGGCACGGGATAGCTCGGAATCGGTAGATCCACATGCGAGAACAGCGCCTTGGGCTGGCAGTCAGCCAGAATCGCATCTAGCTCAACAGCGGCCAGTCGAAAGTTGAGCGGCACCAGCACCAGGCCCAGGTACGCGCAGGCGAAGGTCAGCTCCAGGCACTCCTGGCTGTTTGGTAGCAGGACCGCAACACGGTCGCCAGGGCAAAGGCCTTCACTTGCGAGCCAGGCCGCAAGGCGCAGGGTGCTCGCATGAAGCTGGATGAACGACTGTCGGCGCTCTCCGTCAATAGTCGCAGTCGCATGAGGGAACAATCGAACAGCACGGCCAAGCGTTTGTTGGAAAAACATAAGCGCATCCTATCGCAAAGGTACTAGGTAATCGGAAGTGTCATTACGCGGGTTCACAGCTCACCTTCCTCCCATACCTCAGACTGCGCAGACACTTCAATCGCGGCTGGAAGTTCCTGTAGGACGCGCTCTGAAATCAAGCCGATGGTTCCGTTTTGCATGACAAGGGACAGGGGCACTCTGACGCCGAGCTCGGCATCGATGCGATTTCGCAGCTCGACGGCCATCAGAGAATCTAGCCCCAGTCGGGTCAGCGGTAGCTCTAGCGCCAGCTGGCCGCGCTGGCTGGCTGTCGTTCTTAGAATCTTCGCCACGAAGTCCTGCAGCACCGCAGTTAGTCTCTGCTGGCGACTCGCTCCGGATAGCGCCTGTAGCTCCGCTCGTAAGCTGTCTGGGGTAGCGGAATTTTTCGGCACAGCTGGCAGTGTGCTTGGTTCCTTAAGCGGCTGCACAGCTCCTGCTTTAGTGACTCGTGCCTCGCAAAAGAGTGCTTCGTCGCGGATGTTTGCAGTCTCTAGCCAGCGCTCTACATCAAGGTTTGCAACCACAGGACAACAGGTACTGCTACCGGAAAGCAGCAGTCGCGCTAAGGCTTGCAGCCCATCGTCCGGCTGCAGGCTTTTTAGGCCGCGAGCGGACAGTCGATCCCCGAGCTGACCGCGGGCGGCAAGTCCAGTTGCAGCCCAAGGCCCCCACGCGATACTCAGCGCACACTTCCCACTTGCCAGTCTTGCTTCGGCTAAGGAATCAAGGAATGCGTTGGCAGCACAGTAGCTACTTTGCCCAGGGTTTGACAGCACGGCAGCCACGGAAGAAAAGACCACGAAAAAGTCCAGCTCGGTGGTACGGGTCAGCTGCTCCAGCTGCAGCGCTCCGAGGACCTTAGGCGCTAGCACCCGCAGCAGCTGCTCTGGTTGCAGGGTCAGTAGGATGTTGTCTTCTAGAACAGCAGCGGAATGGATGATGCCGCGCAGAGGGAATGCGGTACTCGTGCTCTGCTTCAGTACGGTCTGAAGCGCGTCCGCATCTGTTATATCGACTAGCGCAACAATGACCTCGGCTCCCTGCTGCCGTATCAGCTCCAGGGTCTGTTCTGCCTCTGTTGCTGGCGCGCGTCGTCCTAGAAGCAGCAGTCGCTTGGCTCCCTGCGCCGCAAGCCAACCGGCCACTTGCAAGCCCAATCCCGACAGACCACCGGTGACGACATAGGTTGCATCACCGCGCACCGCAACTGCTGGAACCAAAGCTGGTTCATCTGGAGAGCATGGGGTGAGTCGTGCCGCATAACGCACACTGCCGCGCCAAGCGATGGTGTGCTCTGGGTCGTTGCTCGCCAGCTCCTCGTACAAAACTGCAGCCATCGCACTGGGAGTCTTAGCCGTAGTGCTATCTACATCGATGCGCTGCACCTGTAGCTCTGGATGCTCGCTTGCAATTACGCCGGAAAAGCCCCAGAGCATGGCTTGCAGAGGTTGCGTTGGCTCACACGCCACGACGGCGCGGGCTGCTCGTGTCACCACTAGAACCCGGTTCTTTCCCGCTCCCAAGTTCGCAGCAACACGCTGACTGTGCGCCTGAAGCCAGCTCAGTAACCCGACGCAGCCAGCATCCACAGCATGCCCGAATTCGCTGATTGAGGAGTCATGACCAACCCTTGCATCAAGACCTAAAAGGTAAACCACGCCAGCGCAGGGGCCTGCAGAATCCGCTGCCAGCTGTTGCTCAAGCCGCTGCCAGTCTGCACCAACGGTGACTGCCACTTCAAAATGATCTGCGGCCTTGCGATGAAAGCGGGGTCCAGGCTGAACGCAGATACAGCGACTACCAACCGCAAGGAGTCGTTCCGCAAGCTGCGCGACCAACCTGTCTTCGCCACCAATCAGCAGATAGTAGCCACTACCGGTGGCGATTCCTGACTGCAGCGTATGCGATTGCTGTTGGCTGCGATTAAGTGCGTGCGGTCTAAAGCGTAGCTGCCACTCGTCAACCTGAGCTCTTGTTTGCTGCAGTGCTTGTGCGCTTGCTCCCGCGACCTCCATCAGAACTTCACCAGTTTGAGACAGCAGCCAGACATCACCCGTCACGCGACCTGAAGCAGCATCTTGTGAGGAATCGGAATCGGCGGGTCGTGTCTGCGCGTAAAAGAATCGGCCCTCCTTCAAGTCGCCACGCACGCGCACGGCCTCAATGCTGACGGGGAGATAGCCGCTCTCCTTTCCTGAGCGGTCGCTGGTGCCTGACTGGCCCAAAGCAGCCAGCACCAAGACCTGCAAGCAAGCATCAAGCAGTGGTGGCGACGGCCCCGCCCAAGCGACATCAAGCGCAGCTCTGGCTACTTTTGTCGCTGCGATTTCTGCAAGCGCGTCACCCTCACCGATGTCAGCGTGAGCCAGCCACTGGTAGCCGTCTCCGTAGTCCAGTCCCATGCGGGCTAGCGTGCGATAGATCGTTGCGCTCTCCCTTTTAGTATGTAAGCCGGAGCGGAGTGCTTCTATGTTTAGGAATTGTGCCTTCCGAGTAAGCCGCGCTGGGCGCAGAGCAGCCTCGGCATGCAGCTGCCAACTTGCTGTAGCACCACCAGTGGCTAGTGCGGAAAAAACCTGCAGCCGCTTGGTGTTTGCTTGCTGGTCGCTTAACACAACTTGGATCTTCAGATCGTGGGAGGACGGCACAAACAAGATCTGTGAAAAGACTGCATCCTCCACCGCATAATCGCGAAGCCCAGCGCGCTGGGCAGCAGCCAGCGCCCACGCAACAGTCGCAGCACCAGGTACCACCACATCACCAAGTACTCGATGGTCCGCGAAGGAACGAAGCAGTCCGTGATCTCTGTCGATTTGCCAGATTCGCGTTGAGGTCACCGCAGCAAGGTAAAGCGGTGTTCCTAAGCAAGGATCAGCAGCGCCGCTTAGTGCGGTCTCTGTTGTGAGTAGCGTTTTGGGCGCGGTCTCATCGATGCACGGCTCGCGCTGAAAAGGATACGGTGGCAGGGATACGGCGGGCGCGCCCTGCGGAAAGAGACGCTCTAGCGCAACCCGGTGTCCACGGGAGTGCAGCGCTCCCACAGTATTAAGTAGGCATTCCCAGTCGTCCTCCTGCTTTCTCAACGCGGCCAGCGCGGGCTGTTGCCGCTGATGCTCGTGCTGGGCCTGCTGCACGGCAGTAAGTAGTAGCGGATGCGGACTGATCTCAACTAGCGAGCTCTCCGCTGCCCGCAGCACAGAGTCGAGCACCGGTGCGAGCAAGACTGGCTGCCGAAGATTCCTGACCCAGTACTCAGCGACAAGCTCCGGCCCCATCAGTCGCTGCCCTGTGACCGTGGAGATCATGGTCTTTGCCAGTGGCCGCGGAACGATGCCTGCGAGTCCTTCTAGAAGTCGCTGTCGCAAGTCATCCATCTGTGGGCTGTGCGATGCGACATCGACCTGGATTAGCCGCGCAAGGACCTCCCGCGCAAGGAGTCGATCGACCACGCTGCGCACTGCTACCGGCTCGCCTGCAATCACGGTCGACTTTGCGCTGCTGGAAACGGCGACAGAGACCCGGTCAGCAAAGCCTGAGTCAACCAGCAGCTGCTCTGCTTCGCGCAGTGACAAGTCGAGCACGGCCATCGCACCTTGACCGCTCTTGCTGCGAAGGAGCTGACTCCGCAGACAGATAATGCGGGCAGCATCCGTCAGGTCAAGCGCTCCTGCTACATACGCTGCGGCCACCTCTCCCATGCTGTGGCCAACAACGATATCTGGCACCAGTCCCAGCTGCTCAAACACCGCGGTCACTGCAACTTGGATTGCGAACAGAGCGGGCTGGATGACATGGATCTCGACGGGTTCTTGCGCTGGCTCTGCAAAGAGTCGCGCCCCGATAGCAGCGCTGCCGCAGCGTACAAATGCAGCATCGCATCGACTTATCGCCGCACGAAAAGTCTCTGAAACAGCGTACAGACGACGCGCCATGCCCGCCCACTGCGAGCCCTGCCCCGAATACAAAAAGACCAAGGGCAGCGGCGTCAGCGCAACTTGTCCGCAGCTTGCCAGCGCGGTTTCTTGGCCACTGGCTAGGCTAAGCAGCTTTGCTGCTGCGTCCTGCTTATCTTTGACGACCACCGCCAAACGCTGTCCAAGATGGGAACGGCGAAGTGCTGCCGCTGCGCAGAAGCCGGCGAGGTCGACGGATTGTCCAGATTCACGCTCAAGCAGTTGCTCACGGTAGGCCAGCATCAGAGCGCTAAGGGCCTCGGAAGTGTGAGCTGAAATCGTAAGCAGTTTCGCGCAGGCCGAGGAGGTCGCGTTCTCTGACACGTGGACCTGCGGCTGGGCCGCGGGCGACTCGGTGAGAACAACATGAGCATTGGTTCCGTTAAGACCAAAGGAACTTACGCCTGCGGTGCGGGGTCCGTCCTGGCTGCTCCAGGACTCGGTCGCGCGCTGAACCACAAGTCGCAGCGCTTGCCACGGAATATTCCGGTTGGGCAAGTCGCAGTGCAGGCTAGGTACCAGGGTCCTTTCGTGCAAGCACAGGGCGGTCTTGATAAGTGCCGCCATCCCCGCAGCAGCTTCCGTGTGACCGATGTTGGTCTTGACCGAGCCAATCTTGCAGTCCGTGCGTCGTCCCGACGATAAAACCGCCCCAAGAGCCTGCGCTTCCACGGGGTCTCCCACCGGGGTTCCCGTTCCGTGCGCTTCCACATAGCTGACGGCAGCCGGATCAATCTCGGCATCGGCGTAGGCCGCACGCAACGCAAGCGCTTGCCCCTGCACGCTGGGCGTCATCAGTGGTCCGTCGCTACCCCCATCGCTACTAACCCCCGATCCGCGCAGGACGGCATAGATACGGTCGCCATCTAAGAGCGCACGCTCCAGTGGCTTTAGCACGATGAGTCCGGCGCCATCGCTTCGTACAAAGCCGTCGGCGCGATCAGCAAAAGCCTTGCAGCGACTATCCGGTGACAGCATGTTCGCTTGCGAGAAGCCGATGCTGATCAGCGGGTGAAGCAGCAAGTTTACGCCAGCAACAAGCGCCAGTTCGCTCTCACCGCTGCGGAGGCTCGCCAGGGCGAGGTGTACTGCCACCAGCGACGAAGCACACGCAGCATCGACCGTAAGGCTTGGGCCAGACAGACCCAGCAGGTGCGAAATTCGTCCGCACAGCATACTGCGCGTGCCACCAACCATCCGGTAGACATCAAAATCACGGGGATTTTGTAGTTGGATATCGTTATAATCGTTATAGCAAACACCGGCAAAGACGCCTGTGCAGCTACCGCGCAAAGACGAAGTAGGAATTCCTGCGTCTTCGAGTGCCATCCAAGCCAGCTCAAGCAGAATCCGCTGCTGCGGGTCCATGCTTAGGGCGTCGCGACGCGAGATGCCAAATAGTGAATAATCGAAGGCGTCGATATCACCAATAAAGCCCCCCTGTCGGCTGTTGCTCCGCCCCCGGGTAGCTGAGGTTGTCGCGAGGTAACCGTGCATGCCCTCGCGACTGGTAGGAATGTCGGTAATCGCATCCTTCCCAGAGCGCAGCAGCCCCCAGAAGTCACGAAGCCTCTCTGCACCAGGAAAGCGACAGCTCATGCCGATGATGGCAATTGAGCGTTCCCCAGGTTTTTTCATACCTTATGTACCTACACAAAAATTCGCATTAATGACGAATAATTAAACACACAGACATCAACACAGAGCCACCAGCAGCGCAGAATTGGATTATATACTTAATAGAAGCTGCGCGACTTCCGCCATTGCTACGTGAAGGCCGCTGCTCTGGTACTGCTCGTTTGCTAATAGCAGATGCTTGCGGGCCGCTTCCCGCTCGCCGCGCTCCAGGTATACCCGCCCCCACCACTGCTCGGTTTGAGCCATATCCAGGAGGTTGTCGCCGCGCCCTAGCACCTCCAGGCTCTCATGGAAGTGCGCATCAAACTCTGCTGGTGCACCGCCCATGCGCGCCACCGCAGTGCCGCAGGCGCGCGCCGCCACGCCATGCGAGAGCAGCAGACCGGCTGCGCGTGACTGCTCCACCTGCGCTCTTGCCCGTACCAGCGCCAGCTCTGGCTGACCGGCCAGGATTGCACGCTCCCCATCCGCTGCATCAAACCAGTCAGAGATGATCATCCTTCCGCCCATCTCACGCGCAATGGCCAGCGCTTGGTTGCGATGCTCGTCGGCTCGCTGATGTTGGCCGAGGTAGCTCTCTGCCCACGCCAGGCAACTCCCCCCAGCAAAAAGATAGACCTTGTCCCCAGACTGAGTCGCATGCTCTACCGTTTTTTGTGCCGCATCAACCGTCGCGGACCAATCAGCAGCGGTCCGATACAGGGCGCTAAACATGAGCTGGCACATGGCTAAAACCGATGGTTGACCGATGCGTTGCGCGTGTACGAAGGCACGGTTCATCTCGGCCAAGCCCTCCCGATATCGTCCAGATGCGCCGAGTGTTAGGCCATAAAAGAGGACGCCGCGGAGCCAATCAAAAGCATTCCCAAGTCGCTCCATCGGCCCCACAGCCTTGCCCAGGAGTGCTGATCCTTTGGCATTACTTCCCTGCATGCACAGCGCGATACCTGTCACATATGCAGGAAGTACCAGCAGCTCCTGATCCTCGAATTCCTGCGCCACGGGAAGCACAAGCTGGTAGCGCTTGATGGCTTCACCAGGTTGACCCGCGTAGTGATAAGCGCGACCCAGGTAGTAGTGCAGGCGTGCGCTGCGCAGACGGTCTTCACGCTCGGGACCAGCAGGCCCGGTCAGCGAAGTAAGGAGCTGCTGAGCCGCGTTTGTTCGCTCAATTTGCTGGTCTAGCTTGTCCGTTAGCAGCGAGGTCTGAATCTGCTGCAGCAGCAGGTCTACTCGCAAGCGCCGACGGTCCGCGGTGTCTTCCAGCTGCGACAGAACAGCCTGGGCCCCACTGAGGCAGGTCCGCGCCTCTGCATACAAGCAGAGCCGCGTCGCATCAGCAGCAGCTTGCAGATAGTAGGCAAGAGCGCGCTCCGGAAGACCGGCTTGGGCGAAGTGATAGGCCAGCAGTGAGCTATGCTTGGTCCGCTCCTCAGCGCTGTAGACAGCCTCGATACTCTCTGCAACTTGACGGTGCAAGGATGCGCGCTGCTCCGCTGGAATTTGCCGCAGAATGCCATCGCGTAGTTTGTCGTGAGCAAAGCGCCAGTCAGTTCCCTGACTTTCCAGCACCGCAAGGTTGGCACATTGAATCAGCACTGAGCGCAGTGGCAGGTTTGGGAAGGCGTGACTGACAACGGCCAGGTCCAGCTTGCGACCAAACAGCGCTGCAAACTGCAGCAAGGGACGATAGCTCAGCGGTACCCGCTCGACGCGGCGCGCGACGATGCGTCCAATGCCCTCAGTTAGTAGGAGCTCCGGTAGCTCTCCTTCCCCGATACGACGCAGCTCGCCCGCGTTTTCAGCAAGTGCCCGGACAACTTCGATCAGGAAGAAGACATTGCCCTCGGTCTGACGCTCTAGATAGCGAACAAGCTCCGGCTGCAATCCCGAGGTACCAAGCATGCTCTCGCTAAGCGATGCAATCTGTGTTCGGCCCAGCCGATTCAGTAGCATCGTAGACATACTAGGTAGCTGGGCAGGCAGCTGCGGACTCTCATCGGTGCGGTAAGTACCGACGATAAGTATTGGCAGCTGGTCTAACTCCTGGGTCAGCTCCTTGAGCATTGCAAGGCTCTCGCTGCGTGCCCAGTGCAGATCTTCCAAGATGATCAAGCATGGCTTGCTCAGTTTCCCCAGCAGGCTGCGCAACGTGGAAAGGAGGCGCGTCTGAACCTCCTCCGGTTTAATAGGAGGGGGGTCTGCAACCCGCCGAAAAAGCAGCTCCTCAATATCCGATAGCATCGGTTTCAAAACAGCCGCTTCGCTATCAGAGACCTCTACGCGCAAGCACAAGGAACGCAGCAGCTGCAGCCACTCCTGATAGTAAGAACCACCTTCAGTGACACTCTGCCCTTCGGCCACCCAGAAGCCGTGGACCAAGGCCAGCGTCCGTAGCTCTGACAGAATCCGTGACTTGCCAACTCCGCTTTCGCCGCCGACAAGCATCGCCCCACCGCGTCCCTGCTTGCTCTGCTGCAGGCGTTCGCGCAGCTCGGCAAGCTCGGCCTCGCGTCCGACCAGAACGGTCGCACGTAGGAAGCTCTCCCGCGTCTCCGTGGTCTCATTAGGAATGTCAACTCCTATCGCTGCCGATAGATCACGCAGCACGGAATCGGCATCCTGATATCGCTCCTCAGGTCGGCGGCGCAGGAGCTTGCCCACGACCTCTGCTAACGGACCTGTAACCCCAAGGACTAGCTCTTCTTCGCTTGTCTCACCGGAAAGGGGGCTATCAAGGGAAAAGGAATCCAGCGCCTTTGTTAGCGAGAACTTTTCCTCTGCTAGTGAAAACGCAGAGCCAGTTTCTAAAGCGGAAGCAGGTGCAAGATCTGCGGAAGCCAAAGGCGCTGCAGCATCGGTATCGTGAACGCCAGAAGCACCATCGCTTGCGGCTTCCTTCGTTGTCGGAATGCTACCAGTAAGAAGCTGATGCAGGATCAGACCCACCGCATACAAATCTGACTGGATGCTCGGTGACGCGCCATGGAGGAGCTCCGGAGCCATGTACTGAAGCGTGCCCGCAAGCTCGCTGTGCTCTGCCTGCTGCGCAGCGATGCCAAAATCAAGGAGCTTGACCTCACCACGAACCACCAGAATGTTTCCTGGTTTGATGTCTCTGTGAATGACCCCTCGCCGATGAATATAGGAAAGTGCGCGCAGAACCTGCGCAACCAGTAGAACTTTCTCAGTGACGCCCGAGAAGTCGGCCTTCAGTATCGAGCTCGCTCGCTCGAGTAGTTCCATCGTGAAGTAGGAACCCCGTCGATCATCAAATCCATAGCTTTGGACCCGGATCACATTGGGGTGATGAAGCGATGCCAGAGTCTGAAACTCACGAGCCAGCGCCATACGGGTTTCAAACCCAGCCTCAGCATAGCTAGGAGGCGTAGAGTTTCCGTCCCGCGCGACATGCGCAGCAACCAGCTTCAGTGCAACAGGCTGCTTGTTGACTAACTGGATCGCTCGAAAGACCGCTCCCATCCCTCCCTCACCAAGCTGTTCAAGGAGCTGGTAGCTGCGGTCCACAAGCGAAATTAGTGTGCTCATCAGATCCCCTAGCTGACTATGGTTTTCAAGGAACGACTGGGCTCGCGGTCCCAAGCGATAAATGACCCACTGGTGATAGGACTAGAACTTGGGTTGCTGACTTGTAGCTGGCGCCGTCTGTTTCATCCGCACACTCCTGATCAACGCTCGCGCATTCATGCAAGAAAGCGACTGTCAGGGGCACCAGCAGCAGCTGTATCTCTGTAAAGAGAAATCACCCCTGATCATTTTTTCACAACTAGCCGGTCGTGTCTATCCACTGAGGCCGCTACCGGAGACTCAAGGGAGAATCACGCATACGCAAAAGGAGGATGTCTCTGGTGCTAAGACGCAGCAAGGAACGGATCATCGGATGACGACTTGAGTCTTCTGTGCAAGCCGCGCGCTTCCCATCAGGAGCTACAATCACTAGGAAAGTACATGACGGACCTCGACAGCATTGGGGGCTGGCTGGCTCGCATAAATGGAGCTTCCATCCCGACTATAAGAGTGCAATAATGAAGTGCCTGTAATGCCGACATCGATCAAAGGTGCCCCCCTACTAAACTGCATGGCTGTCGTTCGCGAGGTCGCAGGGGTCAAGCGCTATGACGAGCTACTGTCTGGATGTCCGATCGAGACCCAGCACCTGCTCCGACGAACTCTGATGGCGATCGAGTGGGTCAGTCTTGATGCCTGGAGTCCCTTTCTCCAAGCCATCTTCGAGCGCCTTGCCAACAGAGATGAGAACCAGTTTAAACGACTCCTTCGCGTCATCTGCCAACGCGACTTCCAGACTATCTATCGACCCTATGTGCTAAACGCCAAGCCAACTACCGTGCTTGGCAAAATGCAGAGCATTTGGTCTGCGTACTTCGATTCGGGCTCGCTGTCGGCTGGCCCGCTGACGGTTTCCGGCAGTCAGCACGAACTTACGATCCAGATGCGCGATCTGGAGACCTCCTCTAGCGTAATGTTCATGGTGGTCCACGCGTACCTCGAGCAGGTGCTGGCGATGGTGGGTGCCAAGGACTTCCAGGTGGTACGCAACAAGGAATCGCGCAGCGGCATGGGACGCCTCTCTTGCGAGTTCCATGTTCGCTTTCGCGAAGATACCTGATGGTCGCCTACGTCTAGTAGCTGCGACCTCTACGGACTCCTAAGCGACTCCTACCGATTCCCTTCCTTCCTTCGCGGATACTTTTAGCACCAGCAAGGAACACGCAGCATAGTCTCCCTTTCTGCGCGCTCAGCTCCCCCTTCCGCTAGTTAGGTATCTTCTCCCTTTCGTGCCTCCCACCTTCCCTATCTGGATTCCCTACCGGCTTGCTACTTTCTGTCCGTTCAGAATTCCTATTCGCTGCTTCCAACCATCGGAGGTCTTAGCAGAAGCGCTGCAAGCCCAGTGAGAACATCCGATTCCTCTACGACTGGCGAAGCCACTGGAGCAGTTGGAGCTGAGCTTCCGCCCCCAACGTTCACCCCACCAATCGCTACGCAATCGCTCCGTAGGCCCTAAGCGCAGCGCGGGCAGCGTCGAAAGAGATGATGGCTAGTATTTAGCCGGATAACGTCTGCACAGAGGCTGAGCGCAGAAACATCGTTCCGTAATAACCGCGAAGTGCTTGCTACTCGACGAGGATTTTCGCGGAACGATGTTTTTTTGCTCCCCGGATGAGGCCGTGCAAGTTTGAGCGCTCTCGGTAAGCAAGTGCCGCTTTCGTGCCTTCATTGTAGCAGCGTGAAGCGCAGGCATTCACTGCTTGTAGACACGACCCAACACTTGCGCGCTGCGTGAAGGTCTAGGTAGGTAGCGCGAACCGTGCCCTTGCTTCCTCTACGCTCAGGAGCTTGCAGTTCCTACAAAAGCGGGGCGTAGGAGTTGCAGCATCTAGAGCTAAAAACGGACGTCGTTCACTCCCTATGTAAACAGAGCTTCATAGTCCGCTAAGTAGATGTCGTCGCTGCGCTGGGTCTGCAATGCGATGGCACTGCCGTTGCGATGAACAGAAGCCAGAAACACTCACGTTAGGAAGGAGGCTTTCCATGTTGACTCAAAAGCTAATCGCTGCCTTCGGGCTTGCTGGTGCTCTGCTAGTGGGAGTCTCTGGTGATGCCGCTGCGAATCCTTGGCGCGGACACTGTGCTCCTGTGGATCGCGCTCCGGTTGTGGTGGCTCCTCCTGTGTATCGCGCTCCTGCTTATGTGCCTGCGCCTCCGGTCGTAGTCTATCAGGCACCTGTGTATCGCCCGGCTTACCGTCCTGTTGTTTGGCGACACCATCCACATTGGGCGCGTCCCTACGGTCATCGCTGGTAGGCTTGAGTAGGACCCTGAGGCGCTGTTCTGCGCACACTCGACATCACGCCAAGCGGCGCGTACAGACGTGGGGCTCTGTGCGCAGCCGATGGGCAACTACCTCGGAATGCTCATCGCGCTGCTGTCCTCAAAGCGCAAGCTCAGGAATCGACTGGGCTCCTCGCTCTTCAGTCTCCCGAGCAAGCTCCTACAGAGATGCGGAATCATGCCGTTGGTGCAAAGCGTGCGGCAGGATAGAACAGTCCGCACGGCTGGATAGGATTCTGTAAGGAATTGAATCTGCGACGCTTTTGCTGCTCTCAGTCCTCGTCTGCAGAAATGAACCAAGACTGGAACGGGGTGCGGAAGTCGTTAGTGTCGGTTGCTGACTGGGATCTAAGCGTCATTCTTTGCCCGAATTTCTGCTTCTCTTTACTCAGCAAACTGGGCCGGGTAATTCGGATTAAACCCAGTTGCTAAAAGCCAAGCGTTGCAATGGTTACTGCCAGCACTCCCACAGCCTCCGCGATCACAGTGATTGCCGATTGATGGTCTCGCCACAGATGGGACAGGTTGTTCGGTGCCTCCATTTGCCATTTCTGCTGTGTATCTGCCGCTTCCATCAGCGCAAAATTAGGAGGCGGCATCTGAGCAATGGAGGTAGCACCTTGAACCGATGGCAGGGCTGGCACAAGTTTTAGCGCGCACGCCCCAGCATGCTCATCCAGGATGGTGGGCTCTTCCTTTTGTAATGAGGCAACTATTGCTGGTTCTTTTTCCTGTGCGAGCAAGAGATTGGCTTTTTGCGACTCGGTCCATACCGCCTCCAAAGCGCCGGAATACCGGAGGGAAGTTATCGAGGCAGAAGGCATCGAAGTCGCCATCTGAGAGCAAGGAAAGTTCCAGTAGCCTGCGTCGCCCGGATGTTGGAACTACCAAGCCGCTGGTCCTTCCACCTACCTTGACATGGATCCTAAGTTGTCTCGAAGGCATAGATTCACCAACTCGATGCCCTGAGACAGTGCCTAGGCTGGTCACGCTGAGAAGCAGCAGTTTGTCCTCTCCGGTTTCATTTGCAGCAATGAGCAACTCCCAGACTGCCAACTTATTTCTGCGAACCCGCTTCTTGGCTGGCGTCAGAACTCGGATGCGAAAGTCCTCTTGCTCCGTCGACACCAGCTTCAGTGATACCGCTGGTCCCAGCAGCGCCGCCAAGAACTGCTGGTTCTCCTGACTCAACGCGCCAGAAACGAGTGCCATGGTGAGTGCGTCGCGCACAGCCACAGCGCGTGCAAGTGCAGTTTCTTCCACCGCCATTTCCAGGGGCGCATCAACGCCCAGCCATCCTTCGATTAACTGAGTGTCATCTAGTGATGAAGCAAGAGCCAATGTGGGACTTTTCAGGCAGAGTTCGCCGTAAGATGCGGCTGACCTGCATGGTGGGGGGACAGCTTAATTGCCAAGCACACCGTCACCCATGGTCCGGATTCTCCCCCCAACCGGAACGAGTCCCCATCAAGCAGCCGGGTAGATTTTTCTAGCCGAGTTGAGTTCAACAACATCTCATTGGCACTATCAGGATCGCGCAGATAGACTCTGATCTGCCCCCAATCTCTCTACCAGTTAATTAGAGAGTCCAGACTGAGCCATACCACAGGAAGGATTCCGCTTGGCATTCCCTCCTAAACTTTCTCCTGTTAGAAACCTCCTTGCGTACTCCGCCGGAGGCAGGTAGCACAGCG
>Ga0116158_10002428_pt1 | contig 16495 bp, 13 predicted proteins | sample AD_UKC052_MetaG_FD_89883 | JGI IMG/M metagenome (GOLD analysis project Ga0116158, IMG submission 89883) | Active sludge microbial communities of municipal wastewater-treating anaerobic digesters from USA - AD_UKC052_MetaG | ecosystem: Engineered > Bioreactor > Anaerobic > Digestate | place: USA... | reverse complement strand
GCTGCGCTCACGCTTCCAGGTCACCCACGGCATGATCCTGAACCTGCTGCAGTCGCCCGCCAACCTCGGCGGCTGGGGCGGCGGTTATCGGCGCCTGGTCGAGATCATCGCCGCCGCCCACGACGAGGTCCGCGCCAAGTCCCGCAACCGCCGCGAGGCCGCCGTGCTGTTCCGGGCCCTGCGTGCCGCGGGCATCATCCACCTCGTGCCGCTCGACGCCCGTCGCAAGGACGGCCGCGGTCGCGCCGTGCAGATCGACGTCAGCCTGCAGGACGACTTCTCGCTCAACCACACGCTCTCGCTCTACCTGCTCGACGCCAGCAAGCGCCTCGAGATGTCCTCCGAGGGCTACGCGCTCGATGTGCTCTCGCTGGTCGAGGCGATGCTCGAGAACCCGACCGTCGTGCTCAACGCCCAGGAGAACAAGCTCAAGTCGGAGAAGATCGGCGAGCTCAAGGCCGCCGGCGTCGAGTACGAGGAGCGCATGGCCGAGCTGGAGAAGATCTCCTACCCGAAGCCCAACGCCGAATTCATCTACGACACCTTCAACGAGTTCGTCCTGCGCCACCCCTGGGTCGCCCGCGAGTCCATCCGACCCAAGTCGATCGTGCGCGACATGGTCGAGCGCTACTCCGCCTTCAACGACTACATCAAAGAATATGGCCTCGCCCGCAGCGAGGGCGTGCTCCTGCGCTACCTGATGCAGGCCTACAAGGTCCTCGCACAGACCATCCCCGAGGCCGCCAAGACCGATGAAGTCCACGACATCATCGGCTTCCTTCGCGCCATGTTCGAACACGTCGATACCAGCCTGCTGCAAGAGTGGGAGCGTTTGCTGCACCCGCCCGCCGAGCTGGCGAGCGCCGAAAAGACCGGCCCCAAGCACCTCGGCGAGGACCCCAAGGCCTTCGCCGCCCGCGTGCGCGCCGAGATGCACGCCCTGGTCCGCGCCCTCGCCCAGCGCGACTGGGACGACGCCGCGATCGGCACGCGCCAGGACCCCGAGGCCCCGTGGCCCGCGCCGCGCTTCGAGCAGGCGATGCTGGACTACTTCGCCGACTATCCCGAGCTGCGCTTCGACCACGGCGCGCGCTTCCCGAAGTTCACATTGCTCGAGTCGACCGGCGACCGGACCTGGCGTGTGCGCCAGACCCTGCTCGACCCCGAGGATGACAAGCTGTGGGCCGTCGAGGGTGAGATCGATCTGCGCAGCGACCCCTTCCCCGAGGGGCCGCTGGTGTACGTGCGATCGATCAGCACCTGAGCACGAAGCTCAGCGCACGAACACCACGCCGAACGCCGGCAGGGTCTTGTCGCCGTTGTCCGGGGTGCAGCTCGCCATGTTGCCGACGCGCGTCTCGAGCACGCCGCCGCAGCCCGCGCCCACGTTGCCGATCCCGATGTACGAGTCGGGCGAGGCGCAGTCGTTCTCCTGATTGCTGACGATGCCGATGCGCGAGCGCCCCAGCACGTTGAAGCCCTCCTGGTTGCAGTTGGGCTGCAGCGAGCTGTTGGTGACCAGGGCCTTCCAGGCCGGGCGACCGATCGCCGTCGGCGTATAGGCGCCCGTGAACATGCCCAGGATGGATGAGTTCGCCGCCCCCAGCTTCTGGGTCTTCAGCACCAGCGGGCCCATGTTGCCGACCGGCGACTCGAGGCCGATGAGCACGTTGAGGAACGGCACCGACATGAAGCTCTGCAGCTTGGCCTCGTTGCGGTCGAGGTCGGGGAAGTTCGGCTGGAACGTCGCGGTGTTGGTCCACAACGCGGCGCCATAGACGAAGGTCGCCTTGCTCCCGTCGGCCTTGAGCACCAGCGTCCAGCCGCCGCCGTCGATCGTCATCTCGCAGTACGCGTCGAAGGCCACCACCGGGCCGGCCCCGTCCGGGTCGAGCTGATACACCCCGCTCGGCGCCATCGCATCGGCCGCCTTGATCGCCTTGCAGCTGGTGGCGATCGCACACACGTTCATCGTGCACAGGCCCGTGCCGCAGTCGCTGCCCTTGCCGCAGCTCTTGCCCGCCGCGCACTTCGGGCACGCCGCGCCGCAGTCGACATCCGCCTCCGCCCCGTTCTTCGCCATGTCCATGCACGTCGGCGCTTTGCACATCGTCGTGCACATGTCCGCCTCCGACATGTTGCCGTCGTCACAGTCCTCGGACCCGGCCTGCACGAAGGCATCGCCGCACTTCGCGGTCTTGCAGCCCATCACGCAGGCGTCGGTGTCGTCGGCGTTGCCGTCGTCGCAATCCTCGACCCCGGCCTGCACGAGCAGATCGCCGCAGCTCGCGGCCTTGCAGCCGGCGATGCACGCATCGGTGTCGTCGGCGTTACCGTCGTCGCAATCCTCGACCCCGGCCTGCACCGCCAGGTCGCCGCACTTCGCGTTCAGACACACGCTCAGACACGCGTCGGTATCGTCGGGGTTGCCGTCGTCGCACTCCTCGCCGACCTGCAGCTTGCCGTCGCCGCAGTTGGCCGACGCGCAGGCGTTCGTGCACTCGTCGTCGTCGGTCTGGTTGCCGTCGTCGCAGGCCTCGCCGGGCCCGACGATCCCGTCGCCACAGACCGCGTTCTTGCACAGGTTCGTGCAGGCGTCGGTCTCGTCCTGATTGGCGTCGTCACACTCCTCGTCGGGATCCACGTTGCCGTCGCCGCATACGGGTTCGGCGCCCGTGCTCGAGGACCCGCCCGTGCTCGGGTCGGTGTCGGCGATCGTCGTCGAGGTCGCGCTGTTTCCGGTGGCCGAACCATCCGTCACGGTCGGGTCCGTGGTCTCGCCCGTCGTACTGGTGGTCGCCGATGGCCCCGTCGTCACCGACGTCACCGCGGTCGTCGACGAGCCCGACGAATCGCCCGTGGTCGTCCCCGTTCCATCGTCGCCGCAAGCCCCCAGGCCCACGACCGCGAACGACAGCACCAGTGAAGCCCCACCCCAATTAAACCTATTCATCAAGCCACCTCCCCAACCAGCCATGGCTAACAGCCCCCGGATGGAGCGGTCAATCCCTGCATCTGCGCAGGACCGCCTCTCGTGACCGCGCGCTATCCGAAGCGCAGTAACGGCAGCAGCAGCGCCCCGCAAGCGACGATGATGATCAGCCCCGCGACATCGAGCACGACCCCGAAGCGCAGCATGGTGCCGATGCGGATCTTGCCGGTGCCATACGCGATCGCGTTCGGCGGCGTCGACACCGGCAGCATGAACGCGAAGCTCGCCGCCATGGTCACGCACAGCACCGTCGGCACCGGATCGTTCCGCCCGCCAGCGCGATCGCCAGCAACACCGGCACCATCATGCTGGTCGTCGCCACGTTGCTCGTGATCTCCGTCAAGACCAGCACCAGCGCCGTGCTGAACACCAACAGACCCAGCGGCGACGCCGCCATCGGACCCGCGGCGGCGAGCGCCGCATCGGCCACCGCCTTCGCCAGCCCGGTCTCGAACATCAGCTTGCCCAACGACAGACCGCCGCCGAGCAACAACAGCGTGCTCCAGTCGAGCTGCACCGCCCGCTCCCACGCCAGCACCGGCTTGCCATCACCCTTGCCGCTCGGCAGCAGACACAGCAGCAGGCCGCACAGCAGCGCGACGATGCCCTCGTCGAGGCCGCGATTGGACCACAGCGTCCACGCATGACCTGGCCCCAGAGACAGTTTGATGATCGCCGGCGTCAACCACCCGCAGACCGCGAGCAGGAACACCGCCGCCGCGCGCCGCTCGCCGGCGGACATCGGCCCGAGGCGCCGCAGCTCGACCTCGACGTTGTCGGCGAGCGCGTCGAGGCGGGCGATCGGCGAGGGGAAGCGGAAGCGGGCGTAGACCAGCACGACGGCGAGCGCGAGCAGTGCCGTCGGCAACGCGAAGCTCATCCACTGGAAAAAGTCGATGCGCAGGTGCAGCTGGCGCTCGAGCGCGTCGAGGGCGGTGACGTTGGGCGCTGTGCCGACCGGCGTGGCGATGCCACCGAGCGAGGCCGCGTAGGTGAGGCCGAGCAACATGCCCTCGGCGTGGCGGTCGAAGCGGTGCTGCTCGCTCGCCGGCGCCGCGGCGCGGATCGTCGAACACAGGCCGAGCGCCACGGGGATCAGCATCGCGGTCGTCGCGGTGTTGGAGATCCACATCGACACCGCAAACGCGACCACGGCGATCGCCGCGCTCGCCCGCGCGGGCGAGCCGGAGATCCACTTGCGGCCGAGCAACCACAACGCGGCGCGGCGATCGAGGCCCTGCTCGGCGAGCCCGAGCGCGAGCATGAAGCCACCCATGAACAGGAAGATCAGCGGGCTGGCGATCGGCGCGAGCGCGTCGGCTGCGGTCGTCACCCCGAGCACCACTGCAAGCGCCGGCGCCAGCAGGGCCGCGACCGCCAGCGGCACCGCCTCGGTGATCCACAGGATCACCGTCAACACCGTGATCGCCGCCAGCGCGTGCGCTTGCGGGCTGAGCCCCGGCAGCGGCGCCGCCAGCAGCACCAGGAAGGCCACCGGCGCGAGCACCTTGCCGATCCTTCGCCGCGCCGCCTCGAAGCGAGCCTCCCCCTCCGTGCGCGCCTCGACGGTCATGGTGCGACGCTCCGCTCCTCGGGCTCGGTATCGGCGATCATGCTGACCAGCAACAGACACGGGATGCAGGCGACGCAGGCCAGCGCGAAGTACACGACCGGGCCCTGCGCCTCGTAGACCCACCCGGAATATGCCCCGGTGATCATCTGTGACAGCGCATAGATCGCGGTGCCGAACGCGAAGTGGGCCGCCTTGTGGTCGGGGTGGCAGCGGCGCATCAGGAACACCATCTCGGCGGCGACCGCCATCCCGCCGCACAATTGCTCGATCACCATGATCACGCTGACGGTCGTCAACGAGGGCGCGAGGCCGGCGAGGAAAAACGCCGGCGCATCGGCGAGTTGACCCGCGCTCATCGGCAGGCTCGGCCCCGCGATCAGCAGATAGAGCGGCTGGGTGCCCGTCATCAGGACAGTGATCGGCACGATCGCCCGCGCCAGCGAGGTCCGGGCGATCCACGCCCCGCCGATCATCGCCCCGACGATGCTCGCCACCGTGCCGAAGCCGTTGATCACCCCGCGCTCCGCGGTGCTGATCCCGGGGTCGCGCAACATGACCTTCGACATGTTGAACATCAGCGCGTCGCCCAGCTTGTAGGTCAGCAGGAACAACACCACCAGCAGCGCCCGGTCCTGGCGCAGAAAGCTGAGGTACGCCTCGCGGATGTGGGCCAGCCGCTCGGCGCCGCTGCGCGCCCGGGTCACGCTGGCCCGCGCCCGCTCGTTCGCGCCGCGTGGCAGCAGTAATCGATGCCCGACCGCGAGCGCGAGCATCAAGCCCGCCGCGATCCCGAAGCCGAGCAACCAGCTGTGCCGTCCGCCGAGGTACACGAGGCCGGAGTTGCCGACCAGCATGGCGATGCGAAACGCGGCGACCCGCACTCCGGCATATTTGGCCTGCTCCGCGCGCGGCAGCGCATCCATGTAATAGCCGTCGCAGGCGATGTCGTGGGTGGCCGAGGCGACGCCGATGGCGATCAAGGTCAGCCAGATCAGCGAGGTGTCTTGACCTGAACTTTGGGCCAGGTCATGAGCGAGCACCGCGAGCAGGCCGATCAGCGCCCCGAGCACCGCCTGGGTGGCGAAGATCCACTGGCGAAAGCTGCCGTAGAGGTCGACGATCGGGCTCCACAGGAACTTGAGCGTGCTCGTCAGGTGCAGCGCCGACGTGTAACCGACCTGCGAGGGCGGCAGGCCGGCGGCGGTCAGGAACTCCGACGCGATCTGGTGCAGCACCGACCACGGCAGTCCCTCTGCAAAGTAAGTCGTGCCGGTCCACGCGACCGTGCCGGCCTGACGTGCTGCGGCGGGCTGCGGCGCTGCGGTCACCGCGGGCGAGAGTACACCTCCGGGCCGCCCGGCCAAGTTCTATGCCGTCCGGACCGCGGGAATATGGGGTCTGCAGACCGGGTTGTCGGCCACATGACTGGCAACACGATCCGCATCCAGAGGTTACGCTCGCCGCACGCGCTGCTCGCCTTTCTCGGGTTCTCCGTGATCGGCAGCGGCGCCGCAGCGCTCGGCTACATCGGCCAGGCCGAGGCCGCGGACGGGGCCCTGTGGCGCGAAGGCGCCGGTACGCCCGTGGTCGCCGGTGACTTCGACCCGCGTCGCAGCCTCGCGCCCCTCATCAAGGAGATCGGTCCCACCGTCGTCAATGTCCGCTCGCATGGCAAGGCAAGGCCCTCCGCCCAGCTCCAGGGCGTCGACCCGCGCATGTTCCCCTTCCTCGATATGGGCCCCCAGGAGCCCCGTGAAGGCATCGGCTCCGGCGTGGTCCTCTCCAGCGACGGCCTCGTCGTCACCAACCACCACGTCGTCGACGGCGCCGACCGCCTCGAGGTCAAGCTCCACGACGGTCGCATGTACAACGCCAAGGTCCTCGGCTCCGACCCCCTGACCGACATCGCCCTCATCCAGCTCGAGGGCGCCAAGGGCCTCAAGACCGCCACGCTCGGCGCCAGCGCCACCATGTCGGTCGGCGACTGGGTGCTCGCCATCGGCTCGCCCATGGGCCTCGAGCAGACCGCCACCACCGGCATCGTCTCGGCCAAGGGTCGCGGCAGCCTCGGCCTCTACGCCAACAGCTACATCGAATTCCTGCAGACCGACGCCTCGATCGCCCCCGGCTCGAGCGGCGGCCCGCTGTTCAACATGAACGGCGAGGTCATCGGCATCAACACGGCCGTCGGCGGCATCGGCCGCGGCCTCGGCTTCGCGGTCCCGATCGATCAGGCCAAGGCCGTCATTCCCCAGCTCAAGAACGGCGGCAAGGTCGTGCGCGGCTGGCTCGGCATCAGCGGTCAGGACTTCGAGCCCGCGGTCGGCCGCGACCCCGAGACCGGCGCCGTGATCGGCGCCGTGGTGCCGGGCACGCCCGCGGCCAAGGCCGGTCTCGAGGCCGGCGACCGCATCGTGGCGATCGATGGTCACGACATCGTCGGCTTCGGCGACCTGCGCGGTCGCATCGCCGAGCAGAAGCCCGGCAGCGTCGTCAACCTCAGGGTCCAGCGCAAGGACCGGCCGGTCGACCTCAAGGCCACCGTCGGCAAGCTCCCGGACGACGACGAGCTGCGAAGGATCAGCCAGCGCGGCGCGGCGGGTGGCGGGCAGCTGTTCCCCGACGGCAAGCCCCGGCTCGGCGTCGACGTCGAGCCGGGCGCGGACGGCCTGCAGGTCCGCGGCGTCCGTCCCGGTTCGCTGGCGGAGGAGCTCGGGGTGCGCCCCGGGGACCGGCTGCAATCGATCAACGGCGAGGCCGTGAAGAGCGCGGCGGACGTCGCCCGGGCGCTGGCGCGGGATCCGGGTCGCGTCGAGGTGAAGGTGCAGCGCGGCAACGCGACCCACTCGGCCGTGATTGTGCGCCGCTGACGGCTGGGTCTTGTCGGGGGCAGGCGCGCTGCTTATCCTCCGTGCCGAATGCGCGAAGAGATCCACAGCAAGGTCCTCATCCTCGGCGCCGGCCCGGCCGGTTACACGGCGGCGATCTACGCCGCGCGGGCCAACCTCGACCCGATGATGGTCTGCGGGCCCGAGCCGGGCGGCCAGCTCACGACCACCACCGAGGTCGAGAACTATCCCGGCTTCCCCAAGGGCATCACCGGGCCCGAGATGATGGAGGAGTTTCGCCAGCAGGCCGAGCGCTTCGGCACCCGCATGATCTACGACCTCGGCATCGAGGCCGACCTCAGCCGGCGTCCGTTTCGCATCGTCGGCGAGTCGGCCGTGTACACCGGCGACACCCTGATCATCGCCACCGGCGCCTCGGCGAAGTGGCTCGGTCTGCCCAACGAGCAGCGCCTGCGCCTCAGCGGCGGTGGTGTGACCGCTTGCGCCACCTGCGACGGGGCGTTCTATCGCGACATGGACGTCGCCGTGATCGGCGGCGGCGACACGGCGATGGAGGAGGCCAGCTTCCTCACCCGCATGTGCCGCAGCGTGCACCTGATCCACCGCCGCGACAGCTTCCGGGCCAGCAAGATCATGCAGAAGCGGGTCTTCGAGAACCCGAAGATCACCGTGCACTGGAACCGCGCGATCGTCGACGTGCTCGGCGACACCAAGGTCACCGGCATCCGCCTGCAGGACACCGTCACCGATGTGCAGGAGGAGCTGGCCGTCAGCGGCGTGTTCCTGGCGATCGGTCACCAGCCCAACAGCGTGATCTTCAACAGCCAGCTCGACATGGATGAACTCGGCTACCTGAAGGTCATCCCCGGCTCGACCGCCACCCGCGTGCCCGGCGTGTTCGCCTGCGGCGACGTGGCCGACAAGGTCTATCGCCAGGCGGTCAGCGCCGCCGGCACCGGCTGCATGGCGGCGATCGACGCCGAGCGCTGGCTCGCCGAGCACGGCTGAGCCTTCGCGCCCCTCATTCGCGCCCCTCACGTCCGCGTCGCTCATGACGCGGACGTTCAAAGTGCGCTCATCACTGCTCCGAACGCACAAAAGCGTCCGGGTCGCACGAGGCGACCAGGACGCTCAGGCAGCGCGCCGGGCTGAGCTCAGCCGCCGATCGTCGGGGCGATGTTGCCGCCGATGGTGAAGGCGATGATGAGCGCGAAGATCACCAGCGACTCGATGAAGGCGAGGCCGAGGAGCATCGGGACCAGCACCTTGCCGGCGGAGTTCGGGTTGCGGCAGATGCCCTCGAGCGCGGCCGCGACGGCGCGACCCTGGCCCATGCCGCCGCCGAGGGCGGCGAGGCCGACGGCGAGCGCCATGGCGAAGCCGTAGATGGAACGCTCGGAGCCGTTGGTCTCGGCGCCCGCAGCGAGGGCGAGCGTGGGGACCAGGAAGACGAACAGGAAGGTGGCGAGCTTGGCAACGTTGCGGGTCATGACAGATTCCTCGAGGTTGACGGTCTACTAGTGGTCTTCGGCGTGCTCGACCGCGAGGCCGATGTAGATGATGGTCAGGAGGGTGAAGACCAGGGTCTGAACGATGGCGACCACCGTGCCGAGCAGCAGGAAGGGCAGCGGCACGAACAGGGGCACCATCATGGCGACGACGGCGACGACCTTGTGGTCAGCGACGATGTTGCCGGTGAGGCGAAGGGACAGGGAGACCGGGCGAGCCAGGTGGCTGACGATCTCGATCGGCAGGAACAGCGGGAACAGCCAGGGGAAGCCGCCGATCTTCGGGCCGAGGAAGTGGGCGAGGTAGCTGAGGCCGTTGGTGGCGACGCCGGCGACGTTGTAGACGACGAACACCAGCAGCGCGAATACCAGGTTGGTCTTCAGCGTGTCGGTCGGCGGGATCAGGCCCGGGACCAGGCCCTGGATGTTGCAGACGAAGATGAACAGCGCCAGCGTGCCGGTCAGCGGCAGGTACTTGCGGGCGTTCTTCTCGCCCATCACGTCGACCGACAGGTTGTAGATCGCGCCGATGAAGCCGTCCGTCATCGCGGCCAGCCCGAACTTGCGCGGCGGGACCACGCCCTTCGTGCCGTCCTTCAGGCTCGCGCGGTAGCGCAGCGCCAGGTACAGGATGAACAGGAACGACAGCACCGCCCCGGCGACATGCGTCAGGGTGAAGTGTGTCCCCTGGAACATCATGAACCGCTGCTCACGCATGAGGTGCTCAGCGGCACCATGCTCGAGCTGGGCCCAGAAGTCGGGCATCAGGAGCGTGTACCAGGAGTCGTGATCACCCATAACTTGGCGGTCCGGAGGTCGAGGAGGTCAGTCGTCGTCGGGGTCGGGGTGATTGAGGCCCCTGGCGCTCTGGAGCGCCGCGGCTGTGAAGCCAGTGAGTGCGAGCAGCACTCCTGCCACCAACCCCTCGGGTCGGCCGGGCATGTACCAGAGGACGGCAGCGGTCGCAAGGGCAGTGGCTGGCCAGCGCAGCGTGGCCAGGAGTGGCGCGAAGCGGCTGGTGCGAGCGGCGGTCGCGTCGGGCTCGGCCTCCGCCGCCAGCAGCATGCGAAAGCCGGCGCGGGCGAGGCTTTGCAGGTTGAACAGGCCGAGCAGGGCCCCGAGCACGACGCTGAGGGCCTGGTCACGGCCGGCGAGAACGTAGGTAAGCGCCGCGACCGAGAGGGCGAGCGTGAGGGTCCACAAGCCGATGCGACGCCCCCACTGTGCGAGGAGATCGGCACGGGCCTGCAACTTGGGGGTGCTCATGGCCCGTCTCCGTCGAAGCGGCGAGCCAGGTGCGCAGCGTCTTGCTCATATTGTTCGTCACGCGGATCACCCGCGAGATCTGCCCGCTCGTTGGTCCTGGGCGACGGGTTCGCGGCGGCGTGGGCGGCAGCGATGGCGGCCTTTTCGGCCTCCTCGGCCTCCTCGGCGGCGATCACCCGACTGAAGTTGCGGGCAGTGCGGACCACCGCGAGCACCGCGGCCGAGAGGCCGATACCCAGGCCGATGTAGGTCGTCCACGGGGCCCAGTGGGTCACGTTGCGCTCGAGGTAGATCCCCATGCCGGCACCGACGCCGACCGCGGCCGCCATCTCGATGCCGACCGAGGCGGCCTCGGTCAGCTGAAACCACCGCGCCCGCTCGACGATCGGCGCCCGCGGTGGTCCCGGCGACCCCTTGCCCTGCTCGCTCATGCGCCCTGGTCTACGCGTGCCGGGCCACGATCGCCAGCGCCTCGTCGGCCGCCGCGAGCGTGTGCTCGATGACGCCGGCGTCATGCGCGGTCGACAGGAAGCCGGCCTCGAACTGCGAGGGCGCCAGATAGACCCCGCGAGCCAGCATCTCGCCGTGGAATCGGCCGAACGCGGCAACATCGCTGCCCTTCGCGTCGGTGTAGTCGTGGACCTCGCCGGACCGAAAGAAGCCCGTGAACATGGCCCCGACCCGGTTGCTGGTCATCGGCACGCCGTGTCGCGCGGCTCGCGCGGCAATGCCGTCGACCAGCGTGGCCGAGGCGGCCTCGAGCGCGGCATAGGGGTCGTCGCGCTCGAGCAGGCTCAGCGTGGCCACACCGGCGGCGACGGCGATCGGGTTCCCGCTGAGGGTACCGGCCTGATAGACCGGTCCGAGCGGGGCGATCTGCTGCATGATGTCGCGGCGGCCGCCATAGGCCCCGCAGGGCATGCCGCCGCCGACGATCTTGCCGAGGCAGACGAGGTCCGGGGTGACGCCATAGCGGGCATGGGCGCCGCCGAAGGCGACGCGAAACCCGGTCATGACCTCGTCGAGGATCAGCAGGGTCCCGTGCTCGCTGCACAGTTCGCGCAGGCGTTGCAGGTAGCCCGGCTTCGGCGGCACGCAGCCCATGTTGCCGGCGACCGGTTCGATGATGATCGCCGCGACCTGGCCGGGGTTTTCGCTGAGCACCCGGGCGAAGGCCTCGGCGTCGTTGAAGGGGACCGTCAGGGTGTCGTGCACGGTCGCCTCCGGCACGCCGCCGGAGCCGGGGATGCCGAGGGTGGCCGCGCCGGAGCCGGCCGCCACCAGGAGCATGTCGGCGTGGCCGTGATAGCCGCCGTCGGCCTTGACGATCTTGGTGCGGCCGGTGAAGCCGCGAGCCAGGCGCAGGGCGCTCATCGTCGCCTCCGTGCCCGACGACACCAGGCGCACCAGACCGCCGCGCAGGGCCGGCACGACGCGGCACAGCCGCTCGGCGAACTCGACCTCGCCCGCCGCACAGGCGCCGAAGCTGAGGCCGTCCTGGGCCGCGCGGGTGACCGCCTCGATCACGACCGGATGCGCGTGCCCGAGGATCGCCGGGCCCCAGCTGCCGACGTAGTCGATCAGCGTGACGCCGTCCTCGGTCAGCAGGTGCGCGCCGTGAGCCGCCCGGATGTACGGCGGGTCGCCGCCGACCGAGCGAAACGCCCGCACCGGGCTGTTCACCCCGCCCGGGATGAACGACTGCGCGGCCGTGAACAGGGCCCGGCTGCGCGGACCGGCGCGGCCGTCCCCGGGAGGCAGGGTCCAGAACTTCGGGGTCTCACGCATCGCCGCCCTCGTCTCCGGACTCGCCGTCGTCGGCCGACTCATTGGCCGAATCGCTGGAGTCATTGGCCTCGCCGGTACCTGTCCCTTCGGCCATGTCGTCGGGGTGCGACTCGACCGGGCTGCTGGACTCGACCGCGGAGGCGTCGTCCTGATCGACGAGGCGCTCGATGGCGACGACGCGCTCCTCCTCCTGGGTACGGATGACGCGCACGCCCTGGGTGTTGCGGCCGACCTCGGAGATCTCCGAGACGCGGGTGCGGATGACCTTGCCGCGGTTGGTGACGAGCATGATCTGGTCGTCGGTCTCGACGGCGAGCGAGCCGACCACCGGGCCGTTCCGGTTGCTCACCTTGATGGTGATGATGCCCTTGCCGCCGCGGTTCTGGACCTTGTAGTCGCTGGCCGCCGTGCGCTTGCCGTAGCCCTGGGCGCACATCGTCAGGATCGCCGCCTCGGACTCGGGGTCCAGGACCGTCATGCCGACGACGTGGTCGCCGGTGCGCAGGTCCATGCCGCGCACGCCGCGAGCGGTGCGCCCCATCGGCCGCACGTCGCTCTCCTCGAAGCGGATCGCCATGCCCCGCGCGGAGGTCAGCATGATGTGGCGCTTCCCGCTGGTCAGGCGCGCGTCGATCAGCTGGTCGTCCTCCTCGATGGTGGCCGCGATGATGCCGGTCGAGCGGATGTTCGAGAACTCGTCGAGCTTGGTCCGCTTGATGTACCCCTGCGCCGAGATCATCACGATGTAGTGCTCGCCGTCCTCGACGTCGGCCTCGCGGTACGGGACCATGCCGAGCACGCGCTCGCCCTCTCGCAGGTCGAGGAAGTTGACCAGGGCCTTGCCGGCGCTGTCGCGGCGGCCCTGCGGCAGCTCGAACACGCGCATGCGGAACATCCGGCCGGTGTTGGTGAACAGCAGCACGTAGGCGTGCGCGTTGGCCTCGAACAGCTCGGTGACGAAGTCCGCGGTGTCACGACCGACGCCGCCCTTGACGCCGACGCCGCCGCGGTTCTGGACCCGATACTCGCCGCTCGGCAGGCGCTTGATGTAACCATTGTTGGTCAGCATCACGATCATCGGCTCATCGGCGACGAGGTCGATCGCCTCGATCTCGCCCTCGTCCTCGATGATCTGGGTGCGACGCTCGTCGCCGTACTCGGCCCCGATCGCCTGAAGCTCGCCGCGGATCACCTCCATGAGCAGCTTCGGGTCGGCCAGGATCGACTCGAGATAACTGATGATGCCGCACAGCTCGCGGTACTCGCCCTCGACCTTCTCGCGCTCGAGGCCGGTCAGCCGCTGCAGCCGCATCTCGAGGATCGCCTTGGCCTGGCGCACGTTCAGCCGGTACGACTGACCGCGCGCGGCCTCGACCTCGGCCTCCGGACGTCCGCAGCGCTCGAGGAAGCCGGCGAAGCCCGCCAGCGGCTCGCTGCACAGGGCCAGGCGCGCCTCGTCCGGGTCCTTCGAGCCGCGGATGATGGCGATGATGCGGTCGATCGCGTCGATCGCTACGCCGAGGCCCTCGACGATCTCACGCCGCTCGAGCGCCTTCTTGAGCTCGAAGCGCGAGCGCCGGGTGACGACCGTGCGGCGGTGGTCGATGAACTCCGCGAGGCAGTCGCGCAGGCTCAGCACCTGCGGTCGGCCCTTCACGATGGCGATCATGTTGACGCCGAAGGTGATCTGCAGGTCGCTCATCTTGTAGAGCGTGTTGAGCACCACCTGGGCCGCGGCGTCGCGCTTGACCTGAATCCAGATCCGCATGCCGGTGCGGTCGCTGTAGTCCTGGATGTCGCTGATGCCCTCGATCTTCTTCTCGCGCACCAGCTCGGCGATGTGCGAGATCAGCTTGACCTTGTTGACCTGGTACGGAATCTCGGTGACGACGATCGCCTCGCGGCCCTTCTCGTCCTCCTCGATCTCGCACTTCGAGCGGATCGTCAGGCTGCCGCGGCCGGTCAGGTAGGCCTGACGGATGCCGGCGTGGCCGATGATGAAGCCCGCGGTCGGGAAGTCCGGACCCGTCACGTACTGCAGCAGGTCGCGCGTCTGCAGCTTCGGGTCGTCGACCAGCGCCAGGCAGGCGTTGATCAGCTCCCGCAGGTTGTGCGGCGGGATGTTGGTCGCCATGCCCACCGCGATGCCCACCGCGCCGTTGAGCAGCAGGTTCGGCACCTTGGTCGGCAGGACCGTCGGCTCGAGCTCCTTCTCGTCGTAGTTCGGCGCCCAGTCGACGGTGTCCTTCTCCAGGTCGGCCAGCAGCTCGCTGGTCAACTTGTTCATGCGCACCTCGGTGTAACGCATCGCCGCCGGGTGGTCGCCGTCGATGCTGCCGAAGTTGCCCTGACCGTCGATCAGCGGGTACCGCATCGCGAAGTCCTGGGCGAGCCGCACCAACGCGTCGTAGACCGACTGGTCGCCGTGCGGGTGGTACTTGCCGATGACGTCGCCGACCACGCGCGCCGACTTTTTGTACGGCTGCAGATGGGTGTTGCGCAGCTGGTCCATCGCGTAGAGGACTCGCCGGTGCACCGGCTTGAGGCCGTCGCGCACGTCGGGTAGCGCACGGCTGATGATGACGCTCATCGCGTAGTCCAAGAAGGAGCTACGCATCTCGTCTTCGATGTTGATCCCGGTCTTTTGCTCGCCCGTCGCCATAGGTGCCCGTTAGGGGGCGGGAGAATACCAAGTGCAGGCCCTCCTGGCCACGTAATTAGGCCCGATTCGGGCCAATTCAGCCCGCTCTGGGCCGATTTCGCCGCGATCGCGCGCGCCGTCGCCGGCATGTGTCCGAAGACACGGCGGTTCGCCCGCTCAACATTTCCCGAGTCTGACGGGCTTTATCACCCATCGGTCTGCAATGGGCTTCATGTCTGAGGGCGATAGGCCCCGAATATAGTTTCACTGGCAGTATCATTTGCTGAACTATCGGTAATTTTCATTACCGTTGTCGTCTCCCGGGGTGGCCGAACGCCGCCCGCGGAACGACGGTTCATGCAGTTGCATGCTGCGACGCGCCGATCGGTGCCGGCCGTCGGGAATAGCGGGGCACGAGTCGATGGTATCCCCGGAAGCAAGCCGCCACGCCAGTCCTGGCGAACGGGCGCCGCCCCGGGCGCCGCCAAGATAACCGTTGAGAGGCCCGGCGGCCTGCATCATCATCGAAGATGGAGGTATTGAATGGAAGCAACATGGTTCGTCGTCGCGGATCGCAGTCAGGCCCAGCTCTTCGAGGTCGAGGGGACCAAGCTGAAGCCGACCCTCAAGCCGCTGGAGACCATCGAGCACCCTGAAGGCCGCCGCTCCGAAGCGCGGCGCATGGGCGCGAGCAGCTCGTCGGGCATGCGCGACCTGCTGGTCGAGACCAACGGCATTCAGGAGGAGCAGGACCGCAAGTTCGTCCGCCAGCTGCTCGATCGCCTGACCCAGGCGCAGCACCAGAAGCAGTTCGATCGCCTCGTAATCGCCGCGCCGGCCGACTTCGTCGGCAAGCTGCGCGAGCTGGCCGCCCGCAGCGGCCTGTCGCGCACCGTGGTCCGCGAGATCATCGGTGACTACACCAACGACACCATCCACGCCCTCCAGGAGCGCGCCCGCCGGAAGGAGTGGCTGCACTGAGCCCGAATGACCTGTCCTATAGGACAGGCCCTGCGCCCGGCCGCCCCTCGGGGTCGCCGGGCGCGATCAATTGTCGAGCCTACTTGGGCTCGCAATAGTAGCGAGCCTCGACGGCGTTGCTCTTCTTGAGCTTGGCGCAGGCGGCGTTGCACAGCTCGATCTGGATGTGCGGCTTGGTCCACACCCAGCCGTCGTCCTTGGCGCAGTCGGCCGCGGCGGGGATCTGGTCGTTGCCGATCCAGACCTCGAACAGCTCGGGCTCGCTGGGCTCCGGGTTCACGTCGATCACGCAGCTGAGCGTGTCGTCGATGATCTGCTGGATCGCGGCCTGGAGCTCGGCCTGGTTGGTCGTCTGATAGAACAGCTCGGGGCCGTTGGGGTTGGGCTTGCCGCCGGCCTCGGCCAGCGCGGCCAGCTGGTCGCTGGTCGAGGGGTCGACGTCGATGCCGACCACGTAGGTCGGGATGCCGTTGTCATAAGCGCTGGCGACCGCGCCGAGGGCCTCGAAGATGACCTCGCCGGGGCAGGTCTTGCTGATCTCACCGTCGGCGATCATCAGGGCGAAGCGCTGCTTGGCGGGGTCGAGCGCGTTGAGATAAGTGAAGGCCTCCTTCAGTCCGGTCTCCATCGGCGTGCCGCCGAGCACCGCGAAGTCGGCCGCCGGAATGCCCGCGAGCACGCCCGCCGCGTTCATCGGCGCGATCTCGACCTCGACCCCGGGGTTGACGATGCAGGCGCCCTTGTCGACATACGAGCCGGCGTCGATCTTCGGGTACAGCTTCACGCCGAAGTTCACGGTCTTGTTGAACTTGGTCACGACCGACTCGACGACCCCGTGCAGGCTGTTCCAGCGGGTCACGGTGGGCGTCTGCGGGTTGTCGTCGTGGTCCCACTTCT
>Ga0116158_10002427_pt1 | contig 16495 bp, 13 predicted proteins | sample AD_UKC052_MetaG_FD_89883 | JGI IMG/M metagenome (GOLD analysis project Ga0116158, IMG submission 89883) | Active sludge microbial communities of municipal wastewater-treating anaerobic digesters from USA - AD_UKC052_MetaG | ecosystem: Engineered > Bioreactor > Anaerobic > Digestate | place: USA... | reverse complement strand
TTTTGTAGTTGAAAAACCCGATGCTGAATGGCATTTTGTAATAGATTCAGGATTGATAGGTCAAGTGCTAACTAATTTATTGTTGAATGCCATTGATGCCATTTCAGAACAGCCATCTCCTAAAATATTAGTGCGTAGCGGATTTGACAATCAAAATAGATTAGTCATTCAGGTTGAGGATAATGGAAAGGGAATTTTGAAAGATATTCAAGATGATATTTTCATTCCGTTTTTCACGACCAAACGAACTGGTTCGGGTATTGGTTTGAGTTTAGCAAGACAGATTATGGCCTTACATGGTGGAACCATTCAAGTAGAATCGGAACCGGGAATTCGGACTCAATTCAATTTGAGATTTTAGCGAATGTTAGGACTTAACAAAACGGATTGTTTCTGTTGAATTGCCAGTATTTAGTTGAATGAGATAAATTCCAGCATTCAGATTAGCAGGTAAAAAAAAGTTTGAATTTCCTTTTTGAATTTCGAATTCGCCAAGGTTTTGTCCGGTGATGGATAATAAACGCAAAGTTAAATCTTGGGTTGTAGATTCATTTAGAATCAGCTGAATTCCTTGATCGGAGACAGCTACAGTAGAGATTAATTTCTCAGTTTTTGAAATATTCAATGGCTCAGAACCAGCTAAAATCCAATCTACTATTGCAGGAGCATTTGGCATAACCGGACTGTCGTAATATCCAGCCCAAGTTCCATCAGCATTAATTAGAAATTTATTGAAATTCCAAGTTACTGAAACGTCTGAAACGTCATTTAAATCGGCTCTTTGAAGCCATTTATATACAGCTGATGTGTCGCCCGTTTTGATGTGAATGCGCGACATCATTTGAAAAGAGACATTATAATTACTGGTACAGAATTCTAAAATGGTAGAATCTGCACCTGGATCTTGACTACCAAAATCGTTACATGGGAATCCTAGAATTTCAAAATTGTTCGTGTTGTATTGTTCGTATAAAGCTTCTAAATCGTTGAATTGATGTGTATATCCACAATAGCTGGCTGTATTTACTACCAAGAGTTTTTTGCCTGCATATTGAGATAAAGAAATGGTATCCCCTTCGATGGTAACAACTTCAAAATCATGAAAGTTTTGTAGTGTTTGAGCACTGGAAAATAGGGGAACGCAAAATAACAGAACTAAAACGAATACGTTTTTCATAACTAGGCTTTTTCAAATATAGGGATTTTGCAATTCTATGTATCTACATGGTTAATTGTTTTTCAACATGTTAATTCAAGAATACTACATATATGTATGTATTAACTTAAAAGGATTGATAACTCTTTAAAACTAAGCAGGATGGGTGAGGGACAAGAATAACATTTTCAGTTGGACTAAGCATTCCGGTTTTTTCGTCTCGTTTAAAAACTACAATTGAATTACTGAGTTGATTAGCTACGAGTAAAAATCGTCCACTTTCATCTAAAGTAAAATTACGAGGATGATCACCAAGAGTGGGGCAATGTCCTTTTAAAGTTAATAATCCAGTTTCAGGATTTATAGCAAAAATGGCTATCGTATTTTCTTGATCAAAACGGTTAGATGCATAGAGAAATAAACCATCGGGAGAAATATGGATATCGGCACTGTTGTATTCTTCTTGTGTTTTTGAATATGCGAATATTCGTTGGATACGTGTTAATTTCCCTTGTTTGTTCGAGTAAACCGAAACATTCCCACTTAATTCTTCAATGCAATAAGCATACGAACCAGTTGGATGAAAAGCCATGTGACGAGGTCCGCTTCCGGGTTCACATGGTATGGAATATTCAGGAGCGTTTTCTAATAGTTGAGTGTTTTGAGGATGATAGCGGAACGCACGTATAGTATCAGCACCTAAATCGGGCAGGTAAACAAAGCTTTCATCGGGTGAAAAATAACAGGAATGAATGTGTGCTTTTTCTTGTCGCTTGCTGATGCTTTTACCTGTGAATGCGATGTATTGCGACATACTATCTAATCCTCCATCAATACGCGTTTTATAAACCGAAACACTGGCATCGCTATAATTACCATTAAGCACATGTGAACCATCTTTGCTTACAGCAACAAAAACTGGATTTGCACCACCGCTTGATTGCTTATTAATATAAGCTATTTTTCCTGTAACACTATCAACCCGAAATGCTGACACGTAGCCAGGTTTAGCTTGTTTGGTTTCGGTGCAGGAGTATAAAAATTCACCGCTGGGTGACAGGCTCAGAAATGAGGGATTTATGATGTTTTCACCTTTACTTAAAAAGGTTAAATCACCTGTTACCGAATTGAATTGATACGTGTAAATTCCAGCCTCCGGTTTACCGTCGGTATAAGTACCTACAAATAAGATTGTTTTAGTATTTTGTCCGAGAAGTGAAAAGGAAAGAAAGCAAAGCAAAAGGAGGAACTCTGATTTCATAATCGAATAAAGTTTGGCAACTTGAAAAGCTCTCTTATTAAAATCATGTTGATGAAAAATCTTTTACTAATTCTGGTTCTAATCACCACTTTAAATTCGTTTTCGCAAAGTGTGGAAATTATACATAAGTCGGAAAATAGAAATTTACCTGAAGGAAAGATATTTGCTTTTATTGAGCCAACAACCGACACAAGTCAAATAAAATATGTAGCAACCATTCTTGCGAGAGACAAAAACAAAAAATCGAATATTGAGTTTCTGTATTTTGAAATTCGTAAAGAAGCGACCAAAATTGGGGCGAATTGTTTTAGGGTAAAATCTTTCGAAAGAGGAGGTAAAAGAAACGAAGCTATTCTAATACTTGATTGTTATGTAGCAAATGAAACTACATTGAAACAGAATACTAAGAATCATGAAAATAATGTGGTTTATATATTTGGCGGAGAACGAGATGACGATAAGTCTACTTCATTTAAAATCAATGGGGTAGAAATAGAATTGCGTTCAGGTACCTATTATAAATTATCGTTAAAACCTGATGAAGAAATTAGAATAAGTAAAGGCGGATTTACTGGCTCTACAATAACTCTCAATTGGGAAGAAGGTAAGGAATTAAGTTTTTATTCACTTTCTGGGCTTGGTCTTGCAGCAATGGAAAAGCAACCGATGAACGGAATATCATTTAATACTGGAAGTGTAAATAGAATGGGTAATATTAGCCTTGGATTGCTTTTAGCCTATATACTGAAACAAGCGAATTGAGAAATTGAAACCCTTGTCTATAGAATTATCTGTTTTTTTTCAAATCGATCAATGAAATAAGACTGATATATATTTTTAAATATAGAACATTCTTGTTTATCTACATCGTTTTATTCTTGTCTTGAAACAGAATTCGAAATGCACAATGAGTAATAATTATGAGGTTCAAATTGGGGTGATTAAGCTAATGCTCAAGGCCTATTTTCGACCATTCTGCTTGAATCAATTATCTAAACTATGTCAATTTACACCCTCGCCACCCAGACATAGCCAAGGCAAGTTCCGTTTCTAAATAAAATTATATTTAAAGCTATCTACTAGCATTGAATAGTAGGACATGCGACAAAGTTTAATGAAGATTAGTATTTAGTTCCGTACTATGAGTATCTAAAGTTTTTAATAGTAATCAATTTTATTTCGGAAAGTTCTCTACCAATTTCATTTATGCCCATCAGAATTCTATTTGTTTGCTTATGAGATGGCTTTTTACGGCCTTGAACATACTGAGAGAATTAAGTTTGGTATATTCCAACTCTTTCGGCTAAGAACTTGGAATTTATAATGCGTTACTATTGCAAAAACTGTTTCAATTCATTTTAATTCGTAGGAATTTGTTTTTGAATCGCTTGCTAGTTCTAGAGCTTCTTGAATGTTATGTTGAAGCTCAGTCAGGCTTTTACCTGTTGTTACAATTGGACTTTCTTCGGAATAAGCTGAAAAACCAGTTTCGGTTATTTCTACTACGAATGTGTATTTTGATTTACGTTTCATCTGAAGTTCAATTAAGGAATTTGAATTTCACCTATCTTAAAGTCTGTTACTAAGCACTTACTAATTTCATGATTCTTTTTACAATCTAAAAACAGGATAACATTAAAAGAAGCAATATTTATAAACCATAATGCTTAAAGAAAACTAAACAATTCCAAAACACACGTAAGCAGTAGTGATTGAGCGTTTAGCCCACAGCCTTAACCACAGCTTGTGTGGAGGTGAAGGCGCGGACTATGAGCGAAAGCACGGACACTGCCCAAATTTCGGAAATGCTGTCATTTCGAATTATAATTGAGCGACAGTTTGTCCTTTGTTTTTAGTGCTTTGCGACTATTTGTCGGGGAATGGAGCAAGGGCAGATTCTTGCAAAGGGCGAATCGTCTAAAATTAATCTGATATGAATTTTAACCAGTTTACTATTAAAGCGCAAGAAGCGGTGCAACAAGCACAACAGATTGCTGCTCAAAACGGACAACAAGCTATTGAAACCGGGCATTTGCTAAAGGGTGTTTTGGAAGTGGATGAAAACGTTTTGCCTTATTTATTTAAGAAATTAAGTGTGAATACGCCTGCATTGGTGGCGGCATTAGAAAGTATTGTGAAAGGATATCCGAAAGTATCGGGCGCTTCACCTTATTTATCGAATTCGGCACAAACGGCTTTAACAAAGGCTACTTCGCTGATGCAGGAAATGAAAGATGAATTTGTTTCCATCGAACATATTGCGTTAGGAATTTTAGCTGGAAATGATCCAGTTGCCCGTTTATTAAAGGATTCGGGACTAAACGATAAAGACATGCGTGCTGCTGTTGCCGAATTGCGCAAAGGTGCTCGTGTAACTTCTCAAACAAGCGAGGATACGTATAACGCCTTAAATAAATACGCCAAAAACCTCAACGAATTAGCACGAAGTGGAAAGCTTGATCCGGTAATTGGTCGGGATGAAGAAATTCGTCGGGTTTTGCAAATATTAAGTCGTAGAACGAAAAATAATCCCATTTTAATTGGTGAGCCAGGTGTTGGTAAAACCGCGATAGCCGAAGGTTTGGCGCATCGTATTGTAAATGGAGATGTTCCAGAAAATCTAAAAAGCAAGCAGATTTATTCGCTCGATATGGGTGCTCTAATTGCCGGAGCTAAATACAAAGGTGAATTTGAGGAACGCTTAAAATCGGTCGTAAAAGAAGTGACCGAATCGGAAGGTGATATTGTGCTGTTTATTGATGAGATTCATACGCTGGTTGGTGCTGGTGGTGGTGAAGGTGCTATGGATGCGGCTAACATTTTAAAGCCTGCTTTATCGCGTGGTGAGTTACGTGCAATTGGTGCTACAACCTTAAATGAATACCAAAAATATTTCGAAAAGGATAAAGCGCTAGAACGCCGATTCCAAAAGGTTTTAATTGATGAACCGGATGCTGCTGATGCTATTTCGATTTTACGTGGATTAAAAGAGAAATACGAAAATCACCATAAAGTGCTCATTAAAGACGAAGCGATTATTGCTGCCGTAGAAATGAGTCAGCGTTACATTAATGATCGTTTCTTGCCCGATAAAGCCATCGATTTAATTGATGAAGCAGCGTCGAAACTTCGGATGGAAATTAATTCCTTACCCGAAGAATTAGATGAATTAGAACGTAAAATTCGTCAGCTCGAAATCGAACGCGAAGCTATTAAACGCGAAAATGATCAGAAGAAATTATCGTCATTAAGCGAGGAAATTGCCAATCTAGAACAGGATCGTTCGTCCTTACGTTCGAAATGGCAAAGTGAAAAAGATGTATTGGATCAAATTCAAAAGAATAAGCAATTAATCGACGAATATAAATTCGAAGCAGAGCAGGCTGAACGTAGCGGTGATTTTGGGAAAGTAGCCGAATTACGTTACGGGAAAATCAAAAATGCCGAAACCGAAATTGAATCTTTACGTGCGCAATTACTCGATACGCAAAGTGGCAAAGCCATGATTAAAGAGGAAGTTGATGCGGAAGATATTGCTGGAGTAGTGAGTCGTTGGACAGGAATTCCAGTTTCGAGCATGATGCAAAGTGAGCGAGAGAAATTACTCAACCTTGAAACCGAATTACACAAACGTGTGGTAGGGCAGGAGGAAGCTATTGAAGCGGTGTCTGATGCCATTCGTCGCGCCCGTGCAGGATTACAAGATAAAAAACGTCCGATTGGTTCATTCATTTTCTTAGGAACCACCGGTGTTGGTAAAACTGAATTGGCGAAAGCATTAGCAGAGTTTCTCTTCAATAACGATCAAGCCATGACACGTATCGACATGAGCGAATACCAAGAACGACATTCAGTAAGTCGTTTAGTTGGTGCGCCTCCAGGATACGTGGGTTACGAAGAAGGTGGACAATTAACCGAAGCAGTTCGTCGTAAGCCATACAGTGTGGTTTTGTTAGACGAAATTGAGAAAGCGCATCCAGATGTTTTCAATATTTTGTTACAAGTATTGGACGATGGTCGATTGACAGATAATAAAGGTCGTGTGGTGAATTTTAAAAACACGATTATCATCATGACTTCGAATATTGGATCACATTTGATTCAGGAAAGCTTTGAGGATTTAGGAAATAAGGATTTGGATGAAGTGATTGCAAGTGCTAAAACGCAGGTGTTTGAACTATTGAAGAAAACCATTCGTCCTGAGTTTTTAAATCGAATTGATGATATCATCATGTTCCAACCCTTGAGTAGAGCGAATGTGGAAGAGATTGTTCGATTGCAATTCATGGGTGTTCAATCACTCCTGTTGGAACAAGGTTTCCGAATTGAAGCAACCGAAGAAGCAATTGATTGGTTAGCACAATTGGGATATGATCCACAATTTGGAGCTCGTCCGGTAAAACGCTTATTTCAGAAAAAAGTACTCAATGAATTAAGTAAGCAAATCTTGGCAGGAAGTATTAGTCAAGAACAAGCTATAGTGCTTGATATGGTGGAGAATCACTTGTTTTTCAGAAATAAAAAGGAAGAAACAATGGCTGCAACAGCGAATTAAATAGTTGATTTTGAACAAAGAGAATAGTATCATGTTTCATAAATAATAGAGTAGGTTTTAGTTCTTAATAAGAAGCATCGGAGTTTTTATTCCGGTGCTTTTTATTTTTTGTTTTTGAGCGAATCTATATTTCAAACAAAACTAAGTGATGCTCTATGGAAATTTTTTATAGATATCCTTGCGATGTAGGATTGTTATGAGTCTTACATGATTTGTATCGATTAACTCAATACCAATTCTATAATCTCCTATTTTAATTCTGTAATAGTTAGAATAGCCAATTAGTTTCTTGATATTTGGAAATTTAGTTAGATTATTAGCTTGTTCTAATTTATGGATGATAATCTCAACTTTTTCTAAAGTAACTTTATCATTTAACTAATCTATAGATTTTATAAATGATCGATCAAAACTGATTGTCATTTTTGTTTAAGCTTCTTGATAACCTCTTCTTTCGATACTTCTTTTCCTGTTTTAACTTCTTCCATGATCGAGCCAAGTAAAAAATCTTCATATTGGGCATCGTTCATATTTAAAACATTTGCCCCAAGACGTTTGGCTAATTCTAAGAGGATTTTATTGCTCTTTTGATCAGCTTTGATAATTATAGCTCCCATACTTTTTTTTGCTTTAAACAAATGTACTCAATTTGTCAAAAAATATTACTGATTCCAAATGATATGTTTTTTCTTTTATTAGCTTCAATATTAAATAGTTAAGTAAAATAATAAGTTTCATTCTATATTCAATAACATTCAGCAATCTTTAATAATTCAAACTAAAATAACAAAATGATACTTTGTTTTTTAGTAAAAAACATTAATTTCCCCTATACTATTGGGGCGTTTGTTTTAGTTGATTACTCAGGGTTTATAAAACTTAATCAACCAAATAAAACTTGTCAAATACAAGAGTCTTTGCACTATTCCTTGGTAATTTTTTACTAATCCAAAAGAAGCTGAAAATCCTATAACCAAAAGAAAAAATACCAAGTGTATCCATTTCTCATTTGGGTTTGAGGAAGAAAATAGTTGAACCAAAATACCTAGTGTAAAACTAAGTCCTGCTATCTGCGCTAATGCAGAGTGAATTGTAGCTTGTAGTTCCGAATAATGTTCAACTTCGAAAAATGGTTTAGTGCAAAAAATACCGGTCAATCCTACACATATACCATAAATCAGAACAGGTGTAGTGCGCCAATTCAATCCATTCAGTAAAATTCCTATAGTTAATATCAGCCCAAATGCAAAAAAGCCAATCTGCATGATTAGTTTTCGATCATAGCCTTGAGAGCCCAAATCGCTGATCGTATTTTTTGTCCAGTCGTAATTATTCGTTGAAACCAGATGAGCGAGCACAATTGCAAGCACAAAAACAACCGTTGCTAGGATGGTGTAATTGGTTTTGATCAAGTCCATTTTCAATGTTCACCAATAATTTAATTACCGACTATTTGATAACTCTCAACTCCGAAACATACGCAAACGCCTCCAAAGCTAAATCTCTCCAAATGGAACGATGAGAAACATTCACTTGAACCCATTCTTTCATGGGACGCTTTTTACCAGAAGGATCAAATAAACACGAGCCTTCTAATTGCAGTGCATGTTTGTGAGTTTGACCGTTTAATTTGAAAACCATACTGTCCTCAAATAAACAGACAAACGGTTTTCCTTCTATTTTATAACATTGTTTACCAAACAATTGGCTCCTCATCGAACCGGGTATAACCGATGCAATTTCGTGATACAGGGTTTCTGCTTCCGTCATGGTTCATTAAGAATTTTACCTGCAATGTGAAGAAAATATTAATGCTACATTAAAAACCCTTATTTTGCCCACATCTAAGCAAAACAAAACATAGTATCTTTACACTCCCAAATCAAACTTCTGCATGTATCGTCCAAGCCGTAACTTAGTGACATTGGGGGAGTTCATTATCGAGCGTCAGGCCGATTTTCCCTACGCAAAAGGTGAGCTGTCCAGTTTGTTGAGTGATATTAGTATCGCTGCCAAAATCGTCAACCGTGAAGTAAACAAGGCCGGATTGGTCAATATTTTAGGAGAAGCGGGTACCGAAAACATTCAAGGTGAAGGGCAAAAGAAGCTAGATGTTTTTGCGAATGATCAGTTCTTGGCCGCTTTAGCATCAGGAGGCGAATGTGCCGGCGTGGCATCCGAAGAAAACGACGATATCATACTTTTTGATGGTCCTGCATCATCCGGGAAATACATTGTTGCGATGGATCCTTTGGATGGTTCATCGAACATCGATGTGAATGTTTCTGTTGGGACAATTTTCTCCATCTACCGCAGAAAGACTAAAAATGGTCCGGCTACTGTTGACGATTTCTTGCAATACGGCTCTGATCAAGTAGCAGCTGGTTACATTGTTTACGGATCTTCTACTATGTTGGTTTATACCACTGGAAATGGCGTGAATGGATTTACGTTAGATCCTTCCATTGGTGAGTTTTGTTTGTCGCATCCTAACATGCGCATCCCAAAAGGTGGAAATATCTATTCAGTAAATCAGGGGAACTTTGTTCACTTTCCAGAAGGAGTGAAGAAGTATATCAAGAATTTGCAAATCGACGATAAGGCTAATAAAAAGCCATATACATTACGATATATCGGTTCTTTAGTGAGTGATTTTCACCGGAATCTAATTAAAGGTGGAATCTATATTTATCCTACCACACTTGCTTCTCCCAAAGGAAAGCTGCGTTTAATGTACGAAGCAAATCCAATGGCGATGATTGTTGAGCAAGCTGGTGGAAAGGCAACAGATGGTTTTAACGATATTCTAGAAATTCGTCCGACTGATATTCATCAACGAGTTCCATTATTTGTAGGTTCCGAAGCAATGGTAGAGGAATCGATGAATTTTATGAAAGAATACAGCGACGAAAATCTTCAGCCTTCCTACGAGAGCAAAGAAGTTTAATTCCAAATAAATAACCCGTATTTACCCATCTAGGATTCCATTGCAAGGAATTCTTTTTAATTAGAAAATGCCATGTTAGGACTTTTACTTATTTATTTTATTGGTAAATATTTTTACGATCTCGCACAAAACCATAGCAAGAATGTTTGGCTTTTTGCCATTTTGGGGATTGTAGTTTATTATGCAGGAACATTCATCGCTGGAATCTTAATGGCACTTTTTTACTCACTAGTGCTTGAAAAAGACATAGAAGCGGTTAATGATATGTTATTAGGCTTGTTGGCTTTACCTTTTGGACTTCTTTCATCTTGGTTATTTTACCGATATTTAAGTAATATTTGGTCGAAAGAAAAGACTTCTAATTCAATCGATATTTTAGATCAGGATTTATTGAATTAAGCATTATCAAATATTTCATTTGAGCTACATTTCCTTTTTAGCGTGTATCTTGTTCAAATGAAATCAAGTCACATTTTCATTTGTTTGATTCTTTTGCTGGGGCATTTTCCCTCGTTATCAGCACAAGTATTTTCAAAGCAAGTTGCTGGTAATTATTCATACAGCGATGATGGGAAAAATGGGAAATCAACTGTTGGATTTTACTCCGATAAACCTAGTGTTGTGGCTGAAAATGGGATGGTTTCCTCGGCACATCCTTTAGCTTCTCAAATTGGAGTTGATATGCTGAAAAAAGGTGGAAATGCCGTAGATGCAGCCGTTGCCGTGTTTTTTGCTCTAGCCGTTGTTCATCCTTCTGCCGGAAATATTGCTGGTGGTGGTTTTATGCTTTTTCGCGATGTTGCTGGAAATACAACTTCACTCGATTTTCGGGAGAAAGCACCCTTGGCTGCTACAACCGATATGTACCTCGATTCATCCGGAAATATTATTCCCAATAAAAGCACGGACGGAATTTTTGCTGTCGGTGTTCCCGGTTCGGTTGATGGAATGGTTACTGCACACGAGAAATACGGCAATCTCAGCTGGGAAGAATTGCTTTTACCTGCCATATTACTAGCAGAAATCGGACATGCACTCACCGAAAAAGAAGCCCAAGGTTTAAATCAAACGCGGGCTGATTTTATTCAGCACAATCCTACGAATTCCTACTACCGACAATCAAAACCCTGGAAGGCTGGAGATATTTTCATTCAGAAAGATCTCGCTGCTTCACTTCGACGCATTCAAACGAAAAAACGTGCAGGATTTTATTCGGGTGAAACTGCTTGCTTATTACTTCAAACCATGCAAACTAAGCAGGGAATTATTTCTCAGCAAGATTTGGATGACTATCACTCAGTTTGGAGAAAACCCATTCAAGGAAAATATCGCAACTATTCGGTCATTTCAATGGCTCCACCTTCAAGCGGAGGAATTGGATTAATTCAACTTCTCAACATGGTTGAACCATATCCTTTAGCACGTTGGGGCTGCAATTCCGATTCTTCTACCATGGTTATGATCGAAGCCGAACGTCGTGTGTATGCCGATCGTTCTACTTATCCCGGAGATCCCGATTTTATTCGAGTTCCAGTTGATACTCTCATCAGTAAAACCTATTGTGCACGAAGAATGAAGGATTTTTCATTTTCACATGCAACTCCTTCAGATTCCATACTTGCTGGTTATATTCCGAACTACGAAAGTGATCAAACGACACACTTTTCAATCGTCGATTCATCCGGTAATGCTGTCGCCATAACCACTACGCTCAATGGTTCATTTGGAAGCAAAGTGTGTGTGGATGGAGCTGGATTTTTGTTGAATAACGAAATGGATGATTTTAGTTCCAAAGCGGGGGCTCCCAATGCATACGGACTAACAGGTTCACTAGCCAACCGAATCGAGCCTGGGAAACGAATGCTTTCATCCATGACGCCCACATTTGTTGAACAAGATGGCAAATTGCTTTTAGTGTTAGGAACACCAGGTGGTTCAACGATTATCACATCCGTTTTTCAAACATTAATTAATGTGGTTGATTACGGAATGACCATGCAACAAAGTGTAAATGCGTTAAAATTTCATCAACAATGGAAACCCGAAGCGACTCGTTTTGAAAAAGGCACATTTTCGAAACAAACGTTGCGCTTTCTGAAACAACACGGACAAAAAATGGAACAGCTTTCTGGGACAATTGGCAGAATGGATTGTATTCGTGTACTACCTGATGGTAAATTAGAAGGAGGAGCTGATCCTCGTTCCGACAATACAGCTATTGGATTTTAAGGTCAGATTAAATTTTTAACTGTCGGATATTTCTTCTTTAAGGGCTGAAGCTTTCCTTATATTCGCGCTGCTAAACCCGCAGAACATTCTTCCCCGAGAACCGTTCTGCTTTCTTTGTTTCTGTACGTTTTGACTTCACCCGAAATACTTCAGCTTTATCACAATCATCCGGCACTTAAACAACTGCTGAGTCGCATTCAAGAAAATGCCGCAAGCCGTTTACTAGTGAAGGGAATGGCAGGTTCGCAATCTTCATTTGTGGCTGCTGGATTATTTCAGGAATTAGCTAAACCGCTTTTAGTTATCATCCCCGATCGGGAAGAAGCGGCATATTTTCTCAACGATTTGCAATGCTTGTTGCCGGATGCGAATGTGATGTTCTTTCCAGCTTCCTATAAAAAGCCATACGAACCCGAAAGTGCTGATGGGAATAACAAATTGCTACGTGCTGAAGTCCTAAATAGCATCAATTCCGATAAACGTCCTCCCATTATTGTTTCCTATCCCGAAGCGCTTTTCGAACGTGTGGTGACGCATGGAAACTTGAAGAAAAACACCTTCAAACTCAAGCGTGGCGAACGTTTATCCATCGAGTTTGTGCATGACTTTTTGCATGAGTACGATTTTGATCGGGTTGATTTTGTGGTTGAACCCGGACAATTCGCCATTCGTGGAGGAATTCTAGATGTGTTTTCTTATTCGGATGATGAGCCTTACCGAATCGAGTTTTTTGGTGAAGAAGTCGACTCCATTCGTGCTTTTAATCCAGTAGATCAGTTATCTACCCGAAACCTCGAATTCATTCACATCGTTCCCGATATTCAAGGTAAAATACTTCGAGAAAGTCGCGAGAGTTTTCTGGAATTCATCCCCGAAAATTCACTCATCTGGATTCGAGAAACGGAATTAATGCTTCAACTCATCGCCACTGAATTTGAACGAGCAGAAACAGCATTTAAGGCATTAGAAGGATCAACAGCTCAATTAGAACCTTCCGAATTATATTGTTCTCGTGAAGAACTCAGCAAACAAATGCTGGCTTTTTCGATACTTGAAAATGGAAGCGGTCCCGTGTTCTCCAAAGGTGAAGCGATTCAGTTTTCGGGAATTCCACAGCCAAGTTTCAACAAGAATTTCGATTTAATTACCAAGCAGCTAACAGCCAATACCAAGGCTGGAATGGAGAATTATATCTTCAGCGATAATGCGCGTCAGATTGAACGCATCTATGCGATTTTCGAGGATATTGGGAAGGAAATACATTTTGTTCCCATCAACCATTCGCTTCACGAAGGATTTTCGGATCCCGAATTGAAGATTGTTTGTTACACCGATCATCAGCTTTTCGATCGTTACCATCGCTTCAAACTAAAAGATGGATATGCCCGCAAAGAAGCCATCACCCTAAAAGAATTAAAAGGACTTCAACCTGGTGATTACGTCACACACGTGGATCATGGAGTGGGTAAATATGCGGGATTAGAGAAAATCGACGTCAACGGAAAGCAGCAAGAAGCCATTCGATTGGTGTATCGTGATAACGATATGTTATATGTGAGCATTCATTCGCTGCATCGTATTTCGAAATTCACCGGAAAAGAAGGAACTGAGCCTAAACTCAATAAACTGGGTAGCGCAGCATGGGCTAATCTGAAACAGAAAACGAAAAGTCGCGTTAAGGACATCGCCCGTGATCTGATAAAATTATATGCGGAACGTCGCGCTAAGAAAGGATTTGCCTTTGGTAAAGACACCTATTTACAAGACGAGTTAGAAGCTTCATTTATCTATGAAGATACGCCCGATCAAGTAAAAGCCACGCGTGACGTGAAGCGCGACATGGAAAAAGATGCTCCAATGGATCGTCTTGTGTGTGGTGATGTGGGTTTTGGTAAGACTGAAATTGCCGTGCGTGCAGCATTCAAAGCGGTAAATGATAGTAAGCAAGTGGCTATTCTCGTTCCTACTACTATTCTTGCGCTTCAACATTATAAAACCTTTGCTGAACGTTTGTCACAACTTCCGTGTACAGTCGATTACATCAACCGTTTCAAATCACCTAAAGAGCAAAAAGAAACACTCGAACGATTAGCTAAAGGCGAAATCGATATCCTAATTGGAACGCATCGTATCATCAGTAAGGACGTTAAATTCAAGGATTTAGGTTTGATGATTATCGACGAAGAGCAGAAATTTGGCGTAGCAGCTAAAGAGAAACTCAAGCAGATTAAAGTCAATGTGGATACGCTTACTTTGACTGCTACACCAATCCCGCGAACTTTACATTTTAGTATGATGGGCGCTCGAGATTTGAGTGTAATCAATACTCCGCCACCGAATCGTCACCCCGTTCAAACCGAATTACATACGTTTAACGAAGAGCTAATTCGTGATGCTGTAACATTTGAAGTACAACGTGGCGGACAGGTTTTCTTCGTTCACAATCGAGTTCAAAACATTCAAGAAGTGGGCGATATGATTCGTCGACTTTGTCCGGGAGTGCGTGTGTGTTGCGGTCACGGACAAATGGAGCCAGAGGAGTTGGAAAATGTGATGATGCGCTTTATCGACGGTGATTACGATGTGTTGGTAGCAACGACAATCATAGAATCGGGATTGGACATTTCGAATGCCAATACGATTCTGATTAATAACGCACACTTATTTGGATTGAGCGATTTGCATCAAATGCGCGGTCGGGTAGGGCGGAGTAACAAAAAAGCATTTTGCTATTTGCTTACCACGCCAGTATCGTTGCTCACAAGTGATGCTCGGAAGCGATTGAAAGCCATTGAGGATTTTGCTGAATTAGGTAGCGGTTTCAACATAGCAATGCGCGATTTGGATATTCGTGGTGCGGGCGATTTATTGGGAGGCGAACAAAGTGGTTTTATCTCGGAGATTGGATTTGAGATGTATAATAAAATCCTCGACGAAGCTATTCAGGAGTTGAAGGAGAGTGATTTCAAGCAATTGTTTCATGAAGAGTTAGAGGAGAAACGTAAAGTCTGGGTGAGCGATTGTCAGATTGATACCGATTTAGAAATTCTCATACCGGATGCTTACGTGACCAATATTACCGAGCGTTTGCTTTTATACAAAGACCTCGATAACATGGAAACCGAGGTTGAATTACAGCAATTCGAAAAGCAGCTAACTGATCGTTTTGGCGCCGTTCCGAAGCCAACATTGGAGTTAATGAATGCCATCCGTTTACGTTGGATTGCTAAGGACATGGGCTTTGAGAAGGTCGTATTAAAACAGAAAACCTTCGTAGGATATTTCGTTCAAAACCAACAAAGTAGCTTCTACCAAAGCGATTTCTTTGCTCGTTTGATGCAGCATTTAACTCGAATTCCCGGGAAAGCTCGTTTGAAAGAACGAAACAACAAACTCACCTTGGTGATGGAGCAAACTGGTAATCTGGATCAAGCCGTAAATGCTCTCGGACAATTATTAGTAGCTACTCGTCCTCAAGAACAAACACTCAACTGATGCACGTTTTCTATACGACTACTTTTCAGGGCGATAAGGCGATTCTGACCGAAGAAGAAAGTCTGCACCTAAGCAAAGTTTTACGTCTTAAAGAAGGTGCTTCTGTATTATTGTTAGATGGAAAAGGAGGAATGTTTGAAGGGGAAGTTTTATTGGTTCATAAGAAGAACTCTGCAATTGGGAATTTGCGTCGTTTACCTGTTACCAATAGTCGTCCATACCGCTTGCATGTTGCTATTGCTCCAACTAAAATGATGGAACGACTTGAGTGGTTTCTCGAAAAAGCTACTGAAATTGGAATCGATGAAATTACTCCTTTAATCACCAATCGGACAGAGCGTGATCAAGTGAAAATGCAACGGGTAGAGAAAATCGTTCTTGCTGCTATGAAACAAAGTATGACAGCTACCATGCCTGTTTTAAATGAGGTTACGACTTTTGCGACATTCTTAAAGAAAGAAACATCCGGTTTGAAACTCATCGCACATTGCATTCCGGGTGAAAAACCTTTGCTAACTCAAAAAGCTAGTCAAGCAGATCAAATCACCATTCTTGTTGGTCCTGAAGGCGATTTCACTGCCGAGGAAGTTGAATCAGCTTTGAAGGTAGGATATGAGGCAATTTCCCTCGGACAAAGCCGTTTGCGAGCAGAAACAGCTGGAGTTGTTGTATGTACTCAAGTGCAAGCTGCTTGGCAGATTAAAGCTTAGATTAAATCACGACATTTGCCCGTAATTATTTTTCGATGAAACGTTTTCTGATTCTTGTTCTAACTGTTTTAAGTGTCACCTCGATACAGGCGCAAGGCACGTACAGCATCGGTTTGCTCAAATACAACGGTGGTGGAGATTG
>Ga0116158_10002424_pt1 | contig 16498 bp, 6 predicted proteins | sample AD_UKC052_MetaG_FD_89883 | JGI IMG/M metagenome (GOLD analysis project Ga0116158, IMG submission 89883) | Active sludge microbial communities of municipal wastewater-treating anaerobic digesters from USA - AD_UKC052_MetaG | ecosystem: Engineered > Bioreactor > Anaerobic > Digestate | place: USA... | reverse complement strand
TTGGCCTTACGGTTTTTGCAACTGAACAACGGATTAAGGAAATTGGCATCCGCAAGGTATTGGGTGCAGGTATAAGTCAGATTACCCTTTTACTTTCCAAAGATTTTATTCAACTCGTTGCATGGTCGCTGCTGCTTGCCATACCTTTAGCCTGGTATGCCACTACGCAATGGCTGCAACAATATGTTTTTCGCCTCCAGCCCCAATGGTGGTTGTATGCCTCTGGTGGAATAGCTGTACTGTTGCTTGCCATTGCAACCATTAGTTTCCAGGCCATAAGGGCGGCAAAAGCCAACCCGGTGATCAGTTTGCGTAATGAATAAATGGCGGTAAAAATCCGGCATTTTATACCCCTTAATTATCTTTAAAATAATACCGGCAAATGCTGGTAATGGAGCGGCGGGCTCATTACCTCCCATGAATTATGTAAAATTTTTCCATCAAATTGAAATGTTTTATTTCGTAATACCCTGACCTTTGATATTCAATGAACAGCCTCCAGGAGCATTAAAAAAATCCTGGGATTAATACATCATCTTAAAAAAGCACCAGAAAAAATGAATAATATTTTTAAAACACTGATTGCAGGCTACGGAGCCAGTAAAATAGGGGGAGGTTGTTTGGGAACGGTTGTAGTTTTTGTTCTGATATACTTTTTGCTGGGATATTGCAATTAAGAGCCACCATCCTTCTTTAATCAAAAATTGCAAAAAGAACTTAAAGCCCTTTTTGCAATTTTTCATTTATTCTATCCCTGCATTCATTTAAACCCCACCATACAACCTGGCCAAACATTGCCGGTATTAATTGGGATTTAATGCACGGAAAAACCAATAACAAAGGTTTAATCAGGCCACACTTTACCCGCCTCGTAAAGCAGGTACCAGTCTTCGTGTTCCAGGTTTATGCGGAATGAGTCGGCAATATTCCGGATACGGTTTTCCTCCAGTGTTCCAATCAGTGGAATTACCCCCAGTTTGTTAATCCATGCAACTGCGAGGCTTTCTACATTTGCATTATACTTTTCAGAAAGGCCTTCCAATACCAAACGGACCTTTTTTGCCTGAAGATCCAACCCATTTTCAATACGGCCTCCTGCCAATGGCTCGGACGCAACCGCACGCATATAGCGCTGCTTGCTGTAATCCAGCTGACCATTATCCAGCGCTACCGTATTCAACAGGTTGAGGTTAACATGGTTGGTAACGGTGGGTATTTGCAGAAAACTGGCAAGTAATTGATGCTGGAATACATTAAAATTGGCAACCCCTACATTTTTAATTTTACCTGAAGATTTAAGCTTTTCAAGCGCAAATGCGGTTTCTTCCAGGTTGCTTATGGGGTCAAGACCATCCAGCAGAAAAACATCAATGTAATCTGTTTTCAGGTTTTTAAGTGATTGTTCCAGGGTAGCGTTGATATGTGCTGCCGAAGTGTTCCGGTGGCGAAGGGGGTAAGTATTTTTGCCTTCGGCGGGTACGCAAAAACCGCATTTGGTAAACAAAACAATATCCTCGCGCTTAAAACTCCGCTTTCCCATCACGGTTCCAAACATGTTTTCACAGGTGTATTGTCCATAATGATCCGCATGATCAAAACTGTTAATGCCAAGTTCAAGACAAAGGTTTACAATATGTTCCATGGTCCTTTCATCGGCATCCGGTGTGTCGCTCCAGCGCCAGAAACCATAAATTGCCTGTGATACTTTGGGGCCTGAGTCGCTAATAAATATCTTTTCCAATGTTGGTGTGTTTTTGGGTATCAAAATTAGGTTGAATTTTTTAAGCGGGAAACATAATTCTGCCCAGGCGCCACCCTGATTCCTGCTTTTGGCCATTTTTTCAATAATTGTCCTGTTTCTTCCTGCCCATCAATAACCCTGCCTGTAACAATACAACAATGACCACAAAAAACCTCATTTTAACAGGGTAAACCATTGTAGCCCTCTACGCATCAGGCAAACCGACAAACAGGGCGTTACAGCTTATTCACCTGTACTTCGGCTTATGCAGGTAATAACAGGGCGTGTAACCGTATATCCCAACCCGGTAAAAGGCCGGCTGATGATTGGGGTGGAGGCAGGTCTTGAAAATTTGACCGTACAGCTTTGCGATGCGTATAAGAGCCTATTAAACTCAACGAAGCAGGCAGAAGCCGGATTATTCTCCGCTTATTAAGGGTAAAATTTTTAAAATAAGTATATTAGCCAGCTATTTACTGCCAGGCGCTTAATTCTTATGCTCTATTTGAAAAGGAGAATTACCCGGCAGGTATTGCGATTTCTTTTAGCTCCGCCAAAAGAAATTTCATCATACAGCACCTCATAAATTCAGGTATGAAAATTATTATAGTCCTCTTATCCCTTTTCATTCTTCAGGTACAATCCAATTGCCAGTCTGTAACTCCTGATAATACCAAACCATTCATTCTTGGTGAAATCCGTGAAATCCAATCCGTTCAACTGAATGAAAAACGCATCCTGAATATTTACCTGCCTGATGGCTATAACCCGAATGATACAACGCGCTACCCGGTTATTTACCTGCTTGATGGTTCGGCTGATGAAGATTTTATCCATATAGCCAGGCTCGTACAGTTCAACAACTTCCCTTGGATAAACCGGCTGCCCAAAACTATTTTGGTGGGTATTGCCAATACCGACCGTAAAAGGGATTTTACCTTTACCTCCCAGGTTAATTCAGATAACAGTCGCATGCCAACGGCAGGAGGTTCCGCTAAATTTATCGCTTTCCTTGATAACGAACTTCAACCCTTCATAGAAAAAAGATACAAAACCAACCGGGATAAAACCCTGATCGGTCAGTCGCTCGGCGGATTGCTTGCCACGGAAATCCTGTTGAAAAAACCAACACTTTTCAACAAGTATATCATCATCAGTCCTGCGCTTTGGTGGAACAACGGAAGTTTGCTGAAACAGGATGGCGTTGTACTGCAGCCATCTTTTTCAAGCCTGACAACTGTATATATAGGCGTGGGTAAAGAAGGACTTGCGCCAGGTGATTTTCCAAGGGTGATGGAGGTGGATGCCAACCTGCTTGCCGATAAACTCAACTCCTCCAAAAGCAAATCTCTGAAGATTTTTTTTGATTACCTGCCGCAAGAAGACCATAGTACCGTTACACATCAGGCGGTTTTTAATGCCATCCGGCTATTATATCCACCAGCCCAATAAATTAATAAAGACAGGTATATTGGCTTAATGAAATTATCTTTAAGTCAATCCGGCTTAATTTGTCTGATCCGTTTACCAGCCAATTTTATGTCATCCATCCAAAGGTAGGCACCAAATTGCCTGATGATCAGGTATTTGTAAAACGGGTTCACCCAATCCAAAATATAGCAAAACATGTAAAAGACCCGCATAATTATATAACAAATAATCTGCTATCTCTTCAGACCTTCACAGGACAACAGACCATTGCATTAATGGCATTCTTTTATTGTTCTCAAACCTCTTTCAGGTAATAGTGAAAATATGAAAAATATAAAAAACAATTCTGTAAAAATCATGGAATTTCCCACCGAAAGCCGGGGCAATTATACACAGCATAACAGGCATTTAAGTGATACCCCGATACTTACCCTTGATTATGCTGATGCCCAGTTTAATCAGCAGGAAATGGAAGACTATATTGATTCGCTTCCGGTAATGATACGTCATTCAGATGCGACTTCAATCAGCGATATCGGGTTGATTTCATCGCATCCGAGGGCCGATGCAAGAAGAATTTTAGATGCATCCCTGATGCAGTTTGACCTGACCAGGGAAGTTGAAAACATTAAACATGAAAAAAACTGGATAGAAGGCAGCCAAAGCGCGAAAACCTTAGTGAAATCAGAAAATATGTGTTTGCTTTTGATTGCTATGCACATGGGCGACGAAATGAAAATGCACCAGTCCAACGGCCCAATTACCCTTCAGGTAGTGGAGGGTAACATTCAGTTTCTGACCTGGAAAAATTGCATCAGTATTAAGGAAGGCCAACTAATCACACTTCAAAAGAAAATGCAGCATAACCTGGTTGCGAAAATGCCCTCTGTTTTTTTGTTAACTCTTTTAAACCTGCCTGATGAAAAAAAAGAAGGCGGGGAGGATTTAACCGAGAAGGAAATTGAAAAAAAAGATAAGGAAACAATAGAACAGTCAGAAAATATAAACTTTCCTGATTTTCCAACTTACCCTGCCAGGGACGACGTTTACAAAGAACCAGCCGAAACAGCACCAAGTGAATAAGTTAAGCCATGGACAGTAAACAGGTTATGGTGGCAGCCTGGTTCATTGAGGCTAAGCACTGATGGCCCATTGCGGAGCCAGATAAAACAGGCATGCAACAATCTCCCTCAGAATCAAATAATGTATTTGATTAAAAAAAGACCAGGAAAGTTGTTACTGCGTATAACATTCGGTTAACAACTATTTATATAAAAAAGTGATTTATAAGAACAATATTTCCATAAATAATTTATTAAGGTTACGAAGCCGCCTGCTGGAAAGCAATGGTGCTCACTATGCCCACAGGGAGCCTTACTTTGCCGAATTATTTAATGAAGATCAGTTAGAACAGCATGGAAGGGTACTGGCAAGGGCACATAAACTTCAAAAAGGAAGCACTTCTGAAAAATTACTCAGTCGCCTGGGTGAAAACGAAACGATCCTGCTGGAAGTAAGGATATTACTGGTTGATTGTATAAAGGCAGAAATGGGCATTTCGCCTGCGGCAGTTTGGCTACTGGATAATTTTTACCTGATAGAAGAACAAATTGCCATTGCCCGCAAGCATTTACCCAAAGGATACAGCAAAGGGCTGCCATATGTGTTGAATGAAACATCGGGCGATATTACCAGGGTTTATCATATTGTTGAAGAAATAATATCGCATAGTGATGGTAGGGCTGATATAAAAGGAATCAGCAGTTTTGTAGCAGCTTATCAATCCGAAAAATCGCTTACCCTTGGCGAACTGTGGGCAATCCCTATAATGCTCAGACTGGCAGTAATTGAAAACTTAGGTCGTGTAGCAGCCCTTATTGCCCTCGATATGATTGATCACAGCCTGGCCGATTACTGGGCAGATGAATTGCTGAAAACCCAGAAAGATGCGCCGGGCGACCTCATTCTCACAGCGGCGGATATGGCAAGATCAAAACCTGATTTATCCCCCTCCTTTGTTGCCGGGTTTGTAAGGAAACTACAGGGAAAAGGCGCCGCGCTTTCACTCGCTCTCGGATGGCTCGAACAGCAACTTTCCACTACCGAAATGGGTATCAGCGATTTAATTCCATACGAAAATCAAAAGCAGGCATCAGATCAGATATCCATAAGCAACAGCATTGGTACCCTTAGGTTTATTGGTACAACAGACTGGGCCGAATTTGTAGAAACCCTGAGTACGGTAGAACAGGTTTTGCTAAAAGACATCACAGGTACGTATGCCAGGATGGATTTTGCAACAAGAGACCGGTACCGGAAGGTGGTGGAATCCATTAGCAAAGCTTCCGGGATAAGTGAAACAGAAGTTGCTCAAAAGGCACTTGACTTTTCCATAGCAGCCGCACAAATACAAGGTAGTGAAGGCAGGCAAAATCATGTAGGTTATTTTCTGATTGATAAAGGTTTGCAGAAAACAGAAAAGGAATCGAAAGTTAACTATTCAATTGGAAACAGGTTGAAGAAAATAGCCGGAAAAATGCCGGTATTCATTTACATTACTTCTATCATCCTGCTTACACTGGCAGGTGCGTGGGGCATGTTATTCCTGGTTTATAATAATGGGTTTCATCACAATCTTTTACTTGCTTTAACCGCACTATTATCCCTTGCCGGATCAGCACACCTTGCTGTATCGGTGGTAAACTGGCTGGCTACAATAATCATACCTCCTTCGATTCTTCCACGAATGGATTTTTCCAGGGGCATTCCCCCTGAGTACAGAACCCTAGTTGTAGTTCCCACCATGCTTTCAAATGCAGACTATATTGATGAATTACTTGAGGGACTTGAAGTCAGGTTTTTGGCAAACAATGAACCCAACCTGCACTTTGGACTACTCACAGACTTTTTGGATGCAAACACAGAAACACTATCCTGCGATGAAGCACTTGTAGAAAAAGCAGTAAATGGTATAATTGCGCTCAACCAAAAATATGCTTTAGCAAGAGAGGATATTTTTTTTCTTTTTCACAGGCCGCGAACCTGGAACAAACAGGAAAAAAAATGGATGGGATATGAAAGAAAGCGTGGAAAATTATCGGCCCTCAATGCTTTACTACGCAAAAAGAATCAACATGAATTTTCAACCATAACAGGCCATGTTAATATCCTTTCCAATGTAACCTATGTAATCAGTCTTGATTCAGATACACGGCTACCCCGCGAAGCAGCATGGAAACTGATTGGCACTATGGCCCATCCGCTGAATAAAGCCGTTTACGATAAAAAACAAAAGAGGGTAATAGAAGGTTATGGAATTTTACAACCAAGGATTGAATCAGGCATACCCATGGAAAGGCCAACACTGTATTTACAAATGCAGGGACAACTTTCGGGTATTGATCCATATACACTCCTGTCATCAGATGTTTACCAGGACCTTTTTGGTGAAGGATCCTTTATAGGAAAGGGTATTTATGATGTGGATATTTTTGAACAAACACTCGAAAATCTTTTCCCTGATAACAGGATACTAAGTCATGACCTGCTGGAAGGTTGCTATTGCAGATCGGGCTTGATAAGTAATATTGTATTGTATGATGAAAGCCCGGCTAAATATGAAGCTGATGTAAAACGGCACCATCGCTGGATTCGCGGCGATTGGCAGATTTGGGCATGGATGATGCCTTTTGTAAAACCAAGACACGGACATTTGACAACCAATACCCTTTCCATTCTCAGCCGATGGAAAATAATGGACAACCTGCGCAGAAGTTTTCTTCCCCTGTCACTCATGCTGCTGCTGATTACTGGTTGGTTTGTACTCCCCATTCCATGGTTTTGGACAGTTACTGTAACGTTGATCGTTTTACTGGCAGTAATGGCAGCTGCCGGATGGAACTTCCTAAATCCGCCCGACGATGTTTCATTAAAAGCACATATTCAACAAACAGCGGCAGAAGTAAACGATATTTTTATTCGCTTTATCTTTTATGTATCTGTTCTTCCATACCAGGCATACCAAAATACCCACGCATTTCTTACAGCTTTCTGGCGTTTGATTTTTTCAAAGAAAAATTTACTGCAGTGGACCCCTTCTGCAACTGAGAACCGATATTCCGGAAATGAATTGTTGCGCAGTTTTATCAACATGTGGATTGCACCTGTAACAGGTATAGCCTGCGGCGTGGGCTTAGCTTATACAAACATAGAAAGCCTGATGATTGCAGCGCCCATACTGATACTTTGGATAGCGGCTCCTGTATTCGCATGGAAAATAAGTACACCCATCGCCCCGGAAAACAATGAACTTTCAAATGAACAAAACCGGTTTCTTAATCAGACTGCCCGTAAAACCTGGGGCTACTTTGAACGTTTCTTTGCTGAAGAGGATAACTGGCTTCCGCCTGATAATTACCAGGAGCAACCTTTTGCCGGAATTGCACACCGTACTTCGCCAACCAATATGGGATTATCGTTACTGGCCAATCTTGCCGCCTACGATTTTGGTTATATTACAGGCAGTAATATGGCAGGAAGATGCGCATTAACCCTGGGCACTATGGAAAATCTGGAACGCTTTCGCGGCCATTTTTATAATTGGTACGATACCCGGACACTTGCCATTCTGCAACCTTCCTATATTTCAACTGTTGACAGTGGAAACCTGGTGGGGCATTTACTAACCCTTAAACAAGGGCTGCTGGCTTTACCAAACGAAAAATTATTCACACCAAAACTATTTGAAGGCCTTTTCACCACTGTTTCCCTGATTCAGGAAACAGCACCCAAAGGGCTTTTGAATGAATTTGAAAAAATAAAAGCCCATCTTCTGGACGCAGGCAGGGAAAATGGTGGTACCTATTCTGGTTTTAAAAGGCAAATAGACGCCGTATGGGAAATGTTCAACACCCTTTCGGCCGAAATAAACGAAAACCGGTTGCCTCCAAATAACTGGTTGGATCAATTTGAATATGGAATAAAAAGCATACTGGACGACCTGGAAATGAGGGCGCCATGGTTGCATTTATTACCTATCCCCGAAAAATTTTCAGCCCTTTCAGATATTGACATAATCCATTCGCCATTACAAACGGAGGAAGTATTACAAAACTGCAGGGAATTAATTAAGCAGTTCAGGGTTGCCCAAAATAATACAGTGGAAATGGATTGGCTCAACAAGATGGAAGCCAATATTAATCTGGGTTCAGAAACCATTTCAGACTTCCTCCTGCTGTTGAAAAATCTGGCTATCCAATGCGAATCCATGAGCGAGGTTTCCTATAATTTCCTTTTTAATAAATCAACCAGTTTATTGAGCATCGGGTATAATACCGAAGAGCATAAGCAAGATAACGGTTACTATGACCTGATGGCATCAGAAGCCCGTCTTGGGATATTTACAGGCATTGCCCAAGGAAAACTGCCGCAAAAATGCTGGTTTGTTTTGGGCCGGTTGTTAACCGGAAATGAAGGTGAGCCTATTTTACTTTCATGGAGTGGTTCCATGTTTGAATACCTGATGCCCCAACTGGTAATGCCGGTATTTGAAAATACCCTATTGTATCAAACAGGTGTTGCCACCGTAAAAAAACAAATTGCCTATGCTGCACAACGCGATGTACCCTGGGGCATATCTGAATCAGGCTTTAATGCTGTGGACGCAAGCCTAAATTATCAATACAAAGCCTTTGGAGTACCGGGGTTAGGGCTAAAACGAGGGCTTGGAGAAGAACTTGTAATTGCACCTTATGCCACCATGCTTGCCTTGATGGTAGCCCCCAAAAAAGCATGTATCAATCTGCAAACCTTAAAGGAAATGGGATTAATGGGTGAACTTGGCTTTTATGAGGCTGTAGATTTTACACCGGGCCGGCTTCCACGTGAACAAACCCATGCAATCATTCAATCATACATGGTTCACCACCACGGCATGAGTCTGCTTTCGCTTGCTTATGTATTGCTGGACAAACCCATGCAAAAAAGATTTACCTCAGAATTACGCTTTAAGGCCACATTGCTGCTTTTGCAGGAGCGCTTGCCCCGAACTACTATTTTATATGCACATACAACCGATCTGTTGGAAACACGTGCTTATGAAAATGAACCCGAAGTTAGAAGAATAACCACACCCAATACCCTTCGGCCCGAAGTACAGTTGCTGAGCAATGGCCGGTACAGGGTAATGATAACCAATGGGGGAGGTGGATACAGCCGTTGGAAAGATATTGCTATCAATCGCTGGCGCGAAGATGCTACAAAAGATAACCGGGGAATTTTTTGTTATATAAAAGATGTAATTTCAGGACAAATCTGGTCAAATACCTATCAGCCAACGCTGCAACCTGCAAAGGAATACGAAGTGCTGTTTTCGCAGGGACATGTAGAGTTTCGCAGAAAAGACTTTGGTATAGAAACCCTTACTGAAATAGTGGTTTCCCCTGAAGATGATACGGAAATGCGTCGTATATGTATTACCAACAGAAGTGGTATGGTGAGGGAACTTGAAATTACCAGTTATGCAGAAGTAGTAATAACGGGGCAGGATTCGGATGAGGCGCACCCGGCTTTCAGCAACCTGTTTGTTCAAACCTCTATTCTTACTGAACACCAGGCCATTTTAAGTACCCGGCGCCCACGTTCAAGTGAAGAAACCCCAGCATGGCTTTTTCACCGAATGGATGTGCAGGATATAGTGCCGGAATCCATTTCGTATGAAACAGACCGGATGGAATTTATAGGAAGGGGCCGGACACTGGTTCATCCACAGGCTTTGGACCAACCAACCCTCAGTGGAAAACAAGGAGCCGTTTTAGATCCCATTATGGCGATCCGATATCGGATAAAAATTAAACCCAATAAAACAGTTAAATTCAGCCTGATCTATGGCATTAGTGAAACAAGAGAAGGGTGCGATGCACTGATGAGAAAATATGCAGATGCACATCTGAAAAAAAGGGCATTTGAATTATTCTGGACACACAACCAGGTACTCCTGCGCCAGATTAATGCTTCTGAGGCAGAAGCCCAGCTGTATACAAGACTTGCCTCCTCAGTCATTTTCTCCAATCCTGTGCATCGCGCAAGTGCCCAACTTATCTTAAGCAACCTCGCAAGTCAGCCGGGTCTATGGAACCAATCTATTTCGGGCGACTTACCGATTATCCTGCTGCACATACATGAAGAAGAAAATATTGAAATTGTAAAGCAACTGGTAAAGGCACATGCCTATTGGCGGCTAAAAGGCCTTGCTGTGGACCTCGTAATCTGGAATGAAAACCCCGGATCATACAGGCAGCAGTTTCATGAAAGGATACAGTCACTGATAACCACAGAAACAGGTATGCTGCAAACACAAAATAAACTGGGTAATATTTTTGTAAAAATTGCAGATCAGTTGTCAACAGAAGAAAGAATTCTTTTTGAAAGTGTAGCAAAAATAATTTTTCACGATGGAAACGGAACTTTTAAGGAGCAGGTTGATACACAGTTATTGCAACAGGTTCTTCCATCCCAATTTGAACCCAAAAAAATTATTCAACTGAATAAGCAGGTAAATCTGAACCTGCCCGCAGATCTCCTGTTTTTTAATGGAACAGGTGGCTTTACAACTGATGGAAAGGAGTACAAAATAATAACAGGTTCCACAATTACCACACCCGCGCCATGGGTAAACGTACTGGCCAACCCCTATTTTGGCACAGTGGTTTCCGAAAGCGGCGCCGCATATACCTGGGCATTAAATGCGCATGAATACCGCCTTACCCCCTGGAGTAATGATCCCGTGAGTGACAGCGCCGGGGAAGCCTTTTATCTGCGCGATGAGGATACAGGAGACTTTTGGTCTCCGGCACCCTACCCTGCCAAAGGCAAAGGCCCCTATATTACAACGCATGGATTTGGCTATAGCCTGTTTGAACATATTGAAGAAGGAATTTCCACACACATGACCGTATTTGTTGATAAGGAATTCCCCGTAAAATGCATCAAACTAAATATACGCAATCAATCCGGCAGGGAACGCAGCATTTCTGTAACAGGCTACATGGAAATAATTATGGGGGACCTGCGCTCCAAAACAAATATGCACACGGTTTCCGAATTAGATGCCAACAGCAATGCCCTGATATTTAAAAACAGGTTTAACCCGGTGTTTGCTGAAAGGGTAGGATTTTTTAAACTACTTGGAATAACATCAAGCTTTACGGCCGATCGCTCACTATTTATAGGCAGGAACGGTACATTGGAACATCCTGCTGCCATGTCACGAAAAAAGCTGTCGGGTAAAACAGGCGCAGCTATAGACCCCTGTGCAGCTTTGCAGGTAAGATTTGATTTATTGGATGGCGAAGAAAAAGAAATAATTTTTGTACTGGGAAACGAAGCAAACCTTGCAAGGGCAACAGACCTGCTTTCAAAATTCAGTCAAAAAAAGGTGGTACACCAATCGCTGGCTGATGTAAAAACCTATTGGAAAAATATCCTGAACAAGGTTCAGGTTCAAACGCCGGATTCGGCACTGAATATACTGTCGAACGGCTGGCTGACCTACCAAACCATGGCTTGCCGCCTGTTTGCACGCAGCGGCTTCTATCAATCAGGTGGTGCATTTGGGTTTAGGGATCAGTTGCAGGATGTTCTGGCACTCCTGAATGCTGAACCTGATATGGCAAGAAATCAAATTATGCTGCATGCCTCCCGTCAGTTTAGCGAGGGAGATGTACAACATTGGTGGCATCCGCCCGAAGGCCGCGGCGTTCGAACAAGATGCTCGGACGACATGCTGTGGCTACCCTATGCAGTAGTCACTTATGTGCAAACCACCGGAGATATTTCGCTGCTTGATGAAAAGGTCTCCTTCCTGGAATCAAGAACTCTTCATCCTGAGGAAGACTCTTTTTACGATCTGCCCATGAAAGGGAACCCGGCAGAATCCATTTACGGACACTGTGTAAAGGCTATCAGCTACAGTATGCGCTTTGGTGAGAAAGGGCTGCCATTAATGGGCGCCGGCGACTGGAATGATGGTATGGACAGGGTAGGAAATCATGGTAAAGGCGAAAGTGTATGGCTGGGGTTCTTCCTTTATGATATACTCCTAAAATTTGCCCCACTCGCAGATAGCTATGGCGATACCGGCTTTGCAGCAACCTGTACTAAAGATGCCGTTGAACTTCAAAAAAACCTGGAAGCAACAGCCTGGGATGGCGAATGGTACCTTCGTGCCTGGTTTGATGATGGTACACCCATTGGCTCAAAATCAAACACCGAATGCCGTATTGACGCAATTGCACAAAGCTGGTCAGTACTATCCGGAGCAGGCAATGTTCATCGGCAGCACCTTGCCATGCAATCGTTGGATACTCACCTTGTTGACAGGAAACTAAAACTCATTAAACTGCTTACACCTTCATTTGATAAAACACCGCTGAACCCCGGTTATATAAAAGGGTATGTGCCGGGGGTAAGGGAAAATGGGGGTCAATACTCTCATGCGGCAATTTGGGCGCTGATGGCATTTGCCAAATTGGGAAACAGGCAAAAGACCTGGGAACTGTATAATTTGATACAACCTATAGGCCATGCAACAGATGCCGGATCCGTTGCCATCTATAAAGCTGAACCCTATGTTATGGCTGCCGATGTATATGCAAATAATCAACATGAAGGGCGTGGCGGATGGACCTGGTACACCGGCTCGGCAGGATGGATGTATCAATTTGTCATTAACTCATTGATGGGTATGCAACGCCGGGGAAACGAAATTCATTTTAATCCCTGCTTCCCGGTTGAATGGCCTTTTGTAACCATTTCCTATCAATTCAAAAATTCTTTTTACGAGGTTAAAATAATACAGGAACTGGATGCTTCCAAATCATGGCATGAAATGGACGGAATAATACTGAATGGAAATATTGCCACCTTGCATGATGATGGCTTAACACACAGGTTAGAAGTACACTTTTCAATAAAAGCCAATCAATATTAGCTGACTGCCAATTAATACAATAATAGAGAGAATCAGCGTATCCGGCAAAATAAAAAGCTGATTGTTAATGTGAGAAATGTATAACCTATTTGCCTAACCATGTAACAATACAGGTATAATGCCATTGTACCTTTGCAATATTAAAAGTAAGAACAGGAGAAATAAAAAATAACTAAATACGTTTTAATTATAATTTGTAAATAGAAAACGGTTAACAAAACAATTCCTTCCCAAGTACTTTCAATTAAACCAAAAAGTCCGGAAACATCCGGACATGGCTAACCGGGCAGCATCTGGCATAAAAAAAATATAGGTGCATGTCCACAAAAAATTTACGATGATTACACGTACACTTCTACTTTCAGGCTTTCTTATGATGCTTGGATTTGCGGCTTCAGCCCAAAACAATCAAAAGGTATCCTTTGGCGTTCGCGGCGGCTTTGGCTACCAAACCATTAATGGCGATGATCAATATGGCAAAAAACTTGAATTTAACATGGTTCCCAGGTTCAATGTGGGTCTTGTTCTTGAAATTCCTCTTGCTAATCAGTTCTTTGTTCAGCCTTCTTTGTTGTATGCCACAAAGGGAACAAAAACCAACGAAGATTACCTGAGTTTGAATATGTCATCAGATGTAAACCTTGGATATCTTGAATTACCGGTAAATTTTGTTTACAAACCCACACTTGGCAAAGGCAACCTGATAGTAGGTATTGGACCCTATATTGCCTATGGTATTGGCGGACAAATTGAGTATAACCCTGATGGAACTTCTACAAAAGAAGACATTGAGTTTACCGATGAATATACCACCGATATTCTTACAGACCAGAAGTATTACAAACCCCTTGATTATGGTGGAAATTTACTTTTTGGTTACCAGTTTGCAGGTGGCTTTTCTGCCCAGTTGAATGCACAGCTCGGTATGGCAGACATCAGGGCTGAAAATACCCTTCAACCGAATAGCCAGGCAATTTTCAAGAACACCGGATTTGGCATATCCCTGGGATATATGTTCAACAAATAAGCCAATTATCTTTTATAATTAATATTTAACCCACACAACCTTTATAACAACACGCACACGTTCAACAAGTTTGAAAATTAAACCTTGAGATTGGATCAAACCATCCCTTAGAATTAGAAAGTATAGCTTTATTGCTATACTTTTTTTTGTATAAAAATGCTTTGGCAAAAGACAAAGAAGTAGCTGAGCTGGCATTCTACGGATAAAAAATATCCTTTACAAAAAAATTCAGGGTAAGAAAGAATCCCTATCCCACCCTTTTCCACCACAAAACAAATGTACTCCCTTTTCCCAGCTCGCTTTCCAGGGTAATTCTGCCACCCTGTGCTTCCATAAAATCCTTACTGATGGCAAGCCCTAATCCGGTGCCCTCTTTACGGGTGCCGGGAATGCGGAAATACCGGTTGAAGATTTTACTTTGATACTCAGTCGCAATACCCTGCCCATGATCAGTTACAGATAATCTTACCCACTCAGCATCCTCAGTAACTTCCAGATTAATATCACTATTGGTGTAGGAATAACGTATCGCATTGGATAAAATATTGCTTAAAACCCAAACTGACTTTTCACTGTCGGCAAGCAATGCCGGCCAATGTTCAGGTACGGTTAAACCAATTCTAACCCGCTTTTCTCCCGCTGCCATTAGGTTACTCTCTTTGGCCAGGTTTACTATAGTTTCAAGTGAAGAAGGCTGCAGGTGCATTTGTATATTACCGCTTTCTACCTGCGACACATTGAGTAATTCAGAAGTAATTTTAAGCAGGCGCCCTGCATCCTCCTTTATACTTTTTACCAGGTGTGTCTGCTCCTCATTCAGGTTTCCTGTTTGCGGGTTTTCAAGTAACCGGAGGCTCAGGTTTATGGCTGAAATCGGGGTTTTGTATTCATGGGATACTGTTGCAATAAAATTGGTTTTGGCAAGGTCCAGTTCCTTGTACGGCGTTACATTTCGCAGCACCATTACCTTGCCAATGTACTGCTCCTGCTCTTCGGCAGTGGGCACAATATAAATTGGATGTACCTCCTTTTCAAAATAGCTCTCCTTCCCATTTGCATAAATTTTCAGCGACACATCCCCATTTTTCTCATCAAAAAGTCTGCGCATCAGGTCGTTGGCTTCGATTACCCTGTCTACCCGCTTTCCCACCAGCATATCCTTTCGCAAACCGGAAACAGCAGCAGCTTCATCATTTACAAACAGAATGATTTCCTTTTCATCCAAACCTAATACTGGATCACGCATGTTATTGATCAGGGTTTCTACCCTGCGCTTTTCCTTCATTACCACAGCCAGGTTGCTGCCGTTGTATTCTTCCAGCTTTTGAGCCATTACATTAAATGATCTTGCCAGTTCTCCAAATTCATTATTCGAACTAAAATGCAGGCGTTGGCCGTAGTTCCGTGCAGCAATCTCCCTTATGCTTTCTGTAAGCTGTTTTATTGGATTGGCAATATTAGATGGCAGGTTAAACAACAAGGTAAAGGCCACAAGAAAACAAAGCGTTCCAACCAATACTATCCAAAAATTTGCCTGTTGGGCCGTTTGACCTGCAATGGCATTTTTTTTGGCAATGGAATCCAGGTTCATCTGAACAATCCTGTCAAGGTCCGTACGCAACAAATTCTTTACACTATCCGAAACCATGCCTTGCTGCAATAATAAAAATTTCTCTTCCAGGCTTATTGATATTTCTCTCTCACCTGGCTCAGTTATATTGTTGCTTTGCAGTTCCATATTCTGCCTGAAAACATTCAACCCTTCGCCTGACAGGCTACCATTCAGGCTGCGCAACATATTATGGGCATATACCAGCGAATTGTAATTGGATTCAAGCACCCTGTCAGCATCAGCGGAAAGCTTGCTGATTTGCCTTGTTGCTACTACGGCAAGCAACAGAATCATGGCAAATAAAAAGCCAACCCCAAGTGATAGTTTTGTTTTAATACGCATTTAGGAAAGTATTACAAGGTCAACAGGATAGGCATCCAATTTTTTAAGCAATTCACTCAAAACATGGGTTGCCATAATTATCTTCAGCAAATTTAACTGTGGCTTACCCAAACAAATGGTGGTTATTTCGCGCAATTCAGCCTGTTCCATAATGGTTCGTGCCACAAAGTTACTTTCTACCTTAATGATCTCGGCACCCAATTCGGTAGCCAGTTTAAAATGATTGATGAGGTGCCTTTGCTTATCAAGCGGGATTCTATCTGCACTTTCAGCGGGAGTTTGCACGTATAATACATACCATTTACTGTTGTAATAATTGGCAAGGCGGGCGGTCTTCCGGATCACTGTTTTAGCCGT
>Ga0116158_10002420_pt1 | contig 16511 bp, 16 predicted proteins | sample AD_UKC052_MetaG_FD_89883 | JGI IMG/M metagenome (GOLD analysis project Ga0116158, IMG submission 89883) | Active sludge microbial communities of municipal wastewater-treating anaerobic digesters from USA - AD_UKC052_MetaG | ecosystem: Engineered > Bioreactor > Anaerobic > Digestate | place: USA... | reverse complement strand
TTGACGCCTTTCGAAACATTTGCGTAAAATCCCTATAAAGAACATAGGGTAAATACACGCATTATTTTTTTGCCGGATAATTTGACCTTGCGCCCGGCGTTATATATTCGTAAACTTACTATTAAAAAAAACACTAATTTCACGTTACAATAGAATTATGAAAGCAGATTCTTCAGAACCCATCAAAGTAATCATAGCAGATGATCATGTGCTGTACCGTGCAGGTGTAAAAACCGCATTAAGCACTAAAAAAGATATAAAAGTAATCGCAGAAGCCGATAACGGGATGCATTTACTCAACCTCATCAAAAATATACCGGTTGATGTTATCCTTTTGGATATTCAAATGCCGATCATGGATGGTATTGCTACCCTCCCGGAAGTGAAAAAGATCAGTCCTCATACAAAAGTCATCATGCTAACCATGGTAGACGACAATAGTATGATCACAAAGTTAATGGAACTGGGTGCCAATAGTTATCTCACTAAGACAAGCGACAGCGAGATCATCTATGAAGCCATTAAAACATGTTACGAACAGGAATATTATTTCAATTCACTCACCAACAAGGCATTGCTTACCAACTTAAAACAACGCAATGTATCTACCCCGGAGCATTTAATGCCACAGGAAGTGAACCTGAGTGAAAAGGAAACCACGATCTTAAGACTGATGTGTGAAGAAAAAAGCACAAAAGAAATTGCAGACATGGTGGATCTGAGTCCACGTACTGTAGAAGCCATCAGGGATAAACTGAAAGTAAAAACAGGTTCAAAAAGTACTGCAGGATTGATTATGTATGCAGTAAAACACAAAATCATAGAAGAAATATAATAATAGTATTTAATTGTAAAAATCTCCGCTTCAACGGAGATTTTTTTTATATATCATTCATGCTTTACTTTAATTTCAACGGCAAGATCTACAAAGAACATACCCCCATTGCCGGACCTGATAACCGGGGACTTCGGTATGGTGACGGACTTTTTGAAACCATCAAATTCAAGGATGGTCAACTTGTATTGCCTGATGAACATTTTGCCCGCCTCTGGAAAGGCATGCAACTCCTCCAATTTGAAATTCCCAAATTGTTTACATCGGAAATGCTGCAAACATCCATCACACAGCTTCTTCAGAAAAACAACCTGGCTACTGCTCGTATACGCGTTTCCGTGATAAGAAGTGATGGAGGATTATATGACGCAAAAAGCCACTCCCCCCAATATATCATTCAATGCTGGCCCCTGCCCGAAAATCATTCCCTGCTGAATGAAAACGGGCTGCAACTCTGCCTGTACAAAGAAGCCCGTAAAAGCATCGATTCATTTAGCAACCTGAAACACAACAATTACCTTCCCTATATCATGGGAGCCCTTTACGCAAAGAAGAAACAATGCAATGATGCACTGATATACAATTCGCATAACCGGATTTGCGATACAACCATCGCCAATGTTTTTATTGTTAAAAACGGATCGGTGTACACTGCATCTTTAACAGAAGGCTGTGTTGCAGGTGTAACCCGGAAGTGCATTATTCAAACGCTTGCCGGCACAGAATACCAGGTTTCTGAAACTGAATTAACTGAAGCACTTATCATGGATGCTGATGAAGTTTTTACCTGCAATGCCATGTACAATATAAGGTGGGTAGATTCCATTGAGCAAAAAAAATATTCCCAACAGCATATTAGAAAAATATACGAATTTCTACAGGCAACAAATCCTGTGGTATTTTGTTAAACAGGAAAGGACACTTTCATGAAGGAAACGGTAAACATTTTCTGGTTCAGAAGAGATCTGAGGATTGAAGACAATACAGGTTTATTTCATGCGCTGCAAAAAGGCAAACCCGTTATACCCATTTTCATATTCGATTCCAATATCCTTGATAAACTTGATGATAAGGCTGATCGTAGGGTTGCCTTCATTCACGACGCCATTTGCAACATACATGACACCCTGGTAAAAACCGGTTCTTCCATGCATTGTTATTATGGTAAGCCGGAAGCTATCTGGCAAGAGATTACAAATACATACAGTGTAGAAAACGTTTTTACCAATCATGACTATGAACCTTATGCCCAGGAAAGGGATGCCGCTATTAAGAAACTACTCGGGCAAAGGAACATTGCATTTCATACTTATAAAGACCAGGTGATCTTTGAAAAGCAGGAAGTGGTTAAAGATGATGGCAAACCCTATACGGTATTTACCCCCTATAGCAGGAAATGGAAATCTTTGTTAAGCGATGAAAACCTGAAATTATTCCCTATAAAAAAACTTTCTGCACATTTTTATCATTCCAAACCTCAACGTATTCCTGCTTTAAAGGAAATGGGATTTAAAGAAACGGATCAATCCTTTCCAAGCGCTGAAGCCGATCAGTTGATTTTACAACATTATGCCGAAAACCGCGATTTCCCGGGCATCAGGGGTACATCTAAATTGGGTGTTCATTTACGTTTCGGCACCATCAGTATAAGGCAACTTGCAGCAAATGCAATGGCCCAATCCCCGGTATTCCTGAATGAATTGATCTGGCGGGATTTTTACCATATGATTCTCTGGAACTTCCCACAGGTTGGCAAAGGAGCCGCATTTAAACCAGCTTATGAACACATTGCGTGGCGAAAAGACAATGGTGAATTTGAAAAATGGTGCAAGGGGCAAACTGGCTACCCGATCGTTGACGCCGGGATGCGGGAACTCAATGAAACCGGGTTCATGCACAACCGAATCCGGATGGTAACTGCATCGTTTTTATGCAAACACCTTTTGCTCGACTGGCGCCTGGGCGAAGCTTATTTCGCCGAAAAACTACTCGATTTTGACCTGGCTGCCAACAATGGCGGATGGCAATGGGCCGCAGGGTCAGGTTGCGACGCAGCTCCTTATTTCAGGATCTTCAATCCTTATCTTCAAACGAAAAAATTTGATCCGCAGCTGATGTACATCAAAAAGTGGGTTCCCGAATTCCAGGAGTTCGACTATCCCAAACCGATAGTTGATCATGAATTCGCCAGGAAGCGTTGCCTGGAAGTGTATGCAAATGCACTCAAGCCAGGTGAACGCTAAAAAACCTAATTGATAAATATATGTGATGATTGATAATCAGTGTTATTTACTTCATTGAATACAGCAATCATTTTTTTAATTGCATTCATGCCCTCTTCTCCAAGATCCAACGAATATTCGTTCACATACAGATCGATGTGTTTACGCATCACATCCTCGCTCATTTCCTGGGCATGATCCCGGATATAATCATTCAACACAGGGTACCGGGAATAAGCATATTCAATACTTTCCCTGATCAGTTTATTCACTTGTTGCTGCAAGCCTGAACCATATTCATTCCTGATCGCGATACCACCCAATGGGATCGGGCTACCTGTTTGCTTTTCCCAAAAATCACCGAGGTCTATGATCTTGAATAGTCCTTTTTGTTTATACGTAAACCGGTTTTCGTGAATGATCACTCCAAGTCCTTTTCCTTCCTGCACAAAACTTTCAATAGCGTCGTAACGCATAAAAATCTTATTTTTTACTTCCGGGTATGCCATTGAAAAAAGCATATGAGCTGTTGTATTTTCGCCGGGTATGGCTATCATTCTTTCGTGGATATTGATGTCTGCCGGATCCTGGTTAGCAATCAGCAGAGGTCCTACTCCTCTTCCCAAAGCACTGCCACTATTGAAAAGCCTGTATTCTTTTTGTACAAGTGGCAATACCGCATAACTTAACTTAGTAATATCGAGTTTACCTTGAAGCGCCCAGTTATTCAAGGTTTCCACATCTTCCAATACAGGTTCAAAGCTTATACCACCTGTATCAATTTTTCCGTTTACCAGTGCATCAAAGATAAATGTGTCGTTGGGACAGGGAGAAAATCCAAGGGTAAATGTCATATTGTATAATTCCTGATTTTAAAAAGTTTTCCGATTTCTGCCGGTTATATTAACTGGCCAATTCATTCACTACCTGTATCAAGGTTTCATTTAATCCTTCAATGGATTCTTTGAGCTTCCAGTTGGCCTTATTCCTTTCTCCTACAAAATTACTTACACTCCTCAATTGTAAAAAAGGTACATTTTCCTGCAAGCAAACAAAATGAAGTGCGGCGCCCTCCATTGATTCGATTTGCGGATTATACTTCGATACCATCCTGCTTATCTGCTTGGCGTCATCAGTCACCGTATTTACAGTCACTGCATCAACATGTTGCAGGAAGATATTATTCAAAACCGGGTTATCATTACCCAACCAGCCATTTGTAAAAGGAAAATGATTTTCATCGGCAAATCCTTTGTCAAATACACTATAAAGGCCGTTCTTTTCTATAACACCAAGATCTGCAAAACAATCCCTTTTCACCAAAACCACTTCTCCCAACGGCAAAGCATGCGAAAAACTACCTGCAATGCCTGCCTGGATCACAAGGTCGTAATCGAGGTGATGAAGCCGTTTTGATAATTGATAAATCGTTACAGGACAACCAACTCCGGTTACCAGGTAATCGGCAGAAGGTTTTTGGGCAAGAAATGGCGCAATCTCATTTTCTGTAGCGGCAACCAGCAAAATCTGCATAAGCGAATTTCGTATTTATGTTTCAAATTTCAGCAAATACGGTTTACCTTTGCCGAAATTTTTGAATAAACCCATGGTGTACATTACCAGGATAGAACATTTTAACGCTGCGCACAAGCTTTATAATCCAAAGTGGAGCAGGGAAAAAAATGAGGAAGTTTTTGGCAAATGTGCCAATGAAAACTGGCATGGGCATAATTTTGAATTACATGTTACCATCAAAGGCCATCCTGATCCTGATACAGGATTTGTATATGATGTAAAAAAATTAAGTGTGATCATTCAACAACATGTGATTGAAAAACTGGATCATAAGAACCTCAATGTTGATGTGGATTTCATGGCTGGCCAATTATGTTCTATTGAAAATCTTGTGATAAGCATCTGGCAACAGCTTTCTCCCCAATTACCTGCCAGCATTGAACTTCATGCACTAAAATTGTATGAAACGCCCCGTATATATGTAGAATATTATGGGAATTGACACTTATCCAGCAAACAATTAGTACATTTATTTGTCTTAATACGGGATTCAACATCCGAAAATAAACAGCACACTTCTGTTTTTTTCAAATCTTTTATTGAATCACCAACAAATGCAAAGCTGTTTATCAATTTTTTAATACCATCATGAGCAATAAAGTAGCCGTATACCGTAAAGAACATTTTAATGCAGCACATCGCTTACACAATCCATCGTGGAGCGAAGAAAAGAACAATGCCATTTTTGGCAAGTGTAACAACCCGCATTTTCATGGCCACAATTATGAACTCGTCATCAAACTCAGGGGGATTCCTGATGCAGATACCGGATATGTGATGGACCTGAAGATCCTGAGCGACCTTGTAAAGCAGGAAGTGATTGAAAGATTTGATCATAAGAACCTCAACGAAGATTGCATAGAATTCAAATCACTGAATCCTACTGCAGAAAACATTGCTATTGTGATTTACCAGATCCTGAGAAAGAAAATTCATATGGACCTCGACTTACAGGTAAGACTATACGAAACAGAAAGAAATTTTGTTGAATACCCTGCCTGATATACTGCATTTTAAATACCATATTTAATTTTTATTAATGGCATACAAAAGAATAGAACAATACGACGAAGAGATCACCACGGCGCTTGCAAAAAATTATAAGGACAGCATCTCGTTATTGGGGGAGAACCCGGAAAGAGAAGGGCTGGAGAAAACACCTGAGCGCATTGCTAAAGCCATGCAATATTTAACCCAGGGTTATTCTATGGATGCAAAAGCCATCCTGGAATCTGCAAAATTTCATGAAGACGTGAGTGAAATGGTGATCGTAAAGGACATTGAATTATACAGCATGTGCGAACATCATATGCTGCCATTTTATGGAAAGGCCCATGTTGCGTATATCCCCAATGGTTACATCACCGGCCTTAGTAAGATTGCCCGCGTAGTGGATGTTTACAGCCGCAGGCTGCAGGTACAGGAGCGGCTGACTGAACAGATCCTTACAGCCATTAAGGAAACACTAAACCCACAAGGAGTTGCCGTAGTGATAGAGGCTTCGCACCTTTGCATGATGATGAGGGGTGTTTCGAAACAGAATTCTGTTACCACCACATCAGCTTTCTTTGGTGAATTTGAAAAAAATGAAACAAGAAGCGAATTTCTAAAACTCATCAGCGCCAAACTGCATTAAAATATTTCAAAAGAAGTGAATTATATCCCTCCTTTGAGGGATTTTTTATTTTCTTTGTAGCAATTAAAAAATCATTTCCATGAAACATGCTTTTATTTTTCCAGGCCAGGGATCTCAATTCAGCGGCATGGGTAAATTGTTATATGAAAATCATACTGCAGCCAGGGCCATTTTTGAACAAGCAGACGAGATCATGGGTTTTCCTATCTCTGAAACCATGTTTAATGGTACGGATGAAAATCTCAAGCAAACCAACATAACCCAACCTGCTATTTTCATACATTCCATCGCGGCATTTAAAACGATAGATGCGGCAAAACCAGATATGGTAGGCGGGCATTCGCTTGGCGAATTTTCGGCACTCGTTGCCAATAAAGCTTTGAATTTTGCAGATGCTTTAAAACTGGTGAGCATCAGGGCTGGTGCCATGCAGAAAGCCTGTGAAGCCAATCCTTCCACCATGGCGGCGGTATTGGGACTCGACGATCAAAAAGTAGAAGATATCTGCAAGATGGTGATGGAAGAAACCGGTGAAGTTGTAGTTGCAGCAAATTATAATTGTCCGGGGCAACTCGTTATCAGCGGTTCGATGAAGGGAATTGAAATTGCCTGCGAAAGATTGAAAGCCGCAGGAGCCAAAAGAGCCCTTGTGTTGCCTGTTGGCGGCGCTTTTCATTCACCCTTAATGTTGCCGGCCAGGATTGAATTGGCTGAAGCCATTCAAAAAACGAATTTCGCCTCCCCGATATGCCCGGTGTATCAAAATGTAACTGCTGATGCAGTATCTGATCCTGAAATAATAAAAACAAACCTGGTTGAACAACTAACCGGCCCCGTTAGATGGACTCAATGCGTACAGGCCATGGTAGCCGACGGTGCAACACAATTCACTGAATGCGGACCGGGAAAAGTATTACAGGGACTTGTATTGAAAATTAATAAGGAATCGCAGGTGAATGGGGTAAGCTAAATTACAAGGCTATTTTTAAATAGATTATGGTTGAAGTATTGGGATCAATCTGCGGATACCGATATCGATTTATTGAATGAGTATGGTGCTGCCTTTACGTTGCACCAGTTTACCGTTAAAATCTTCCGCTTCGGCTATCCAGACAAAACTTCCCATTTTCTGCCGCACCCCATCAATCCTTCCGTTCCAGCCAACCTGTGGATTATTGGTTGTAAAAACAAGCTTTCCATACCGGTTAAATATTCTGAAATAATGAAATGACTTTGTGCCAACCGGAAATGCTCTCAATACATCGTTGGTGCCATCGTCGTTGGGAGTAAAAGAGTTGGCTACATAAATATCGGGTCCTTTATACGTTTTTACTTTCAACGTATCGGTTCCGATGCAATTTGCTGCCGTTTTAGCGGTTACAATAAATTGTGTTTCAAAATCAGAAAGCCTGGCAACAGGGTTCTTTATAAATGCATTGTTGAGGTCCCTCGATGGTTCCCAGCTATAATAAATAAATCCTGTCGCGTTTACATCTTCCGCCATCAGTTGAAGGGGTTGGTACATGCTTACAACCGTATCTCTTCCGGCAAATAATTTTACAGGAGGTGGCACCGTTAATGTCACTTTATCCGGTTTCAGAGAAGTACATCCTTTATTATCGGTTACCGTTAAATAGTAATCAATGGTCAACGGTTGTTTCACATCCGGATCTGCAACATGAGAATTGGTAAGATACGTGGTAGGATCCCAACTATAACTAATGCCGCCACTTCCATGTAAACTCGTTTCTCCGCCAAAACAAATGGTATCATTGGGGCCTGCATCCGGTATCGGTGCCGGGTTTACCATCACCCAAACAGAATCCTTTCGGTTACAGATACCCGAAAATGCTGTTATATAGTATTTTGTAGTAACAATTGGCTTGGCCTCCGGGTTCAATAAAGAAGGATCAGATAAAGTTGTAACAGGGCTCCACAGGAAAGTAAGTGCGTTGCTTGTTGCTGGCAGGAAAGCCGACTTTCCTTCACAAATAACAGGAGCAATGCCGGTTGATAATTGAATGTCATTGATATAAGGCACATCAATTTCTGGTACCAGCAATGTACAGCCATTGGCATCTTTAATGGTAATACTATTCAGTCCTGCATGTACATTAAAATTGGAACTTAACTGAAAGTTTCCCCCATTCAAAGAATACCGGTAAGGCGGATTACCGCCCGTACCCGTTACCGATAGTACCCCATCCGCATTGCCCGAACATGAGGCCGGTTCAATGATCGTATCGGTTACGCTAAGATTGGGAAATGATTGAATGATATTTACTACGGCACTATCCACACAAGTGCCTGCATCTTTTATGAATACTGTATAGGTTCCCGTAACCAGGTTATTGAAGTTGCCTGCAGCCTGGTATGGCTGGTGATCGAGTGAATACTGGATGGGATTTATCCATCCGCCACTACCCGAAACCGTTATAAAACCGGTGGCAGCATCCTGGCAATTTACATTTCCTACAGAATTGATGTTTATCTTTTTCCAGCTGATAAAGATTGAATCCCTTCCATGGCAATTGCCAACCTGTGAAGTACAGGTATAAGTCACAGAATCTGCTGTTGGCGTAGCCTGGGGATTGTAAATGCCTGCCTGGCTCAATCCCGTTGCCGGGCTCCATTGATAGCTTGTATAACCAGCCGTTGCTGAAACTTGAATGGTATTATTCCTGCAAATGATGGTAGAATCAAATGACAGGCCCAATGTGTCATAATCCTTAATCTGGAATATGGTACTGTCGATGGGTATGGTTGAAGCACCGCAGGCCGTTAAGGCATATACTTTCAGGAATTCGGTGCCTTCTGAAACATTGTCTACAACAGGAATTACATTGATGGTAACCATGGAATCATTGGCAGGAATGGTAACAATGGCAGGCATCGCTTGTATATCTACCCCATTCACCGCAGTTCCTCCATAGGCCAATCTTATACTAAGGGGTTGATTGCTTGCGGTTGGTCTCTTTACGGTGAAAGTTCCGGGTGTACAACCTTCAACAAGGTAGCTGTTGAATTGAACATCTGTTTGCGCCTGGTTTTGAAAGGTTACAATATTTGATGTAAGACTCTTAGCTTCCAGGAACACTCCGCTGTCGTACATATCGTCGAAATTATCTGAGATCACTAGTTTCAAGTGATACACATTACAGGGTGTTACTTTGGCATGTGCAGTAAATACTGCTGTGTGACCATCATGTACAAAATATACATTGTTGGTATTATCCTGGTATAACGAAGGATTTTGCGGACATAAAGCCATCCCACTAAAATCCATTACATTATTAACGTTGGAAATAGATACCGGCAGGTTGGTATTGGGTACAAGGGCAATATTCTTTAACCCTGCAATACCAGGGCCCGAAATAAAGAAACCAAACGCATCATTGAAATCGGGGCTGCAGGCAAAGGCTGGTGTATATTCTTCGGAAGAAAATACATAATTGAATTTTACACTGTCTCCAGTTGGAACAAAATCAAACTCAAGTACACAGGCATCCTGCATCAGGTTCGCAGCCACCCCTATGGCACTGGCAAGATCTGCATCACCTGGCAGACTCCATTGATTGTCGGCCAGGTCATTGTCGGCGATGGTAACCCCATCTCCATTTACACCGGAAAAATTACCCAGTGTTTTTAGCCTGCCTGAAGTAAGTACGATTCCGCTATCAATATTGATGCTGTTATTGCCGAGGTTTTTGAAGTAACCAGCCATGAGGGGATTGCCGGTAAATGTAACATTGCTGATGCTGATGCCTTCACCAACAAGTTTTTGCGCCAGGGCCTGCGCATTTGGTTCATCAGTAACGATCAACTGCGCTTTACAAAAGACGGTTGTAAAAAGACCTACACATAAAATGAATAATGACTTCATAAAGAGCAATATCAGTCTGGCAGACACCAAGGTACATATTAACCCTTAAAAAGCAAAGCGGCCGGGTAAAAACCCAGCCGCCATCGAGGTTTTCACCAATTCATTAGATTGTCAATGTACTCAGTACACTGTTCATATTGCGCACAGCATCAGCGCTTTTCAGCATGGCTGCCTGCTCTTCGTCGTTCAATTTATAGTCGATAATTTTTTCCCAACCACTACGGCCAATGATCACCGGAACACCAATACAGATGTCTTGTAAGCCATATTCACCTTCCAGGTAAACACAGCAAGGCATCATTTTCTTTTCATCTCTTACAATGGCTTCCACCAACGAAGCACCTGCTGCACCTGGAGCATACCATGCAGAAGTACCTAAAAGACCGGTGAGGGTAGCGCCTCCAACCATGGTATCGGCTGCAACTTTCTTAAGGCCTGCTTCATCAAGATAATTTGCTGCAGGAGTGCCGCAGTAAGTAGCTAACCTCGTTAAAGGTATCATGGTGGTGTCGCCATGGCCACCTACAACAGTTGCCTGCAGATCGTTTGGTGAACAACCCATTGCCTGGCTGAGATAGAACCTAAACCTTGCGCTATCTAAAATACCACCCATACCAATGATCCTGTTCTTTGGTAAACCACTCGATTTCAAAGCCAGGTAGGTCATCGTATCCATTGGGTTACTGATAACGATGATGATCACATCCGGAGAATATTTCAATAAATTCTGGGTAACTGTTTTTACAATGCCTGCGTTGATACCAATCAATTCTTCACGGGTCATACCTGGTTTACGTGGGATGCCTGAAGTAATCACGGCTACCGAGCTGCCGGCTGTTTTGGAATAATCATTTGTGCTACCGGTGATCCTGGTATCAAAACCTTCGATCTGGGCAGTTTGCATAAGGTCCATCGCTTTCCCTTCCGCAACACCTTCTTTAATATCTACCAAAACCAGTTCATCGCAAAGTTGTTTACGGGCAATATTATCGGCGCATGTGGCTCCTACTGCTCCTGCACCTACTACAGTTACTTTCATGATGTTTTTTTAAATATGATAAATGTATTGTTGTAAAGATTCGCAAAGTTAACCTGATTCAGCTTTGCTGCATATGATGAAGAAGAAAATATTTTATGATCCTAAACATCATTTTTAACGAAGCCATGTGAAAGGCTGGACCGATTATTTCATTCAATACGCAAATCCTTTATACATGAGGCGTATCCTGTTCTGTGCCCTTTTGGGAATGTTATGTTGCCAGTCAATTTATGCAGCATCCTCCAACCTGGTGGCTGTTTTCGACCAGGCGAAAAAAGCAGTGAAGCTATCCTGGCAGAACAATGATGCCACCGTCATTCGATTTATATTACAACGTAGTGCAGATAATATCCATTGGGTTGATCTTTACCAGGCCGATCAGCAAAAACTGGCTGATAAGTCTGTCATGAAATACACCGATCGTTTCCCGGATATGGCCAAAAATTATTACCGGTTAAAGATAATCACCAATCAAACTGGTCAATTGTATTCTGAAACGATCATGGTGATCATGGGAAATGCAAAAGAAAGCTGGGTCATGTATCCCGTACCGGTAGGTGCCGTATTAAATCTTCAGTATACAGGCAGTGAACAGATCAGGGGTATCGTTTCGGTATTCATCCAGAGCAGCCAGGGTAAGATATTGGGCCGATACCGGTTTTCATCTCTTACGAGGCTCATCAGTATGCCAGTTACCAACCTGGGGAAAGGCCTTTACGATGTACGAATCCTTGTTGGCAATGATATTGTGTGGAACCAACGCTTTATCAAATGACCATTTCAATAAAAGGAGGCAAGCTTTTCTACATCAATTGTTCCGCTGAAATCCTGGATCAATTTTCCTTTTTTATCATATAGGAATACCGAAGGAAATTGCGTTACCTGGAAAAAAGTACCCAGGAAATAATTTACATCCCTTCCCATATGTATCGCTGGATATTGGGCAATGTTGAATTCTGTATAAAATTGTTTGATGATGGAGTAATCCATAGAAGAGGCCATTACGATTTGTACTTTTTTAAACAGGTCGTAATGTTTAAGCAGATCACTTGTAAAATGCCGGCAATGATCGCAATCAGGACTAAAAATTACCAGCATCAGCTTTGTGCGATTTGATAGGTCTTCTTTTTTAAATGCTGTGCTATCCGGAAACGACATGATGGTAAAGGGAGGCACATTGGGGAATCTCCGGAAAATAGGTAAACTGTCGGCCTGGGCAAAAACTAAATGTGCGGACATTAGCCACACAATGCACAGCAATATTTTTTTCAACTGATTTTCTTTCAACACTATCGATTTACAAGGTACCAGGCGGGTTAATGCTTTGAAATTGTTTTATCCGGTTCTTTTTCGCTTTTAAGTTTAGTATTGCTACTTTTGCAGCAATATTAAAAAGTAAACATTCATTTTTTATGGCAACTACAGCAGATATGCGTTCAGGCCTGATCCTGAAAATCGATAACAACCTATATACTGTGATCGAATTCGGACAGAATAAAACAGCCCGTGCAGCAGCTAAGGTTTGGGCAAAACTGAAAGGTGTTGACAATAGCCGCACCATTGAAGTTACCTGGAACAGCGGTGAAACCATCTTCCCGGTAAGGGTGGAAAAAAAGGCCTACCAGTATTTATATAAGGATGACACCGGTTATAGCTTTATGGATAATGAGACCTTTGAACAAATTACCGTTCCTGAGTCGATGATCGATGCGCCGGGCTTTTTAAAAGATGGCCAGGAAGTATCTGTATTGATCAATGGAGAAACCGATTTGCCCATGGGCGTGGAATTGCCCGATAAGATCGTGTTACTCGTTACCTATAGCGAACCAGGCATGAAAGGCGATACCGCCACCCGTACCTTAAAACCAGCCACGGTGGAAACAGGTGCTACTGTAAACGTACCTCTTTTTGTAAATGAAGGTGAACTCATCAGGGTAAATACCAAAACCGGCGATTACGTAGAAAGGGTAAAAGAATAATGAAATAAATTGCATTTCCATACAGAGCTCCTTCAAAAAAGGAGCTCTTTTATTTTACCCGAAAAATCCCGCTTTTTGCCCATTTTTGGGTGATTTTTATACCATTTTGGTCGATTTTTAGCCATTTTTTGAAATTTAAAGAATTTAATTCTTGCAATTATGAATCAGGATTACCTATCTTAGCTGCCCGTTTCTATATCCAATTAATCATTCAATCATTACACATGGACATTAAACAAATTCAGGAATTGGTAAAACTGATTAATAAAACCTCCATAGGAGAAATTACCATTGAAGAAGATGGAAGAAAGATAACGATCAAACAAAAGAAAGACCCCGTTCAGAATATTGTAGCTACTACTACCTCTCATTCCGTAGCTCCAACAACATCAGCGCCAGCGCAAACTGCCGCCCCTGCATCAACTGCACCTCCGGCCCCAAAAGCGGAAACGCCTAAGACAGATAACTTCATTACCATTAAAAGCCCGATGATCGGTACATTTTACCGCCAGGCAGGTCCGGGTAAACCCATATTCATAAATGTAGATGACGAAGTAACGCCAGGTAAAGTTGTTTGCATCATCGAAGCAATGAAACTTTTCAACGAAATTGAAAGTGAAGTAAAAGGAAGAATAGTAAAAGTTTTGGTAGAAGATGCCAGCCCGGTTGAATACGATCAGCCTTTGTTTTTGGTAGATCCAAGCTGATTTGATTTGATAATGATTTGAAAATTTGAAAATGTAATTTGAAAATGTAATTTGAAAATGATGCGATTTGAAAATTTGAAGATGTAAAACCAGAAAACTCTTTTCTTAATTACCAAATCTTCAAATTGATTAATCATCAAATTGCTTCATCTTCAAATCACCAAATCACCAAATTGCTTCATCTTCAAATCACCAAATCTTCAAATCGTTTCATCGTCAAAATAACAGAATGTTTAAAAAAATATTAATAGCCAATCGTGGAGAAATTGCATTGCGCATCATACGTACCTGTAGAGAAATGGGGATCAAAACAGTTGCAGTTTACTCTACCGCCGATAAAGACAGCCTGCATGTAAAATTTGCCGATGAAGCTGTTTGTATTGGTAAACCTGCCAGCGCCGATAGTTATTTAAATATGGCCCATATCATGGCAGCTGCTGAAATCACCAATGCAGATGCTATTCATCCTGGTTATGGCTTCCTGGCCGAAAACAGCAAGTTTGCGAAGATATGTGGCGACCATGGAATCAAATTTATTGGGCCCACTCCCGATATGATCAACGCCATGGGCGATAAGGTCACCGCTAAAGAAACCATGATCAAAGCAGGCGTTCCGGTGGTACCCGGTGTTGAAGGATTACTGCAAAGTGTAGAGCATGCCAAAGCATCTGCCAAAGAAATAGGTTACCCGGTCATATTAAAAGCAACTGCAGGCGGTGGAGGTAAAGGAATGCGGGTGGTTTGGGAAGAAAGTGAAATCGAAAAAAACTACGATAATGCCAAAGCCGAAGCGGCAGCATCATTTAAGAACGATGGCATCTACATGGAAAAATTTGTAGAAGAGCCGCGTCACATCGAAATACAGGTAGCCGGCGATCAATACGGCAATGTTTGTCACCTGAGCGAAAGAGATTGCTCCATTCAACGCCGTCACCAGAAACTGGTAGAAGAATCTCCATCCCCTTTCATGACCGACGACCTGAGAACCCGCATGGGTGAGGCTGCCATCAAAGCTGCGCAGGCCATCAACTACGAAAGTGTGGGCACCATTGAATTCCTGGTAGACAAACACCGCAACTTCTATTTCATGGAAATGAATACCCGTATACAGGTAGAACATTGCGTTACTGAAGAAGTGATCAACTACGATCTTATTAAAGAACAGATCAAAATTGCCGTGGGCGAAAAGATCATCGGCAAAGCTTATTTTCCGCAAATGCACGCCATCGAATGCCGCATCAATGCCGAAGATCCTTACAACGATTTCAGGCCATCGCCAGGAAGGATCACGGTTTTGCACCAACCGGGTGGTCATGGGGTAAGGGTCGACAGCCATGCCTACGCAGGCTATGTGATTCCACCTTATTACGATAGCATGATCGGCAAACTGATATCAGTAGCACAAACGCGGGAAGAAGCCATCAACACCATGAGCAGGGCACTGAGTGAATATGTTATCGAAGGCATTAAAACCACCATACCATTCCACCTTCAACTCATGAAAGATGAAAATTTCCGTTCAGGAAATTTCACCACCAAGTTTTTAGAATCATTTACCATGCAATAAATTAATACCAGGAGCCGCTATTGTGGCTCTTGTTGTTTTAGGAATATTAGTTAACCAACAGCAGAACATACATCAACATCGTTGTGTCACTCACTTGTACCACATACCCATTTGCAGCAAAACATTTTCATGCATACAATGGTTTTATAAAGTGTAGCGGCATAACCTATCGCCAGCCTTAGCATGCCTATACATAACGACATATTATTAAAAGCTTACCGGCACATGTGCACAGCCAGGGCCATGGCAGATACATATGAAGCCAACCGCCCGATCTGTAAATACGTTCACAGCACATCCCGTGGTCATGAAGCCATTCAACTGGCAACCGCTTTTCATTTACTTACATGCGATTATGTAAGTCCGTACTACCGCGACGAAAGCATTATGCTCGGCCTCGGCTTTTCGCCCTACCAGCTTATGTTACAGTTACTGGCAAAAGGAGAAGACATCTTTACCGGCGGCCGCGAATATTACAACCACCCCAATTATAGAGGACCAGATAAACCCACGATCATTCACCAGAGCAGTGCAACTGGCATGCAGGCCATCCCTACTACCGGTGTCGCACAGGGGCTGAAATTCCTGGATAAGATTCAATCGGCTTTATTAAGGAAAGGGCCTAACGGAGAATCTCCTATCGTTATATGTTCATTAGGCGATGCCTCGGTCACTGAAGGAGAAGTAAGTGAAGCCTTCCAGTTTGCCGCATTGCATCAACTTCCCATCATTTACCTCGTGCAGGATAACAACTGGGGCATCAGTGTTACAGCCGCAGAAGCACGAACCGCCAATGCATACGAATTCATAGAAGGATTCAAAGGCATCTCCCGCATCAGCATCGATGGTACCGATTTTGCCAAATGTTATGAAAGTATGCAACAGGTGATCGATGATGTACGAACAAATAAAAAGCCTTACCTCGTTCATGCAACGGTTCCCTTGCTGGGACATCATACGAGTGGCGTTAGAAAAGATTTTTACAGGTCAGAAGAAGAACTGGCTGAACAATATAAGAATGATCCCGGGCCAAAGCTCAGGAAGATCCTGTTAGAATCGGGCTTTACC
>Ga0116158_10002419_pt1 | contig 16512 bp, 10 predicted proteins | sample AD_UKC052_MetaG_FD_89883 | JGI IMG/M metagenome (GOLD analysis project Ga0116158, IMG submission 89883) | Active sludge microbial communities of municipal wastewater-treating anaerobic digesters from USA - AD_UKC052_MetaG | ecosystem: Engineered > Bioreactor > Anaerobic > Digestate | place: USA... | reverse complement strand
TACACGATTGCCGGCACGGTGTCTTATCTCGGCAAGGTGACCAACGGTCAAATTGTTGTTCAGGCGTTCAGATCCAGCGGGTTCAGCGGTGTCCCGGAGGCGCAGGTTACCCTGACCAACAAGGGCGTCTTCAAGCTGATGGGGCTGCCTGCCGGGAGCTACTCGGTCCGTGCTTTCATCGATCAGAATGGTGATCGCGCACTGGATAGCTTTGAGTCGTGGGGCTTCCTCAAGGATGCCACCTACGAGATCGACTATACGGTCAAGGTCCTGCATGTGCCGGGGAATGCCGTGGGTCAGCAGTTGGTGATCCGCGATCATGATGCCGATGACGACGGAATGCCCGATGCGTGGGAGTACCAGTACTTCGGCAACTTGGCAACGGCCAGCTACGGCACCGATTTCGATGGCGATGGGCTTACGGATCTTCGCGAGTATGAGATTGAACCGATGGATACGGATCCTACCGCCCAGGACACGGATGGTGACGGCCTGACCGACTACCAGGAAGTCTTCATGGACGGCAGTGGCGAGTACACCCCGTGGCCGCTGGGTGGCGATACGAATCCGCATCTGGCAGATACCGATGGCGATGGCATACCGGATGGAGCCGAGGCGGATATTGATGGCGATGGATATGATAACAATCTGGAGAATGTGCTGGGCAGCAACCCGCTCAACTCTGCCATTGTGCCGCCCACCAGCAGCTTGTTCGTCTGGGGCGTCAGCCTCGGGGCAACGGTTGATGTCGTGACATTTGACTTCGATAAGCCGGCCGTCACCGGCATCCGGTCGAATGTTCAGGCCAAACTGATGACTTCGACCAACCTGATGCAGGGGTGGACGCAGCCGGCCGGGTATACGAGGAATATCTACACGACCAACTGGAGCACGGGGCCGTGGACGTTCAATTACACGCATCCGTTGAATGAAGCAGCGCGGTCGTACTACATCGACTGGATGATTAAGCCTTAAGGATTGTTGAAGTGATAAGATTGACCGGACATGAAACGGTCGCTAGATTCGGACAAATCAGCGAAAGAAGGAGAGGTCGGTAATGAGACCATGGATTAGTGTGACGCTTGTCAGTGTCTTGGCGGCGCTGATGATGGGCTGCGAAGGGGATTGGACCAGCGGTGGCGGTGTGGAGAGCTGGAACAGCAGTTACAACTGGGTCAATTTCAGTGGCGTGTACAAGGGCATTGGCGGTGGGTTGCTGGTGACCGACTACAGCGCCACGCCGGGGACATCGGGCGTTACGAATTCTGCGACGCAGAGCTTCGTTGCCAACGGTCAGACTGAACAGACTGTTACCTGCAGCAAGAAGCCCGTGGTCAGAGGTTCCGCCACGATCACCATCAGCGGAGGCTATGCCTTCACCGATGAAGATGGTGACGGGGTTCTGTCCGGGTCCAGCGGCACATCGGGTGAAATCAACTACCAGACGGGTGTAATCACCCTGCGGTTCTTTGATATTCCGCCAAATTCGGGCGCCGCCGGCTCGGTCACGTACAGCTACACTGTGGCGGGCACTGCCGGCACAGGGTCTGCGGGTTCGGGGAGTACGGGGATCAAGATATATTCCTTCACCGTATTTCAGGAAGGCAATATCATGTCCATCACGGACAACAATGGCAGCGTGTACGAAGGCAATTTCGGTAGCATTACGTCCAGCATGGGTACAACTACGCCGACCGCGGGAGATACGGTTGTTGGGCAGTTTGAGTGCAATGGCGTGAGCGCGGCCGGGTTCTCCGTTTCCATTGTCGGCACACTGCAGGGTGTGGTTACAGGAACGGGTAACGTCCTCGGTGATCGACAGATGTTCGGCACATGGATCGAAGAAGGAGGTCGCACTGGCGATGTGAACGGCGAGGCGTCACCGATCTCGATCAGCGTCACGACAACTACGACGGGAACGGACACCACGACCAACTAGCGTTTCGGTATCCGTGCCCGGATGTTATGGCCCCCGCCCGCAAGGGTGGGGGCCTTTTTTCGTCCGGGGGGCCGTGGACGACGGAGGCAACAAGGATGTGCTGTCACGGTACGCCACAGCCGCTGGGCGGGTCTCCAACGCCTTGGCGAAGACACTACGCCCTAATGTACTTTCCGATGATGGGGGCCAGGGTCTTCTTAATGTCAGCTGGTATGGCGTCGTGATGGGTGATGATGGCGTTTTCGAGAGCTTGGTGGCACGCGCATCGGTCTGCCTTGGGGGGATGCTGCGCCAGTTTGCGAAGCAGATCCTTTGACAGATTTGCATTGGCCTTGAGATTGGCGATGACCATCTCCACGGTGACGGGCGCATCGTCTTCTCTCCAGCAGTCGTAGTCCGTGACCATGGCGATGGATGCGTAGCAGATCTCGGCCTCGCGACAGAGCTTGGCCTCGGGAAGGCTGGTCATGCCAATGATGTCGAATCCCATCTTGCGATAGACGTCGGATTCGGCCTTGGTGGAAAAGGCGGGTCCTTCCATATTCACATACGTGCCGCGGTCGTGCACCTGGATGCCCCGGTATGCTTTGTGTTCCTCGATGACGCGCGTAGATAGCTCGCGGAGTGAACTCCTCAGCTTGGCGCATACCGGTTCCCCGAACCCGACGTGCGCCGCAATGCCCCGCCCAAAAAACGTGTGGTTCAGGGAGCCCTTGGTGCGATCGAAATACTGGTCGGGAAGGAAGATGTCGCGCGGCCGGACTTCCTCGCGGAGGCTGCCGACGGCGCTGACGGCGATGATTCGGTCGACGCCCAAAGTTTTGAAGCCGAAGATGTTGGCGCGGTGGTTGATTTCGGCGGGCAGGATGCGATGCCCTTTGCCATGGCGGGGCAGAAAGATGATTTCGGTCTGGCCCAGAACACCGCGAATGTAGTCGTCGGATGGTTCGCCAAAGGGGGTGGGGACATGGATGGGCCTCACGTCCGTCAGATCGTCCATTTCATACAGCCCGCTGCCGCCGATGATGCCGAGTCTCATGGTCTTACTCCTTACGGGCGCCGAGGCGCTCCTAACTACGTGACGGGCTGGATCAGGGGAAAACCCGGCCCGAAATGAGAAAGTAGCAGGTTATTCCCTGCATTGGAAGGGGGCCTGCACGTCATTCGTGAGAGTATAGGGCAGGGGTGGATTCTTTCTCATTGCCTTGCAGAAGGGTGTTTCCTATGGTGCTTCTGAAGATTTTCACCGGAGATGAAGAATGAAGGTTGTGGGCGTTATCATGGGTGGTGGGCAGGGGCAGCGGTTGCAGCCTCTGACGAGAGATCGTGCCAAGCCGGCGGTCCCTATTGCGGGCAAGTACCGACTGGTGGACATTCCCATCAGCAATTGCATCAACAGCGGAATCCGCAAAATATTCCTCCTGACGCAATTCAACAGCGTCTCCATGCACAGGCACGTGCAGACGACCTATCGCTTTGACCAGTTCTCGACCGGATACGTGCAGATCCTGGCAGCACAACAAACGCCGGGTTCCGACGCGTGGTTCCATGGCACGGCCGATGCCGTTCGGCAGAATATCCGTTACTTCATGGATGAAGATCCAGACTTCATCGTCGTGCTGTCCGGCGATCAGTTGTATCGCATGAATTTCCAGGATGTGATCCGTCAGCATGTGGAGTCGGGGGCGGATGTAACGATCAGCACCAAGCCCGTCGATCGTAAGGAGGCGGCATCACTGGGCATTCTGCAGGTGGATGAGAAGAAGAGGATCAACAAGTTTGTTGAGAAGCCCGGCAATACCGACGCACTGGATGCGCTGCGCGCGCCGTTGTACAAGGAAGAGCGCTACCTCGCGAGCATGGGCATCTATATCTTCAACACGTCTGTGTTGCTGAAGTTGTTGGATAACGATAGCCGCGATTTTGGCAAGCATGTCATTCCTGCGTCGATCGACTCGTTCAAAGTGTACAGCTACATCTTTGAAGGTTACTGGAAGGACATTGGAACGATCCATTCCTTCTGGGAGGCGAATCTTGCGCTGACGGACCTGATTCCGGAGTTCAATTTCTATGATGCCGCAGCCCCGATCCATGCGCATATGCGCTACCTGCCACCGTCCAAGATCAATTGCTGCGACTTGAACCGTTGCCTGCTGTCAGAGGGGTGCATCATTTCGGGACACCGCATCCTTCACTCCATTGTCGGCATTCGGGCTGTCGTGGGAGAGGGTAGCGTCATCGAGCACTCCGTTCTGATGGGAGCGGATTTTTATGAAAAGGGCAATCCGCCACGGGGAACTGTCCGGATCGGGATTGGGCGCGACTGCTACATCAAGAATGCCATCATCGACAAGAACGCGCGGATTGGCGACGGCGCGTATATTACGCCGGACGGAAAGCCGGATGAGACTGTGACGCCGCTCTACACCGTGAAAGACGGCATTATCGTCATTCCCAAGAACACGGTGATTCCTGCCGGCACCAGAATCTGAGGCGAGGCCCGGTTAGAAGCCTGGCGTGCCAAGGCGTAGTGTGGGGAGGTGACATCGTCCGGCTTCGATGCCCTCGCAAGGCTCGTGCAGCTCCGCCGTGACAGGCTTTCGTTTGGGAAACGAAGCCTGGTGAGGCGGGCGGGGTTCGAACCCGCGACCACAAGCTTAAAAGGCTCGTGCTCTACCAACTGAGCTACCGCCCCACATGGAAGAACTTAACAGCCGGGTTACACTAAGCCAAAAGACCGCCGCTTGTCAAAGCGATCGTTGGCCGGGCTGGGCAGGAGAGATTGATGATGTATCAGGAGTCGTGGACGCGGGGATGGGGAGGGTATCGAGTTACCCGGGGGGTGGGGGTGCTTCTCGCACTCACCATTGGGGCGTTTGTCGTTCAACTTGGGTGGGACCTGATCAGCGGCGGGGCCTTTACGGATTTCTTTGGTTTGAGTCTCACGGGCCTGAAAAGCGGGTACATCTGGCAGTTGGTGACGTACCTGTTTGTCCACGGAAGCTTCATGCATCTGTTCCTGAACATGCTCGCCCTCTTTTTCATCGGGCCCGAAACTGAGCGCGCGGTGGGAACCCGGCAGTTTGTCATCCTCTATTTGTTGAGTGGTGTACTTGGCGGGCTGGGGTGGGTGTTGATCAGTAATACGGCATGGGCTCGTTGTGTCGGAGCCTCCGGCGCAATATTCGGAGTTCTTGGCGCCTTTGCCGCGCTGTTTCCGAACCGGCCTGTGACATTACTGGTATTGTATGTTTTCCCCGTCACGATGCGTGCGTGGGTTCTGGCCGTAGTGATGGTCCTGGTTGAGTTGGCTTTTCTCCTGTCTTCCTATCACGGGGGCATTGCCTACTCGGCGCATCTGGCGGGTTGTGTCGCGGGTTATGTCTACGCGCGTGTGGCGTTTGGTCGATATGGCGTATCGACGGGTGGATGGGGCGCTGTCGGCACACGGCTGCGGACAGCTTTTCGCAGCAAGGAACCGGATGAAGAGGATGTGAATCGGATACTGGAGAAGATCTCGCGCGAGGGAATAGGCAACCTGTCCGCATCGGAGCGCCGGACCATTCAGCGCGCGAGCCGGGAGCGTCGGGAGAGTCGCTGAGTCTTCAGGACGCTGCGCGATATTGTTCAGTCCTGCGGCGCGGTATCTTTTTCGGGGTAATGCGCGAGCGCAGAGCGGGCCGCTTCCATCTCCGCATCTCTCTTGTTTGAACCTTTCCCCGTGCCGATGACTTCACCATTGAGCAGCACATCGATTGTAAAGACCTTGGAGTGAGCGGGTCCTTCTTCGTGCGCGATTCTGTACCGGGGGCTGATGCGCAGGCGGCTTTGGGTTATCTCCTGCAGTGCGCCCTTTGGATTGTCCATCCACCGGTTGCTGACGGCCGGCTCCATTTCTGCGGCAAAGAGCTTCTTGAATATCTTCTCAACGGCGCGTATGCCGCCGTCAAGGTAGGCGGCCCCAATGACGGCTTCCAAGGCGTCTCCCAGATTGGACGTGCGCTGCTGGCCGCCCGACTGGTGTTCGCCCCGGCCGAGGCGGAGGTATTGGCCAAGGTCCACGCGCGCGGCGATGATGGCGAGCGTCTTCAGGTTGGTCAACCTGCTGCGAACGCGGGTCAGATCGCCTTCTTCAAAGTCGGGATAGTGCTCAAAGAGTTGGTGGGCCGTGACGAGGCCAAGGGCGGCGTCGCCCAAGTATTCGAGTCGCTGGTTGTCGAAGAGAGACTCGTCCGATTCAAAACGGAAGGACCGGTGAGTCAGGGCTGTTTCCAGGTGCCGCTTCCGGCGGAAGCGGTAACCGATGCTTTTCTCGAGTGGTCTGTAGGGATTTCTCATGCGCGTGGATGGTATTGTGCGTGAACTGATTTCAGGCGTGACGGGTCAACGTGCGTGTAGATTTGTGTCGTGGTGATGTCGGAGTGTCCGAGCATTTCCTGAATGACCCGGAGCGGTGCTCCATTGGCCAGGAGGTGGCTGGCGAATGAGTGACGAAGCGTGTGGGGTTTGACGTTCTTCATGATCCCGGCGGCCCGGGCATGTTCCTTGATCAATTTCCAGAGCCCCTTGCGGCTGAAAGGCGTGCCGCGCCTTGTCAGGAAGACCGCGCGGGAGGTGCCTGTCTTCAGGAAGATGGGGCGGCACTCCGTCAAGTAGCGCTGCAGAGCGGTTCGTGCATTCTCGCCGAGGGGCACCACGCGCTCCTTGCGGCCCTTGCCCAGACACCGCAGATAACCCGCGTCGAAGTGCAGGTCATCGATGGTCAGATGGGCGAGTTCGGAAACGCGAAGGCCCGTTCCATAAAGTGTTTCGAGGAGGGCCCTGTTGCGAACGCCGAGAGGCGTTTTCATGTCCGGCTGGTTCAGCAGGCGCTCGACCTCCTTGTAGGTGAGCGTGTTGGGGAGGACCTTCCAGAGTTTGGGCGACTCCATGGTGTCGGTGATGTTGCGACTAAGAAGGCCTTCCTGCTGAAGGTAACGGAAGAAGACCTTGATGGAAACGAGCCGCCTGGAAATCGAGTTTGTGCCGATGCCGCGGTCACGGAGATCCATGAGATAGTCGAGAATGAGCTGCCGCGAAACAGCATTGAGAGACTCGATCTTCCTGCCATCGAGAAAGTCGAGAAACGAGCGGAGATCGGCCCCATAGGCCAGACGAGTATTCTCGCTCAGGCCACGCTCCAACGTGATGTAGTCAAGAAACTGATCCAGCAATGCATGCACGCTGCGATCATCCCCCCACGGAGCGGGGGAGTACCGGTCGACCGTTGCGGCCGGTACTCCGTCGCCCCCTTGCTCTGCAACCCGGCTGTCTAAAGAACAGGATCCCGTCCGGTCAATCTGCGGAAAGCGTCGACATACTTCTCTTGCGTTTTTTGAATCACGGCCTCGGGCAGCGCCGGCGCAGGAGGCGTCTTGTCCCAGTCCGAGAGAGTTTCAAGATAGTCGCGAACAAACTGTTTGTCGAAGGATGCAGGAGACTGGCCCGGCGCGTAACTGTCCATGGGCCAGAATCGCGAACTGTCGGGAGTGAGCATTTCGTCAATGAGGGTCAGTTGTTCACCCACGAGGCCAAACTCGAACTTCGTGTCGGCAATGATGATGCCCTTGCCCAATGCGTAGTCGGCGGCGTAGCGATAGAGGGCCGTGGCTGTGTCCCGCAGTTTTGCCGCGAGATCCATCCCGATCATCTCTGCAACCTGCTCGAAGGAGATGTTCTCATCGTGACCTGTTTCAGCTTTGCGTGCAGGCGTGAAGATGGCCTGATCCAGCTTGTCCGCCATGCGGTAACCGGGGCGCAGACGGATCCCGCTGACCGTGCCGGATTGCTGGTACTCTTTCCACCCGGAGCCGATCAGGTATCCGCGGACGACGCATTCCACCGGGAGCAGTTTGGCCTTCTTGGTGAGCATCGCGCGCCCGCCAAGGACATCCGCGTGCTGCTTCAGCGGCTCCGGAAACCGCTTGGGATCGATGGTGATCATGTGGTTGGGGATGATGTGACCGGTTCGCTCGAACCACCATGCGGACAGCTGATTCAGAATATTGCCCTTGCCCGGTATGCCCGTGGGGAGGATGCAGTCGAATGCCGAAATGCGATCGCTGGCAACGAGCAGCAACTCATTACCGACCTCGAAGACTTCTCGCACCTTGCCGCTCTTGAATTTCCTGACGCCGGGAATATCGATTTGTGTACGAGCCATCATGCGTTCCCTATCGTTTAGCCGTCGTTGTTTCCCTTGACGATATCCAGTCCAGTAACAGTGTGGCCCCGAACAGTGTGGCCCCGGCCTGGGCGTGGGACCTGTCGTGTTCTTCGTACGCCGTGCCGGCAATGTCGATGTGCGCCCACGGTGTATTCCGTGGCACAAAATTCTTCAAAAAGGCGCCACCGATGATGGTCCCGGCGCCGTTGTTGCCGATGTTCTTCAGATCGGCGAAGGGCGTGTGGAGGTCATCGTCATAGTCCGTGAGCAGGGGCAGGGGCCAGAGTCGTTCGCCGCTCATCTCGCCTGCGGCACGAAGTTCATCGATGAGCTTTTCGTCCGTACCCATGACCGCAGCGAGGACATGGCCGAGAGCGACAACGCATGCGCCTGTAAGTGTGGCGAGATCCACCATGGCCTCGGGATGAAACTCGCCGGCGAGGGTGAGGGCGTCTGCAAGAACGAGGCGCCCCTCGGCATCGGTATTGAGAATCTCAATGGTCTTGCCGGACGCCGCGCGGACAATGTCGCCAGGGCGCGTGGCATTGCCGCCCGGCATGTTCTCTGCCGCCGCGAGTATGGCAATGACCGGGTGACGCACCTTCATGCGGGCGGCCATGAGGACGGCGGCGAGCACGGCCATGCCGCCCGACTTGTCGTACTTCATCCATTCCATGCCCTTGGCGGGCTTGATCGAGATGCCGCCCGTGTCGAACGTGATGGTCTTGCCGACAAGGATCAGCGGCTTCAGATTCTTCTGTGTGCCGGCATATTTCAAAACGATAAGCCGGGCGTCCTGACGGCTTCCGCATGCCACGGCCAGGAGTGCATTGCATTTCTTTTTCGCCAGGGCTTTCTTGTCGAGTACGGTACAGCTTATGCCGTGACGGCGGGCCAGCGCGCGTGCATGCTGGGCAATCGTTGCGGGTGGTGCTTCGTTGGCAGGCAGATTGGCCACGTCGCGGACCTCTGTCAGTATTCCCTGAAGCAGGCCGGAGCTTGCGACCGCCTTCTTGAGTGTGGCGGGAGGCCGTGTGTCCGTGAGAAGTGTCAGGGACGAGGGGCCGCGGTGCGCTCCCTGCCGGGAGATGAACCGGTCGAATTCATAGCAGCCCTGGCTGAAGCCGAGAACGGCCTGCCGGGCGAAATGTTCGGCAGAGACGGAGAGCTTGTCGGCCCCCGAGGGGAGGCTGCAGGCGACGCTATTGAGTTTGAGCCGGCGAGCTGTTCGGCCTGCGGCGCTGGCAGCCTTCAGAATGCGGCCGCCGTGAAATTCCTTGCGGGACCCGAGCCCGGCCACGATCACGAATCGGGCGGGAATGGTGTCCCAGGACGGAAACGAGTTTGCTTCTCCCCGCTTGCCCTTAAAGCCGGTGCTCTTCATCCACGTCTTCAGCATCGGCTTGAGCTGCGTGCCGGGCGTCGCGCCGGAATGAGAGATACCCAAGGGTTCGCCCTCGTAGACGAAGACGATCCACCCGTCAGGTTTCGGACTTGTGGGGAATCCCTGGGCTGTACTGATCTTCATGGTGTGCGGTCAGCGGCAATCCACGGGAAGAGCGGCCTTGGCTTCCGGTTTTCCGGCCTCATTGTTCACATCGAATCCGAGACCGGCGATGAGGAACTCAACATTCTTGATGTTGATCTTCCGGCTGTCGAAGCGAATGGTCATCGTATGGTTTGCGATATCGGGATCGGCCGAGACGATGCCATCAATGCGGCCGAGAGCATCCTGGATGATCTTGCTGCATTCCATCGTCTTCATCTGGGGAACCTGAGCCTCCATCTTGATGATGTTTGGGCGAAAGCACCCGGTCATCATGGCACAAGCCAGAACCAGCAATAGGAGAAGCCCCATCCGATTAACGAATCTCATAGATAAGCACCCTCGATAGTGGCCTTGAAGTTCCGGGCAGATTACTCAAAAAGGGGTTCATCGTCAACGAATCCGGCCAAAATCGGCATGAAAAAATAGGCCTGAACATTTGCAAAACGGTGGTGTCGAAGTATGTTGACGGTGGAAGGGCGAAAGTGCGTTTACCCATGGGGTTCCTCACCCCGACCTCCTTGGCGCACACGCCCTTCCACTTTCTTTGTGCGCGTGGCGTCGAAGGTGCATCAAGGAGCGGCCGAAGGGCCAACGGCAGTCTCGCGACGGATGATTCCGAGGGCGGTCTCTGCCCGCTGGGCTGTGGCGGGGTAGAACTCCGCGAACCGGCGCACCACTTCCTCGTAGCACCGCGCGGCTTCCGGCTTCCGTCCCTGTTGGTATAGCGTCAGGCCGAGATTCATCAGTGCCTTGGGCGCGTTGGATGACGTTTGGACGATGTTCCGGTAGTGCTTCTCGGCGTTGGCATAATCCTGCTCATGGTAGAAAGCATTCGCCATCTTGAGCTCCACCATGTTGCGATCCCGGTACGTACTGAGGATGTTTTCATAGATCGCGATGGCCGCGGGATAGTTCTTCTGGCTGTAGTGCTGGTGGGCCAGAACCACGAGCGCATCCGCTTCGGCCTCCCGCTGCGATCTGTGAGTCATCACGGCGCCGACGATGGTAACGAAAAGGCCCACGAAGCCCACACACACGGAGACGATCAGCACACGATGCCGGTCCATCCGTCGCACGCTCTCCGAGGCGGGTACAGGCCCGGTGTGTTCCTCCACCGCCTCGACAGCAAGCATCGCAAGAGAAGCCATGCGTACGGGGGAAGAGCGGGATTCGGGATGGTGGGTCGTGTCGCCGAGGGAGGATGTTTCGCCCGGCCCGCAGAGCAACTTGCGGGCTATGGCAAGAGCACATTCTTGGAATGTCTCTCGTGGGGCATTCCTCTGCAGTGCGGGGAGGAGCAGTGAGTGATGGACCGCGCTGAAGGGAGGCGGCTCGTCGTCGCCTTCCCACATGATCCACAAACGCCAGCCGCCCGGTTCTCTGAACTGGGCGGGATCATTGAGCTGGGCGATGAGGCGCTCCTTGAACCTCGCGTTGAGGTCGCCCCAGATGAGCGGCATCATGGCCGAGAGAGACGCGCGCTCCACGCGGGAGCCGTTGGCATATCTGTCGCAGAAACTGCCCGCGCCGGCATCCCAGAGTACGTCCTCCACGTTGGCGGCGATACGTTCCCGTTCCACGCGAAGCTCGGCTTGGCGCGGAGCGGCCAGCGGACTTTCAAGGTGGGCCGCCAAGGCGAAGTACGCGTCGAGTTCGCAGAGGAGCAGGGCGGAAAGGTCGGCGGTGGTGAGCGCAGGATCGTAGACCTCCGGGATGAGCGCCTCGCGCTCGCTCGTCCAGCGATGAAGGCCTGTCGCTGCATCGCGGAAGTGCGCAAGGGACCACGAGAGATACTGCTCCAACGCGGGCAGGATGTGCTTCAGGAATGACGGATTGCGCCGTGCTTCCCAGACAAGCAGCGCTGCCTGCGCCGCGACGGGTAACGCGGGTTCGTCGGAGATCGCCCCCGTGGCCGGTTGAAAAAGCGAGGGCAGGGAACCATCGGCTTGTTGGCACGCCATCGCGCTGAGGACGAGTTCCTCGGCGATGGCGGGGTCGAGCGTCTGCCACGCGCCCACGAGTTCCAGGAGCTGGCTGATGCAGAAGATGCCGGGGTGCCGCGGCGTTGCGCAGCTCCAGCGGCACGGCAGAGCGCCCTCAGGTGGCTTCAGATGACCGACGAGGGTCTCCACCGAGCGGGCGAGACCGGGCCGGAGACTATCCGGCGCATCACACTCCTCCCAGAAAGCGGACCGGCGCTGGAATTCGGATTCCAAAAGCTCTTCGGGCGATGCATCGAGGGCCTGGGCGACGGCGCTCAGGGCGTCTTCCGGCGAGTCGGCTGAGACGATCAGCGCGAAGCGCGTGGAGCCGGGCAGATGGCGCAGGGCAAGGGCGATGCGTTGGGTGCCGGTATCGATGAACCATGCCTGGCCGACCTGCTGGACCTCGTTTTCGGTGGAGAACAGGACGGGTTGAGCGCCTTCGGGGACCGTGCCGACCATGGAGCCGTCGGCTTGGGCGAGACAGATGGCCGTCGCGCCGGACTCCGTGATGAGTTGAAACCCGTCCGCCAGCATACGGGCGTTTGCGGGACCTGCATCGCGTTTCAGGCCCAGGTGGAAGCTCCACGGGTCATCAGCGGAGGCGAGGGAGAACGCGCCCGGCTCATCCAACGACTTGAAATCGAGGAACACGGAAGACGGAAAAACGGAATCGCTCCACACGCTGGCGTGGAACCGCCAGCCAGCCAGCCACGAAACAAGCGGCGGCGCGGCTTTGGGCGTAACTTGCATTGCCCCGTATTCTGTTGACCCCGCCCGCACCATGCAAGCCTGCAGAGGGGGTAACGGCTTCGGCGTGTCCGGAATTCCCTACAAGAAAGCTGTTGCCTGAGCGAAGTTACATCCGTAGTCTGCGCGGGTCTCATGGGTCGAGCTTCGTTGTTTGCTCGCTCAAGGGAGGTATTCAGGGTGGCGAGCGAACAACAAAAGAGAATACGCCTGTTTCTTTTTGCGGGCTCCATGGCGCTGGCAGCGACCTGGGGGTTCTCAAAAACTGTTCGTCTTCACATACCGCCGGAATCTGCGGACTCCGTCTCGGTTGAATGGGAATCGGAGACAGGAACCCCGTACACGGTTTACTGGAGTCCGGAACTCAACGAGCATTGGCGCTTCGTGGACGAGTGCGAAGCGACCGGTTCGACAAGCAGCGTGGTGTCACCGCGGGAATCCAGCAAGTCCAGTGGCTTCTACGCGGTGAGAGAGTCTCCGCCCGTTGTTGTTTCTGCTGACATCACTTCCGACACCGTCTGGTCCGCCATGTCGGGGCCGTACGTACTCAATCGAGTGATCAACGTTGGGGCCGGGGTGTCGCTGACCGTGGAGCATGGAGTGCGCGTCAGAGGCATGGGCAATTCCGGACTGAGCGTGAGCGGGGGTGCTCTGCGTGTTGCCGGGGCTCCCGATGACCCGGTTGTATTCACGGGCGTGGGCGATGATGTGTGGAAAGGCATCGTGTTCCATGGGCCAGGCGCGGGCTTCACGTTCTCGAATGTCGTGGTGGAGGGCGCGGCAACGGGTCTGCGCCTGAGTGGATGCACGGGGTTGCTTGATGGAGTCACCGTTCAGTACTGCGGCGAGAGTGGTCTGATTGTTGACTCCTTCACGGGGACGCTGACGCGTTGCACGATACAGAACAATACGGGGCCGAATGGGGCCGGGGTGTGGGTTCGGAGTTCATCCATTGTGATGGAGGAATGCCTCGTCGCCAGCAATATGTCCATGTGCGAGAGCGGCGAGCAGGGAGAGGGCGGAGGCGTTCATGTCGACCCGCTTTCTGAGATGTGGATGTCGCGCACACGTATCATGGACAACCGCGCGTGCCGACAGGGTGGAGGGGTGTTTGTGCGCGGGGGAAGAGTGCACCTGAGCAATGTTCTGCTTTGGCGCAACAGGGGTTTGTCTGGTGGGGCCGTCTGTCTCGATGGCGGGTCGGGAGAACTGTGCAACTGCACGCTGATAGGGAATAGCGCCGGTGCCGGTGGCGCAACGTGGAGCACGACTAACCAGCCGGCGCTGATGAACTGCGTTGTTTGGAGCAACGGGCAGCAGTGCGTCGTGAGTGGCTCGGGATCGGTATCGGTCAGCCACAGCCTCGTTGAGGATCTTGAGTATGCCGGCGGGTTCAATCAGACCGGCTCTCCTCGTGTCGTTAGAGGTACGTGGTATCTGGGGGCCAGGTCTTCCTGTATCGACGCAGGCCGGGATGACATGGCACCGCCCGTCGATCTGGTCGGAGAATTCAGGAGGGATATTCCGGGGCGGGGCACGAGCATCGCTGATCTTGGAGCGTTTGAATACGTCGATGACGATCAAGACGGATTGCCGGACACGTGGGAGAACGAGACGCTTGGCGGACTGGACGTCGTCAGTGGCGACGGCGATGTGGATCGCGATGGTGCCGACGGACTTTGCAACGCGGATGAATTGGATTTGGGGACGGACATGTTCGCTTCGGATTCCGACGACGACGGCCTGAGTGACGGAGAAGAAGTTCATCTGCATGGCACGGATCCGTTGTGCGCCGACACGGACGGCGATGGAGCGACAGATGGATACGAGTCGCGCCACGGCACGGACCCCCTGGATCCAGACGACATACCCACACTCCCGCACGCGGTGATCAACGAAGTGATGCACCGGCCGTCCACGAATCCGGCCTGTTACTACCAGTTCATTGAGCTTTGCAACCCCAGCGATGATGCGATCGGGATTGGTGGTTGCAGCATCGAGGTGTCCCATTATGGCAAAGTGCGGTCTACGTTGGCGATTCCTGCGGGTGCGAGCATGGGACCGACGAGTTTCTATCTGATTGGTGGTCCCTTTTTGTCGACGATCGACGGTCAGATTCCAGATCTCATGACGAACATGACTCTGCGCTTGGAATATGGCGAGGGCGGGCCGGCGGTCAAGGTGGCCCTCAAGAACAGCCAGGGCATAGTCATTGACGGGTTGCTGTATGGACAGCCGTATGACGTCAACTTCAGCACGAATTGTTGCTCGATGCCTCCTGAACCTGCGTCGGACCCCGGATTTTCGATCGCCCGGGTGGTGGACGGTTACGACAGCAATCGGACCAGCGATTGGCATTCGGTGAGCAACGCTCCGACCCCTCGCGGCAGCGGTCACGCGCCGGCGTTTGATCCGGACGACGTGGATCGAGATGGGCTGACGATTGCAGAAGAAGAGGCTTGGGGTACCAACCCTCTGAATCCGGATTCGGATGGCGATGGTCTGCAGGATGGCGATGAGGTTCAGCGCGGGCTGAATCCTGCCACGATTGATTCGGATGGCGACGGCTTGTGGGATAACGAGGAGATTGAAGCTGGATTGAATCCTTCCAACCGGGATACGGATGGCGATGGCTTGTGGGATGGAATTGAACTCGGGCTTGGATTAAGCCCCACCAACAGCGATAGCGATGCCAATGGCATCCTCGATGGCGATGAAGACGCTGACGACGATGGATTCACCAATAAAGAGGAGCAGGATTACGGATCGGATCCTATGCAGGCTGGAAGCAACCCGTCTGGGATGCCGGGAAGCTCTTCAACATACTGGGACAGAGGTGCTGCCGGGGAAGTGAACTATGATGTCATGCCTACGGTTGATCTGATGTTGGATGATGGAAGGCCTGTGAAGGATTTCAAGCGTGAGACCGATATGGTGTTTTACGATGTGCGCAGGCCGACGCCTGTATTCATCACGGTGATTGAGAGGAAGTATGGACGAGGCTCATATTATCTCAAAGGCGCCAGAATGGTCCATCATGAGAAATCGCTCTCCATATTCGCCGCCCTGATTCCTCCCGGTGGTACCACGATAACGGTGGTGGAACAGCTTACCAGCACCAATGGGGGTAGATTCGGATGGCCTAGGATCGAAGTCCTTAAGCCTGTGGTCTTCAACGTGCGGGCGGCGGGGCAGGTCGATTCAGAGAGTGGAGGAAGAGAGCTGTTCATCGGTCTGAATGACGACGACGATGATGGGGATCTGGTCGCAGATGTGGATGACGATGATGTATCGACCGGCGATGACGACATGGACTACATCCAGATTACGCATGCCAAGAGGATGCCGCTGCAATTGGAGTGGGATGACGACATCATTCATGTGTATGAGAACCGCCGCAAGAAGCTGAAGGATCGTGGAGGGGGTGGGTGGATCTGGAATGCCAAGATCGGGGCGTGTATCCGGAATGAGCCGTACGAGGGCTGGGATGATGGGAAGCTGTATATCGAAGGGGTGCGGCCGGGCTGGACGTGGCTCACAATCAGTTCTGGCGGCTTCACCCGCCGAATCAAGGTCACCGTGGTGGACACTTCCATGACGACGGACTTCAATCACGACCGGGTGGTGGACGAAGACGACTTCGCCCGTGCCGAAAGCGGTGAGCCGTTCCGATTCTGGATCAACGATGACGATGATGTGGATGCGGTCACGGGGAATGATACGCCGGGGCAGCAACATGGTGATAGCAGTGATTGCAGAGTTGATGGCCTGCGCGATCTGGTGGATTTCTTTCCCGTGGTCATTCGCATTCCAGATGAATTGAAGGAGAGCAATCTCAACAAGCTGTCGTTTGCCCTTAAACACAGGGCGGATGGGTTGAACTTTGTGAGGACCACTCTGGCTGCCGAAAATGCAGGAGACTACCTTGTGAATGTGGACATGGCGGAAAGTCTTCAACACAAAGGCCTGATCACTTGGGATGAATGGGGATGCATCTGGTTGTCGGATGAGGATGTGAGTCGCTTGGCTGATCAGGGGTCGTTGGTTCTGCTTGTGGAAGCAGCTGGATGGATTCAGGATCCGCTGT
>Ga0116158_10002414_pt1 | contig 16523 bp, 9 predicted proteins | sample AD_UKC052_MetaG_FD_89883 | JGI IMG/M metagenome (GOLD analysis project Ga0116158, IMG submission 89883) | Active sludge microbial communities of municipal wastewater-treating anaerobic digesters from USA - AD_UKC052_MetaG | ecosystem: Engineered > Bioreactor > Anaerobic > Digestate | place: USA... | reverse complement strand
GGACCGACCAGCTCATGATAGCGGCGTCACTGCTGTTCATGCATTGCAACGGAGGTGCTTTGGCGCCTGTTCGTTACCCGCCGATCCTGCTCAAGGCCTCCTCCACGTTCTTTGCAAGTAGGTCCTCGCGGAACCAGGGCTGCACGCGCAGTTCATCCGCCACGCTGGGCACTACATCCGTGATGACCACCTGCTTGCGCTGCCGTTCCAGCTGTTGAACGATGTGCCCGATGCGGTGCATCCCTGTTGCATCGACCATCGGCACATGGCGTAGTCTTATGATGATGACCCGTTGCCGATCGTTGATCTCCGAGAGCACATCCTGGAATTTCTGCGCAGCGCCGAAGAAGAGCGGTCCGCTCACGTCGAACACACGCACGCCTGGCGGCACGGACACTTCGCCTTCCTCCGTCGCGCCGCCCTCGGTCAACACGGGCTTCAGGTCGGTGATATCGCTCATGCGTTTCATGAAGAGGAAAGCGGCCAACACCATACCCACCTCGATCGCGAGCACCAGGTCGAAGATCACCGTGAGCAGGAAGGTGACCACCAGTACCAACGCGTCGTAGCGGTGTCCTTTCAATGCGCTCACGAAGCTGCGCCACTCGCTCATGTTGTACGCCACCACCACCAAGATGCCAGCCAGACCAGCGAGTGGGATGCGGCCGGCCAGGGGAGCAGCCAACAGCATGATGACCAGTAGTGTGATCGCGTGTACCATGCCGGCGATCGGCGTACGGCCGCCATTCTTCACGTTGGTGGCCGTGCGCGCGATGGCACCGGTGGCCGGTATACCGCCGAACAATGCGGAGAGCATGTTGCCACCGCCTTGTGCGATCAGTTCCATGTCGCTGCGGTGCCGACCGCCGATCATGCCGTCGGCTACTACCGCGCTCAGCAGCGATTCGATAGCACCGAGCAACGCGATCGCCACTGCGGGTTGTATAAGTTCACGTACGGTCGCCAAGTCCAAGCGCGGAAAGTGAGGGATAGGTAGTGTTTGAGGAATGGCACCGAAGCGTCCGGCGATGGTCTCCACAGGAAGTTCGAATCCCCAGGCCAAGGCCGTACACGCGATGATCGCAGCCAACGGACCAGGGATGTATCGGGTGACGCGTGGAGTGAACACCACAAGGGCGATGGACAATGCGGCCAGCGCCACTGCCCACGGGTTGATGCTATGCAACTCGCTCGCGTAAGCCATCCATTGCTGTACCGCCCCACTGGGAAGGGCACCCATGTGCAAGCCGAGGAGTTCCTTCACCTGGGTGGTCAGGATGATGAGCGCGATCCCTGCGGTGAACCCGACGATGAGGGTATGGGGGAAGTACTTCAGCAGCTTGCCTGCGCGCATCAGCCCCATCAGCACAAGCAGGACACCCGCCATGAAGGTGGCGATGACCAGCCCCTCGATGCCGTACTGTTGAACAATGCCGTATACAATGACGATGAAGGCACCGGTGGGTCCGCCGATCTGCACCCGACTACCCCCGAAGGCCGAAATGGCGAAACCAGCGACGATGGCCGTGATCAGTCCTTTATCGGGCGGCACCCCGGATGCGATGGCGAAGGCGATGGCCAACGGCAACGCAACGATGCCAACGATCACACCCGAGATCACATCAGCGCGGAGCTGTGCCCGAGGAATACCCGCTTTCCAAAGGGTGAAGAGTTTCGGGGTGAACTCGGGTCGCACGATGGACAAAGGAACGAAAGTCACGTCAGCATGGCTGAACCGCCCTTAAGGGTAAAGGCCTCGGCCGACTTGTCCATCGCTTGGCCAAAGCCACCCATTCCTGTCCACAGTAGCAAAGACCGGCTAGTTCGGGCGGCGCCTTCACTACAGTGAGCGCATGCACGTCCAGGATATCACTCCAACTGTCGCTTGCGGTTGAGCGCTGACTATTTAGGGTTTCATCAAGCGGCATGCGTTACGATGCCATCTACGAATGTCACGCGAAGCGCGCCGTGGCGGTGTTGAAGATCATCAAGCTGAGCGCAGGGACCGGTATGGCGTTGCGCTGTATGGCCGTCATCCGTGGCACGAGGAGACCACGGTCGGTGCTGGTCAGGTCCAATAGCGCGCTGGCATCCGGGGTCTGGTTGTTGATGCCTCCTACTCCCTGAGCGTGAGCCACGAACGCGGTCAGGATCGAAAAGGCCACGAGGAGAGTGTGCGACATGCCGTGTACGTTGGAGCTTCAAAGCTCCCGTCAAAGGCAACGGTGGGCAAGCTAAGATCCGTTAGTATGCGCCATCGAGCGCGGCTGATCGTGCCCGCTGAAGACACTTACGAGGCATTCAGGGAAAGCTCCTCTTGCTGTAGGGTTCAGCGGAACGATCCCGTACAGGAGAATCGTGTGGTCATCCTCCGTTCATCGTGATCGATGACGAGAAGATAAGTGCCCGATGCGAGCATCGATACATCGATGCCAACATCGGAAGTCGTGCTTTTCCCAAGGAGTACGTCACGCCCATCGAGGCTCTGGATCTTCCAAACCAGTGCGCCTTGGAAAAGTGTAGGATCTGCGATGTGAAGGATGCTTGTGGCCGGGTTGGGGAATAGTCGTAGATCCGTTGTTGGCGTTCGCAGGAGACCCGTGCTGAACTCCGCCATCAACACGCTCGGCTCGGTGATCACCGGTTCGTTGTAGTCGAAGAAGATATTGGCGATGTTCTCGATCACTGTGCCAGCGACCAATGGCAGGCGGGGCTTCATCCTGAACTTCACCAGGCCATGGCTACCCGGTTCGTCGCTGGCGCTATCCGGTAGTTGGATATCATCGAAGCGCCACTCGATCACACGGCCGGGTTTGAATGAAACGCTGAAGGGATGGGACGCCGCACCTTGCTCGAAGGAGAGCATGTCCAACTCGGAAGCGATGGTATCGGTGATCACCACGAACTCAGCAGGGAAGGTGCCGGTATTCTGGAAACGGATGGTGTAGTCGATCCATTCGTCCGCGTCGATGAAGTAGAGGTCTTCACTGGCTCTCGAGCTGGTTACCGCGCGTTTGTCATTCGGGTCATAACTGCCCACCACTGTGTTTTGTTCAACGGCCGTATTGTTCAGCAAGGTCGATTCTGCGAATAGGTTGGACAGCTCAGCGGTCGTGGTCAGGCTAAGACCAAGTGGTGTGCCAACGGGCACTTGAACGTCTATGAAGAGGTTCTGCATCGCGAAGCTCTCCAACGCTGGCAGGTTCCAGGTGAGTGTTTGACCGGCAACGGAGGTCGGTGCCACACTTGCAGCAAGGAAGGTCAAGGTCGGGTCCAACTGCACGGTGAGTGCCAATGGCCCGCTTATTTGCGGCGAGATGTTGCGCAGGTACACGGCATAGGAAGTTTGGAATCCAGGTCTGAACACACCGCTAGCGAGGTCGATGGAAAGGTCTAAAGGCACCGTGGATCCATTGGCCAGATCGATCGTCTGATCATCACCGTTCACGGTGAAGGGAACAGGTTGTACGGCTGGGCAGACGGTGATCAAGGTGGGGTCCGTTTGCTCCAAGGTGTACGAACCATCCGCCATGCCGAAGAGGAAATGGCCGGTTCCGTCCGTGATGGCGATCTCGCCACCGGGTTCGATAAGTAACGTGCTGTAGGGTACACCGACCTCATTCGGTCCACGGATACAATCTCCATCCATATCGAACCAACTGGTACCACTTACGCTGCCGCAGAAGGGGCTGATGTCCGGGACGTTCACCCACAAGGTATCATAGGTGCACTCGCCAGGGTCTGCCGCTTCGGCTGTGTAGCCGAGCCACCAGTGCACCCCATAGAGCCCAGGTTGCAACGCATTGAAGACCACAACACCATTCGCATCAGGAGTGTAAGCCTGGTAGGTCTCCTGTCCATCAGGGCGCGCCAGATGCAGCCAGGTACCGAATGCGGCTTGTGCCGAGGACGTCACCCGGATACGGCCATCGCCAGAGGCTAGGCAGCTGGGTTCCACTTGGGTCACGGTCACCTCGGGCCAAGCGCTAACAGGCCAAACCGGTGACTCCGTGATGGTGCCGGTACATCCGTTGCCATCCGTGATCGTATGGACTTGCCCAGTGATGCCTGAAACAGGGAAAGAGTACCGCCCTGAGCCATCATCCATCGACCAAACGGGCATGCCGTCCACGTACCAAGGACCGACCGATTGACCCTCTGGCATGGCACCTTCGAACACGTTCGTAGGCCCGGTACAGAAGGCATATCCACCACCGCCGATGAGCACATAGGGAGCCGACGCTATGGTGACATCCGCAGCCATCTCTTCCCCTAACGCGTCTGTAACGATGACGGAGTACACACCCGCAGCGAGGTAGACTTGACTGGTGGTTTCCCCCGTACTCCAGAGGTAGGTATAGGGCGGCTGACCACCGGAGGCAAGAGCGGTAGCGATACCATCCGCGTAGTTGCAGGTGGCATCGGAGTGTTCGATGGTGACCGAAAGTGAAGCGACCGCGCTCAAGGGCGAAGCAACGATCAGGAGGGCGATCAGTTGGTGTCTCATTTTTGGATGATGAATCGTCGGCGTGACTCTGTACCTCCCGCGTATCCCACGACCAGGAGATAGGCTCCTGCTTGTAGACAAGACACATCTACAGTTGAAAATGCTGCCTGTTTAGGGATCTTGACTTCACGACCATCGCTGGCGAGCACGCGTACGCTGGAAATGGGTGAACTCGCTTTGATGTTCAGCCGATCTTTCGTTGGGACAGGCCAGATCTCAATGGTGTTCATCGAAGATCCTTTCACTCCCGTACTGAACTCCGCCACCAGCACGCTCGGCTCGGTGATCACGGGCGGATTGAAGTCGAAGTAGATGTTGGCCGTGTTGGCGATCACCGTACCTGGAACGAGCGGTGCTCGTGGCCGGATCCGGAAACTCAAGAGGCCGTGGCTGGCTGGTTCGTTCACATTACTATCAGGAAGCAGGATCATGGGGAAGATGAACTTCACCGTGCCTTGCCCTTCCACGCTCCAAGCATGCGGGTGCGAGGCTGCGACCATGGAGATCGAAGCCGGATCAAGGTAGGTTGGCAGCGTATCCGTAACGATGATGTTGAAGGCAGTATCCGTGCCCGTGTTCTGGAACCGGATCACATAATCGATCCAGACATCCTGATCAAGAATGAAAGACGAGTTGCTGATGCGCGAACTGGTGTGTGCGGTCTTGTCGTTGGGGTCGAAGCTGCCGGTGACCGTGACCGTCGAAGTGCTCGTGTTGTTGGCAGGATCGCCGTCGGTGTTCGCTGGAACGGTGGTGACTGTCGCGAGGAGTTCCGTGCCGATCAGGCCCACCTCGGGTGGTACTTGTAACCGCACCCGAAGGTCCCTCTCCTGAAAGAACCCTAGTGCGCTCTGGTCCCAGGTGATGGTTCCGCTGGATTGGCTCGTGGGTGCTGGGATGGAGGAAACGAACGTGAGCGACGGATCGAACGTGAGCGTAGTGGTGGTTGAACCAGTTGATGATGGCGATTGGTTCTCCAAATGGATGTAGTGGTCCATCAGGAAACCAGGACGAGCAGGACCGGACGCGATGCTGATGGCGATATCCATGGGCACGGTAGGTTGATGGCCGATGTTCGCCACCACCGTGTTCCCATTCACCATGGCCGACGCTGGACAACTCTGCTCGATGGATGGCCCGTTGGTGGTGAGCGTATAGCTGCCGTTGGGGACCACGACCGAGTACCCTTGACCACCAGTGGCGTAGAATGGTCCGGGTTGTATCTCCACCACCACGCTCACGGCATCCACCTCGTTATCGATGCAATCGCTATTGAGGTCCATGTAGGTGCTACCCGTAATGGTACCGCACGTTGAGCCCAGGTTCGGGATGGTCACCAATACACTGTCCGATGCGCATCCACCACCTTGAACGATCGAGTAGGTGACCGCAAGACGATGCATGAGCCAGTAGTTCCCTGGTCCAAGACCGGAAAAAGTGAAGAGGCTCGGTTCTTCGAAGTCTGGCGAAACGGGAAGCCACTCGTATTCCCCGCCACCTTGCGGTTTCACGATCCAGTAGGCATCCAGCGATGGTTCGGGGTCTGCAGCGAATGTGAGTGCTCCATCGGACGAGTTCGCGCAAGATCCTTCCACATCCACCACGGCGAAGTCGGGCCAAGGGGGCAACGGACCACCGATGGTACCGGTCTGTATCCCGGAACATCCGTTCGAATCGTAGTAAGTGACGCTATATCCAGTACCTGGAACCGCTTGGCCGAAGTCCAAGTGGTACCGTGTGATCTCGTCGGGTGTTTGGATCTCCACCACGGGTACCTGGTCGGTATACCAAGGACCTTGGTCTGGCATGTCGGGTGCCGCAGGCGGAAAGAAGAAGTCGTGGTAGTCCTGGCCTGGACAGATCGAATGGGTGATCCCCTGCAAAGGAGGATAGTTCTCCGATACCACGGTCCCTTCGCTCGTGAACTGTGTGCCCACGAAGTCGGTCACGGTAACCGTGTATGTCCCCGCGCTTAGGTTGGTCAATGCGTCGGTGGTCTCACCACTACTCCACAGGTAGCTGTAGGGCGGAACACCACCTTGAGCCACAGCGGAGGCCCTTCCGTTCGCATAGGAACAGGTCTCGTTCTGAACGACGACGACGACGGTCATCGCCGAAGCCCAGGAGCAAGTGGCCAAGGCAACGCAGAGGAGTAGTTCTTTTCGCATGGTGATCAGTTCTTGATGAATCGTCCTCGAATTACCTTCCCATTGGTGAGCGTGGCTTCCACGAAATAGGCGCCAGCGCGTAAGGAGTGAACATCAACTGTCAGAGTAGGACTGTTCGAAGACCGGGTCAGTACCATGCGACCATCGGTGTTGGTAACGGTCAGCGTTGTGATCAGGGCATCGTTCGTGGAGATGTCGATGTATTGATCCGTCGGATTCGGGAACACGCGTAATTCAAGCATTCCTTCATCACGCACCCCGGTGCTGAACTCCGCCACCAACACGCTAGGTTCGGTGATCACGGGTTCGTTGAAGTCAAAGAAGATATTCGCGGTATTGGAGATCACCGTTCCTGCGATCAGTGGTTCAACAGGTCTGATCCGAAAGGTCACCAGGCCATGGCTGGCTACTTCGTTCACGTTGCTATCGGGCAGCAGGATGTTCGCGAAACGCCATTCCACCACGCGGTCTGGTTTGAAAGAGACCGAGAACGGATGCGAGGCCACCCCTTGTTGGAAGGTGGCCATATCGAGCACCTCGCTAAGCGTGTCCGTCACCACAACGGTGAAAGCGGTATCAGTGCCAGTGTTCTGGAAACGGATGGTGTAATCGATCCATTCATCGGTCCCGATCAGGTAGAGATCATCGCTGCTTCGGGTGCTCGTGAAGGCGTGCTTGTCGTTGGGGTCGTAGCTGCCGGTGACCATGGTCGTGAGATCCACCGAGTCGTTACCGGGCACCACATCCACTTGTTCCGTTGCCGCGGTGAAGGATCCTGTCAGCATCGTACCGATGGGTGTGGCGGGAGGCACGGTGAACTGGACGTTCAGCGAATATGATCCGAGCGCATTGATCTCCGGAAGGGTCCACGTGATGAGGTTACCTACAACGCTGGTGGGCGTGATGGAGGCCGAGTTGTACACCAGGTTCGGGTCGAATGTCATGCTAAGCGTCACTACACCGCTCAGCTGTGCGCTCAAGTTCCGGGCGCGCAAGGAGTAGGTGAAGGGGAATCCTGGTCGTGCGGCGCTGTTCCCGTACTGGGTCACGAGGTCGAGTTGGATCGTGCTGCTATCAGCAAGGTCCACCACCTGCGCATCACCCGCCAAGGTGAACGGCACTGGCGTTGCTACTGGACAGAGTTGGATCAGGGTGTTGTCGTTCTGCTCAATGGTATACGATCCATCACCGAGGTCTATGCTGTAGTGTCCATCAGTATCCGTGATAGCGTACTGCGGTCCAGGTTGGATGGTGAGCACCTGTTCGGGTACGGCCACCTCGAAAGGACCACGTGCACAATCGGAGTTGTTGTCGATGAAGACCTGTCCGCTCACTGAACCACATGCCACGCCGAGGTCGGGAATGGTGAAGGGGATCTGCTCGCCGCAGGGGTAAGCCATGTAGTCCCACTGCCGTTGTAGGGTATAGGTTCCGGGCGGTAGACCGTTGAAGGTGATCGTATTCCCGGTGGCGACCTGTTGCATTTGACCAAGTCCGTTCAGATCCACGATCATCATGGGTGGGGCGAAGAACTGCCCATCATAGATGTTGGTGAAGGTGGCCGAACCACCTTGACCACCGGGCCCCGAGCAAGCACCGGTGATGCTGCTCACCACCATGGGTGGCTGCCCGATCTGGGCGCCGGCGATGGTCACGTTCATCACCCCGGAACAGCCGGTGGCATCGGTCACCGTGATCTGATAAGCTTCACCGGAACAGGCTCCACCGGGGACGAAGAAGAACGGTTCACCGAGTCCATCGTAGCCTTGGACCGGCTCACTGTAGGTGTAGGGTGCCACACCGGGCAGGTAGCTCTCGGGCACACGGAATTGCCCGCCGCAGCCACCGGGGCAGTTCGCATGCCCATCCTGTGCAGGCTGCTGAAAGTCGGAGCCGAGCAGATCGGAGTAGCCCAGTACCGTGAAGGTTTCGGACACGGTCTCTCCGGTTCCATCGGTAACGGATACCGTGTAGGAGCCTGGAGCAAGGTCACTGACCAGCGGTGTTCCTTGGCCGGTCGGAGGCACGGGATCCCATAGGTAGGTGTAGTTACCCGAGCCGCCGATCGGATAGACAATGATGCTGCCGTTCGATTGGCCACACCGCGCATGGGTCACCTCCCCACCAACGATGAACGCATATGCTCCGGGGATCGCGCAGATCAGCGTTGTACACAGAAGGATCGAACGGATCGTGGAGCTCATGGCTGCCGTCGGTGTTAGAACTTGGTGAGTTTCGAATAGTCTACCGACCCGTCATGGTGGAATGCCGACAACACATACGTTCCCGCAGGGAGCTGATCAAGGTGGACGATCGATGTGGTACTCGTTGCGGGTTGTTGAAGCAGGATCCGGCCATCCATTCCGGTGAGCGTGATGCGCACGAGTTGTTCAGCAGAAACCACACGGACTTGGTCATTGGCTGGATTCGGCGATACATGGAGAGCTGGCGTTACCGATCCATCCACCTCTGTACTGAACTCCGCCACCAACACGCTCGGCTCGGTGATCACTGGCTCATTGAAGTCGAAGAAGATGTTCGCGGTGTTCTCGATCACCGTTCCGGGTGATAGCGTTGCCCTTGGTCTGATGCGGAACTTCACCATGCCGTGGCTGCCAGGTTCGTCGGTGGTACTGTCTGGAAGAAAGATGTTGTCGAAGCGCCACTCCACGATACGGCCCGGTTTGAATTGAACAGTGAATGGATGTGAAGCCGCTCCTTGTTCGAAGGTGAGCAAGTCCAATGTCGCGGGCAGCGTATCGGTGATCACCACGAACTCCGCGTAGAAGGTGCCGGTGTTCTGGAAACGAATGGTGTAGTCGATCCATTCATCGTCGTTGATGAAGTAGAGGTCATCACTCGCGCGTGAGCTGGTGATGGCACGTTTGTCGTTGGGGTCATAGCTGCCCACGACTTCGTCCAGGGCCACGTCCACATCATTCGCGGCATTGGCATCGGGTACGGCGGTGGTGATGACCAATGTGGTGTTGAGCAGGCTGCCCAGCGGTGTTGCTGCGGGGACCACCACGCGCACGTGCCCATTGAACGTGGCATAGGGGCCTATCGTCGGAAGTTCCCAGGTGATGATGTTCCCGTTGATCGAACTGGGAACAGGGTGGATGTGGACCTGCGACAAGGCGGGGTCCAAGGTGATGGTGAGCGTGGCATTGCCGCTTGGTTGTGCAGATAGGTTACGCACGTTCAGGGCGTAGCTCGTTTCGAAGCCAGGCCTGAACACACCACCCGTGATCGAGGCGCTCAAGTCCAATGGCTGAGCACTGCTGTTGGCGAGGTCGACCACTGTTTGGCCCGGACTGATGGTAAAGTCGATCGGCTGCGCGGGCGGGCAGAGCAGTTCCAAGAACGGATCCTGCTGGGCCAGGGTGTAGGCACCATAAACGAGGGGAATGTTGAAGTTCCCGTCCTGATCGGTCAAGACGATCTCGTCGCCTGGCTGGATCAACAAGGGACTATACGGTATGCCCCATTCCCGGGTCGCGCAGGCAGTCTTCGTTGGCATCCACATAGCTTGTACCGGTCAACTGGCCGCAGGTCTCAGCGGTATTCGGTACGGTCACCCAAACCGTATCGATGGGGCATGGGCCGCCGAGCGATTCCGCGGTGACGCCGATCCACCAGCGCAGGCCGTACGTTCCGGAAGCCAGGCCGCTGGTGGTACCACCGCCACCGACTTCCGGAATGATGAAGAGGGAGGGGTTGATGCCGGCATCGTCGATCACAGCGATGTATGGCGTATACAGCAAGTTGGGTGGGAATTCTCCACTGACCTGGACATGGATGGCGCCGAAGGCACCGTCGGCACAACTCGGTTCCACGCTCACCACGCTGATCTCCGGCCATTCAATGATCTGCTCGCCATTAGTCCCAGAAACGGTCCCCGTGCATCCATTGCCGTCATCAATAGGATACTCGAACCAGGTATCAGAGGGCGAAGCAGGAAAACGCAAACCATACGGCCAAGTCGAAGTTGTCTCGACCGGTAAGCCATTCACGGTCCAATTGTTCTGTAGCCCCGATATGAGGGGGTCTTCCAGCGTATGGTACGGCGCAGTACACCAAGGCAAGTTCGAGGTGGTGATGAACAAGGTATAGGGTGTAGCAACGAGCTCCACCTCTGCGGTCTCTTGAGTGGCGAGCGCATCCGTAACGGTGACGGAATAGATCCCTGGAAGTAGATCCGAAATGTCCTGTGTGGTGGCACCCGTGCTCCATTGATAGGTATAGGGTGGTGTTCCGCCCGAAGCGAAAACGCTGATATGACCACTCGGGTAGTTGCAGGTCGGGTGGCTCGGCACCAGGTTGAGCGTCAGCGCGAACGCTCCTCCGGTGAGCGAAATGAGCAATGAGCCGATAAGGGTACGCAGTAGGGTCATCGGGTAGACTGTTTGATGAATCGATCCGTCAGACGTTGACCGTCTGTGGTCAAGGCGGAGAGCACATAGGCTCCATCGGGCAGGTCCTGGAACATGAGCACATGCTGCGTGTCTGAGGCTGTTCCTTCTAGCACGATACGCCCATCTGCAGTATGCACGAAGAATTTATGGATAGGCGTGTTGGTGGTGATCACCAGCCGATCAGCCGTGGGCACTGGGGAAAGGGAGATCTCACCGGGATCGGTCGTTCTTACCTCGGTGCTGAACTCCGCTGCATGCTCCGTGGTATTCGTGATGATCGCTTCATTGAAGTCGAAGAAGATGCTCGCCGTGTTCTCGATCACATCACCCGGCAACAGGCCGGTGTGCGGCTTCAACCGGAAGGCTACGAAGCCCTGGCTCCCCAGTAAGTCTGTCGTGCTATCGGGCAGTAGGATATCGCTGAAGGTGAACACGAGTTCGCGTCCATCCCCGATTGAGGGAGTGAAGGCGTGCGAAGCCGCGAGCATCTGCAGACTCTCGATGTCCAGGTCTTCCTCGATCACATCGCGGATCACCACGGTGAATGCGGTGTCAGTACCTGTGTTCTGGAAGCGGACCGTGTAGTCGATCCATTCGTCCGCACCAATGAAGAACTGGTCATCGCTTCGGCTCGTGCTAGCCACGCCGCGTTTATCGTTAGGGTCGTAGCTGCCCGTGATGAGGCGCGTAGCCGAGTAGGTGTTGTTGGTCGTGTTCTGCTCGAAGGTCGTATTCGTGACGGTGGCGGTGTACACCAGTTCCTGACCCAGCAGGCCGATATCGGCAGGCACCAAGGCATCGAAGGTGAAGTAGGCAACACCGAATGCGGGCAACCCGGGATGAGACCACGTTGAAAGACCGGGGTCTTGCAACAACGGGTCATAGTCCAGTGCGATGGCGAGTTCTCCACTCGGGTAGAAGGAGCGGTTCTGCAAGGAGATGCTGACCCTAGTGGGGAACCCCGGCCGTGCAGCCACATGGGTCGAGACGAAGACTTCCACATCGTGTTGGACGGTGCTGCTGTCGGCGAAGTCCACGGTCACCGTGCCACCGCCGGCTGGGATAGTGAAAGGTACAGGGTCCGTGGTCGGACACAATTGCTCGGCTTCGATCAACGACTGCTGCACGGTATAGGCCCCTGGATCCAGCGCGCGCTGGTATTCCCCCGTACCACTGGTGATGGCCAGTTGCGTACCGGGTTCGATCGTGAGCAGGCGGTAGGGCAGGCCCACGTCACCACCATCGAAGGCGCAGTTCTGATCCGCATCGTGGAAGACCCGCCCAGTCAGTACGCCGCAAGGTTCCGACAAGGATCCAATGATCACATCGTTGAGCGCACCGGTGCAATAGCCGACCTGCATGTTCTGGGGGTCCCAAAGCTGCACGGTGTAGTTCCCTGGCGGCAGGTCGGTGATCGCGTGTGGGCCGGGTGTCTCCCAGGATAGATGCAGTTCATCATAAGTGCCTTCCAGATTAGTAACCCAATAGGAATGCAGTTGTTCCGGTTGATCGACCAGGATCGTACCTCCCGTTCCGCCGCAACTCGGAGTGCTGCTCACAAGCACCGGTATGCGTACATCCGGGAATTCGTTAGGGTAGACGGTGAAGCTGCCCGAGCAACCGTTGGCGTCGGTGACCGTGTAGGGTGTTGGTTCATCAGGACACAAGCCAGTGAACCGCTGAACGCCCGGTGATTCTTGGAAGACCGACCAGTAACTGTAGTTATAGGGGGCTGTACCTCCCAAGTTCGATTCGTAGATGAGCACGTGGCCGGAACAGCTACCAGCACAGGCGGCTTGTTGCGGTTGTTCAGAAGGTTGCCCAAGCCCCCAGACGGCCTGTATGGTACCGGTCGCCTCGGCGGTCCCACCCTGCCCGTCGGTCACGGTCAAGGTGTACTCACCTGGGGCAAGGCCGTTCAGGGTTGCAGAAGTGGATCCGTTGCTCCATGAATAGGTGTATGGCGGAAGGCCACCGCTGACATTACTCGTGATGCGCCCATTGTTGAGCCCGCAGCGCGCCGGGGACACATTGAGCGTGACCTGCACGGCATGGGCACCGTACGAGGTGAGCAGGAAGATGCAGAGGGTGAGCGTTCTGTTCATCGTAACGTGTAGTCTGGTGGTCAAGGTCGATCGGCGATGATCAAGCGGGTCCGTTGGATCGTTCCTGTTCCGGTCGCGCTCTCGATCACGTACGCACCCGCGGGCACATCCGAAAGATCAAGGTCCAGAAAGGTTTGTGGAGTGGAGGTGTCAAGTACCTGTCGACCGCTCAGGTCCATCACGCGCAATGAGCCGAGCTGTTCTCCGTTCCCATCGATCCGCACTGGTCCGAACGTTGGATTGGGGATGACGCGCAAGCCTGGTGTAACGGTGTCGACCGGGTTGATCCCCGTACTGAACTCCGCCACCAGCACGCTCGGCTCGGTGATCACGGGTGGGTTGAAATCGAAGTGGATGTTGGCGGTGTTCTCGAGCTCGTCGCCCGGCAATAGCGGCAAGCGCGGGCGGATGCGGAAACCCACGAAGCCGTGGCTGCGCGGCTCATTGATGTTGCTATCCGGCAGCAGGATGTTGGGATAATAGAACTTCAATGTGCCTTGGTCGCGGAGTTCCCATGTGAAGGTGTGCGAGGAAGCACCCATGATGATGCTTCCGGGGTCCAGGTTGGATGGAAGGGTATCCGTGATCACCACCGAAAAAGCGGTATCGGTGCCGGTGTTCTGGAAGCGGATGGTGTAGTCGATCCATTCGTCCTCACCGATCAACCATTGTTGTGTGTTGCCTGTGCTGGTGGTGGCCAGCTTGTCGTTGGGGTCGTAGGCGCCGGTGATGGTGCGCAGGTCGGTGGTGCTGTTGTTGGCGGGGTTGCCGTCGGTGTTGGCTGTTGAAACGGTGACGTTGGCGACTAGGTCGTAACCAAGCAGGCCCACATCAGGCGGCACTTGGAAACGCACGGCGTAATTGCGGTGTTGCCAGGCGGTCAGTTGCGGTTGGTCCCAGGTAATGGTGTTGCCCACGACGCTGGTAGGAGCTGGTGTGGCGGAGAGGAAGGTGATGGTAGGGTCGAACGCGAAGGTGAGCGAAGTGGCGCCGCTTGCAGCCGGTGTGAGGTTGCGCACGTTGATGGCGTATTGCAACTCGAAGCCTGGGCGTGCGGCGTTGCTGCTAAGCATGGTGCGCACATCCACGCCGACCAGTGCTGTATCCGGCAGGTTGCGCGTAACGGTGTTCGGCGATGCGGAGATGGTGAACGGGATGGGAGCTCCGGTACAGTGTTCGGCGAGCGTAGTGCTTTGTTGGGTCAGGCTGTATTCCCCGAAAGGAAGGATCAGAGAATAGGATCCGGAGCCGTTCGTGGTAGCGTAGTACGGTCCGGGCAGCACTTCGATCACTTGTCCGGGCGCGCCGGGTTCGTTCGTTTGTTTGGAGCAATTCTGGTCGTAGTCCACGAAGGCCGTGCCTTGCACTTTGCCACAGGTGGGGCCTAGGTCGGGAATGGTGAAGAGTGCATCCTCGAAACAGTCTTCACTTGTCCAGAGACCGATGATGCGATGGCGTAGTCGATAGTCACCGGACGGAAGTTCAGAAAGCCTGAAGGTGCCCGGATCCGGACCGATGACCGTGCCCATCCCCGGCTGCACGATGAACTCTTGCGTAGTCAGGTTCTCCAGCGTGTAGCTGAGGTCGAATGCACTCGAGGGTCCGTTCGCGAACAAGATGCTGCCGGTGGCGAAGGTCTCGCAGGAGCCTTGGATGTCCAGGGTGGTCAATGTGGGCCATTCCACCGGTCCTTTGGGTATTACTTCCCATTGGCCTGTGCAACCGTCGCCATCTTGGAAGGTGGCCATGTAGGGCACGCCCGGTGCGCCAGGAACGGTGGCCAAGTATGCTGGCCAGGAGATGTCCATGTCTATCTCCTGCATGAACTGGCCGTTGAAGAAGTAGGGTGGTGGTCCCCATTCAACAACGGATAGTTCCGGGATCATGATGAAGAACGAAGCATCGGGGAGAACCCCAGGGCAATAAGGTCTGGTCTGCCAGCCGGAATAGTTGGGGGCGGAATAGTCCACCGAATTCAATGTGATCTCGTCCGTCGCCTCGTCGCTGTTGGAGTCGGTAACGATGACGGAATAGGTCCCGGCCGTCAAACCGGTGATCATCGGTGTGGTGCTGCCGTTGGACCACAGGTAAGTGTATGGGCCACTACCACCGCTGGCGGTGGCGATCAATGCGCCGTTGGCACTTGTACACAACGGTTCTTGAGATATCGAGATGTTCACCGTGATCGCCCACACGGATGTTCCGGCTAGCAGTAGCCAGAGGGCGAGGACGAGTCGGTTCATCATGGTCGTTATTTTCAGTCCGGCATATGCGGTCAATTCCTGATGATCGGTTCCACCACGCGGAAGCCGCTGGCATCGGTCCATTCCAAGAGATAGGCCCCGGCTTGGAATGGGCTCAAGTCCACCATCACACGATCGGAGTTGGTCGCCTGCTGCAGCATGGTCCTGCCATCCACGGAGATCACACGCAGGTTGCCCGTGTTGGATCGCATGGCATCGAGTTGCACGATCATCACGCCGTTCGTGGGGTTTGGCATCAGGTGCATCCGCGGTGCAGCTGCCGGTGCTGGAAGCTTCGTGCTGAACTCCGCCACCAGCACGCTCGGCTCGGTGATCACGGGTGGGTTGAAGTCGAAGTAGATGTTGGCGGTGTTCTCGAGCTCGTCGCCCGGCAGTAGCGGCAAGCGCGGGCGGATGCGGAAGCCCACGAAGCCGTGGCTGCGCGGCTCATTGATGTTGCTATCCGGCAGCAGGATGTTGGGATAATAGAACTTCAAAGTGCCTTGGTCGCGGAGTTCCCATGTGAAGGTGTGCGAGGAAGCACCCATGATGATGCTTCCGGGATCCAGGTTGGATGGAAGGGTATCCGTGATCACCACCGAAAAAGCGGTATCGGTGCCGGTGTTCTGGAAGCGGATGGTGTAGTCGATCCACTCGTCCGCGCCAAGCTGCCAGAAGTCCGTGTTACCGCTGCTGGTAACGGCCAGCTTATCGTTGGGGTCATAACTACCCGTCACGACCACACCGTGCACAGCGGTGTTGTTGGAGAGTTCGCCATCCACATTCGCGGTGGTCAAGGTGGCTGTGGATTGGAGCGTGGTGCCCAGCAGACCCACATCGGGTGGCACCTGGAACCTCACTTGGATGGTCCGCTCTTGGAAAGGCTGCGCAAGGGTGAAGGCCGGTGCCGTCCAGGTCAGTACGTTTCCAGTGATGGACGTTGGAGCCTGTGTGGATGAAAGAAAGCTGAGCACAGGGTCCGCCTCCAGTGTAAGCGTCACGGTGCCGGTGCTGGAAGGGGTCAGGTTGCGCGCATGGATGCCGTATTGTAGTTCGAACCCGGGGCGGGCTGCACCGCTCGTCAG
>Ga0116158_10002411_pt1 | contig 16547 bp, 21 predicted proteins | sample AD_UKC052_MetaG_FD_89883 | JGI IMG/M metagenome (GOLD analysis project Ga0116158, IMG submission 89883) | Active sludge microbial communities of municipal wastewater-treating anaerobic digesters from USA - AD_UKC052_MetaG | ecosystem: Engineered > Bioreactor > Anaerobic > Digestate | place: USA... | reverse complement strand
TTACATGCTTCGCAAACAGCATTTCCTGACTCTACCTTCTTAACTTCAGTAAGTTCTATCTTGTAAACATTGCTGTAGTATGCAATTATGAGCTCATTGTCTGTTGGAGCTTTGATAAACTGAATATGACCTTCGGCATACCATTTTTCCCATGGTGTTTCTTCACACTGCATTGGCTGGAATTTCATGGTTATTGCTGCATTGATCGTACATCCTAGGGAGAATACCAACAATAGTATAGGTATAGCAATCAAAATCTTCTTCATATTTACAACCAGAATAAATAATGAGGGCTAGATATTTAAATAATTCGGGTTTTAGAAAAAAAATAAAAAATTAATTTTTTCTCTTGTAGAGCATTGCCCCCAGAGCTATTGTTATAAGTAACAATATTACGGAGATTCCTTGGAATATTACTAGTTGATTCGAAATTGAAGAAATGTCTGATTTGAGCTGAGTTATCTCTTTTGATTCATTTTGAGCCTGTTTTATTGAACTAAATAGCTCATCTGCGTTGTATTGGATCATTTCTGCTATTGTGTCTGTACCGGGAATCGCTTCGGGGAAATTTGAGAATACTATGTGTCTCCCGCCAATCTCATCTGCCAGTTGTGCCCCTAATGCTGTTCCGCTTTGAAGGTTATCAATGACAAATGCAATCTTCTCATCCTTTCCTTCGACAACAAGATTTTGAACAGTCTGGACAGATAATGTTTCAGGTGGCTGGTATATTTCAACAACTTCTAGACCAATCCATTCTGAGAAAGGTTTTTGCCATGCCATTACTATTGCCTTGTAATCTGAAGTTCTAAGTTCTTTTGCTTCTGTCATTATTTTTTCATTAAGTGCATCTAATTCTTGAGAAACTTCTGCGGTATTTTTCTCATAATATGATTTATTCTTTGGATCTATCTCTATCAGTGCATCCTTAATTGAATTAATTTTTGCTTTGGCAAGAGGTGGTGTTCCCCATGCATTCTGGAGCATAAGTTTTTTGATATTTGTATTTTCCGATGCACTAATCATGCTATCAAGCCAAGGCTCAACGCCATGATAAACTACAATAGATGCCGTATTTATCTCAGACACCGTACTTGGCCTTACATCAAAATGGTCTGGGCATATCCCGGGCTGCACCAAAGCTATAGCATCTACCCTGTCCCTGCCGACCTCTTGTACAAAGTATTTCATTGTAGTTGTCGTGCAAATTACCTTTATTTTTTCTGCAGAAGAGAAAGTAGGCATTGAGGATAAAATCAACGCTAAAATAAAAATCGATACCATTATTTTCTTGATAATAATCGCCTCCGTAATACGAATTTTATATTCGTGTTACTAATAAACTCTATCATTTATTTATAAAGATTTTGATTGTTTTTTATTCTAGCTTCTATTGCGAAATATATTGAGGCGTAAAAAATTATATCTACACTTGATAAGAAAAATATATAAATTAAGTGCCATAATTTGAGGCGGTGATATAAATAAAAAAATTAATTATAGCTCTTTTTATTTTTAAGAAAAACACTTATAAAGTTCTTATCAACCGTTCTTTCAATGATTAATCCGAACAACGCAAGAATGGTTCCAGGATGGAAATTTGCACCTGTGCCTATATGCTACGGGGGGGATCTAAGAGCAATTGCATTCTGCTGTCACCCTGGGTACCCTTTAACATTTTCATTTAAATGTGAACTTCCTAAAGCCTTAGAAGAGCTTGGAATAACTAAGGAAGAATATATTGAGATAAAAGATAAGTTCTCAAAAGAGCACGACTGGGATAGCGAGCTTGTCTGTTTCAAATCGCTTTCTTATTGCTGTATGAGGAGAAGCGGATGTATGGGAGGTAGGGATATAGCCCTATCTAATAAATATAAAGATGAAGAGGCTTATGAAAAATATTTTGCCTTAAAGAGAAAGCTCTGCGTTGAAATATTAAAAAAGGCTAGAAACAAAGAAAAGGTAAAAGAACTCCTAGAATATGAACTTTCTAGACCAGAGCCTTTAATCGAATAATGTTATTTTTTATACTGTCCTTTTTATTGAAGACTGCTGAGCCTGCTACAAGAATATCTGCGCCAGCATCTCTGATCTTCTTTATGTTTTTTTCGGTGACACCGCCATCTACTAAAATCTCTATATCGCTGCCCTTTATTAATTTCTTTGCTTCCTTGATCTTTGGCAGCATTGTTTCAATGAAACTTTGTCCGCCAAATCCTGGATTTACGGTCATTAAAATAAGTAGATCCATTGAGTCTAAAAGATGAGTTATAGTACTTATAGGAGTTGATGGATTCAAAGCTATCCCCGATTTTACCTTCAATTCCCTGATTTTGTTCAAAAGTCTGTGCGGGTGGTAAGATGCTTCAATATGAAAAGAGATGTAGTCAAGGGAGATATCCCTGTTACTTTTATCAAGGACGTTAGAGAACAGCTCAACGTAGTCAGACGGATTTTCTATCATGAGATGGACATCTATTGGCAGGGTGGTAATCTTTGAAATTGCATCGACTACTAGCGGCCCTATTGTGATATTTGGGACAAAATGACCATCCATCACGTCAACATGAATTAAATCTGCACCAGAATTTTCTGCTTCCATTATGTCGTCTCCTAATCTAGAGAAATCAGCAGAAAGAATAGAAGGTGCAAGTTTTGCCATGAGATTAAATCTCCTTGTGCTCTACCTTTTTCCAGTCACACATGAACTTTTCAATGCCTATATCAGTTAGCGGATGCTTGATAAGTTTCATCAAAACATCATAAGGTACAGTTGCAATGTCTGCGCCCATTAAAGCTGCCTGCAATACGTGGATTGGATGTCTTATACTTGCAATTATGACTTCAGTTTCAAAAGAATAGTTCCTATATATCTGCTGAATCTCTGCGATAAGATTCATGCCGTCATTTGAAATATCGTCAAGTCTTCCAACAAATGGGGAAACATATGATGCACCTGCTTTTGCAGCCAAAAGCGCCTGAGTTGCAGAAAAGATAAGTGTGACATTTATCCTTACACCTTGCCCTGACAGCTCCTTCACTGCCTTTAATCCTTCCTTTGTAATTGGAATCTTTATTACAATATTCTTGTGGATGTCTGATAATTTCAGCGCTTCTTCAATCATCCCCTTATAGTCGGGGCATGTGACTTCAGCTGATATTGGCCCATCGACAATTTTACATATCTCAAGGATTAGGTCCTTGAAAGGTTTCTTCTCCTTAGAAATTAGCGAGGGATTAGTTGTTACCCCTTCAATTAATCCCAGACTAGCAGCTTCCTTTATCTGTTCAATATTTGCAGTATCCAAAAAAAACTTCATTTTATCTCCCCTATGATAATTATAATTATCTTTTCATTGTTATAACGTTTTTTGACAGTTTATATATTTCATTTGATGTAAGATTATATATCTGCATCAAAAGTTCGTAGTCCCCGCTTTGAGCAAATGTGTCTTTTATCCCGCATCGTAAGACTGGAACTGGATACTCCTCAGAAAGAATTGATGAAACAAGTGCACCCATGCCAATATAGATATTATGCTCTTCAGCTGTGACAACACACCCTGTTTTTTTCACTGATTTAATGATACTTTGCCTGTCAATTGGTTTTAAGGTGCTTAGATTTAATACACCGGCTGAAATACCTTCAGACTTTAGTTTCTGTGCTGCCTCAAGTGACTTTGATACCATTACACCAGATGCTATTATTGTGACATCGTCCCCGTCCAATAATGTCGTGGCTTTTCCTAGCTTGATTTCATCTTCACTTTCAAAGACATTTGGAACTTTACTCCTCCCAAGTCTTACATATGTTGGACCTTTCTCTGAAGAGATTTCTCTTATTGTCTTCCTAGTCTCAAATGTGTCGGCAGGTACCATGACCTTCATGTTTGGAAGTGCGCACATGAGTGAAATATCTTCAATCATCTGGTGTGATACACCATCTTCCCCGACTGTAATGCCTGCATGAGTTGCAACAATTTTCACGTTCGTCTTAGGATATGCAACAGATTGCCTTATCTGATCGTACACCCTACCAGCTGCAAACATTGCAAATGATGAAGCAAAAACAGTTTTTCCTGTGGTGGCAAGTCCTGCAGCAATTCCTATCATATTCTGTTCAGCTATACCGATATTAAAAAACCTGTCAGGAAATTTCTTTCCAAACGAAGATGTTTTTGTCGATGATGATAGATCAGCATCAAGCACTACTAAATCCTTTCTTGTTTCTCCAAGCTCGGAGAGTACTTCTCCATAAGCATCTCTTGGAACTCCAAAGCCAGTCATGAAATAGCCTCCAGATCTCTCATAGCTATCTTAAATTCCTCATCAGTTGGTGATTTACCGTGAAATGATACATTGTTCTCCATAAATGACACACCTTTTCCTTTGATAGTATGCGCAATTATAATCTTCGGTTTATCTGTTATATTTAGACCTTTGTTTATTGTTTCAATTATTTCCCGTATGTTGTGCCCATCTACTTCGTAAACTTGCCAGTTGAATGCAATTAGCTTGTCTTTTAGAGGCTCAAGAGCCATGACCTTTTCTGTAGGTCCGTCTATCTGCAACATGTTTCTATCAATTATTGCAGTTAAGTTTCCAAGCTTAAATTTAGGAGCTGCCATCATGGCTTCCCAGACCTGCCCCGATTGAAGCTCCCCATCGCCGAGCAATGCAAAAACCCTAGAATTACTGCCATCAAGTCTAAGTCCTAAAGCCATCCCTGTAGCAATTGATAGCCCCTGACCTAAAGAACCAGTTGAAATCTCTATCCCCGGAGTCTTTGTGCAGGGATGGCCCTGGAGAAGGCACTTGGGCTTTCTCAAATTCTTTAACTCGCTCACATCAAAATACCCTGACTCAGCAAGAGCGGAATACAAAGAGGGGCATGCATGGCCCTTACTTAAAATGAATCTATCTCTTTCAGGCCATGAAGGATTTTTTGGGTCATGATTCATTATGTGGAAATATAGGGATGTTACAATATCTGCAGAAGATAGAGACCCACCAGGGTGGCCAGACTTGGCAGAATAAATCATTTCAATTATATGTTTTCTAATTTTGTTCGATTTTTTTTTCAAATCATTAACCGTCGATTCATCCAAAGGCTCTTTTGTTTTCATCTTATCTGACATGATTTAATTTTTCTCAATATAAATGATTTATGGTTAATTCGTAAAGGTGATGAAATACGCACGCTAAACTTTTTATATATAAAAAATAAATAATAATCATGGAAACTTGTGGCATTTGCAGCAAAAGAATAAAGGACAATCTTGAGATGTGTTACTGCAGTTATTGTAACATGACCTTTCATTTCACATGCATCGACGAGCGACCCTGTCCAAACTGTGACAAAGTTCTAAATATTGCGCATGTGAGACTGGGAAAGCCGGCTGAGATCTTTAGAAAAGATGGAAACAAGGATGTCTTTATTGAAGAAGTAGATATTAAGCAGAAAAGCGAATCAATGTCTCCTGTAGAAGAGAGTTTTGAAAAACAAGGTATAACTGAAGAGGACATCCCAGAAAGGATGAAAGACAATTTCTACTCAGAAGATTCGGCCAAGCCTAGAAACGTTCCACCAATGAGTCCAATGGTCGAAAGAGGCCAGACACTTAGAAGAAGGGAAATGCCAAAAAAAAGGATGGGTATATCTAAGAAAAAACTGCTTTTCGTTGTCTTAGTTATCGTTCTTTTGATAATAAACATAGTTGTAATTTTTTATGTTCTAAATGACGGAAATATCCCATTCCTAAATATAAAAATTGGAGGAGGAGAGGCCACTTCAAAGATCTTCTTTAATTTTTAACCAAAAACGATAAAAAGAGTCTACTTAGTTTTGCTGTGGGGACGATATTGCTCAAAAATTTAAAGAAAGAGTTGGAAAGCTCAATAAGAAAAGCTGTTAGTTTGGAACATGACTATGAGATAGTTTTTTCAAGACCGCCTGATTTTAAACTGGGCGATATTGCAACTCCGCTATCTTTTGAGCTTGCAAAAAAGTTAAAGAAAAATCCCATCCTAATTGCAAAGGATATTGCAGAAAATATTATTCTCCCAGAAGGCATAGAAAAAGCAGATACTTCTGGAGGTTATATAAACTTCTTTTTTGATAGAAATTATTTTTCAAAAAAAACTGTTGAGGTAATAATCGGTGAGGATAGCCTTTACGGAAAAGGAGAGAAAAAGGAAGAGAAGGTGATGGTTGAGTATTCACAACCTAACACACACAAATCCTTCCATATAGGTCATCTAAGAAATGTCTGCCTTGGAGATGCTCTGGCAAATATAATGGAATTCTCTGGATATGAAACTGTAAGAGCCAATTATATCGGAGACGTTGGTGCCCATGTTGCTAAGTGTTTGTGGGGATACATGAAGTTCTATGATGGGGTAATCCCTGAGAAAAACAAAGGAGATTTTCTGGGAAAAGTCTACTCTGAATCTGATAATAAAATAAAAGAATCTAATGAGTATCAGGAAGAATACAAAGTCGTGCTGAAAAATCTATACGAAGGGGACAAAAAAACTCTTGATGTCTGGAAAATGACAAGAGAGTGGAGCCTTGAAGAGTTTAATAGAATCTACAAAGAGCTTGGGGTTAACTTTGATATTTTCTTATACGAAAGTGAAGTGAAAGATGAAGGCACCAAAATAGCACGTGAACTTTTGGACACGGGTGTTGCAAAAAACAAGGAAGGTGCGGTCATAGTTGATCTGAAAGAGTCTGGCCTTGACGAGTTTGTGATCCTAAGAAGTGATGGTACGGCTCTTTACTCAACAAAGGATTTAGCACTTGCAGAGAGAAAGTTTCAGGACTTTAGGATTGACCGATCATTATATGTTGTCGGGAGTGAACAAAAATTCTACTTCAAACAGCTTTTCAAAACATTGGAGCTTATGGGATTTAGTCAGGCAAAAAAATGCTATCATTTGTCTTATGAACTTGTCATGCTTGAAGAGGGTAAGATGTCCTCTAGAGAAGGAAATGTCGTACTGTATTCAGAACTAAAGGATGTTGTGAAAAAAGAGGCCCTAAATCAAGTTAGGGAAAGAAATATAGTAAATGCCGACAGTATATCTGAAATCGTTACTATGGGTGCCTTGAAGTATAGCATGATGAAGGACAATAACAAGAGAATCATCTTTAACTGGAAAAAAGCTTTGGATTTTGAAGGGGATACCGCACCATACATACAGTACGCCCATGCAAGGGCATCAAGCATTCTAAAGAAAATAGGAGAGCTTAACTCTGAATTTAGAATAGACGATCTTAATGAAAAGGAGTATAAGCTAGTTTCATTGTTATCAGAATTTCCTGAGGTAGTCGAGAGGGCCTCAATTGATTATCGGCCTGACTTTGTTTCTAATTATGTCTATGACGTTGCCAAATGCTTCAACGAGTTTTATCATGAATGCCATGTTTTAAATGCCGAAACAAACAAAGATTTCAGGACATCCCTTGTTAAAGGGACAAAGATCGTATTGAATAATGCTCTAGGACTTCTTGGTATAAAAGCTCCAGAAGAGATGTAATACTCATTTTTGAGTATCTACCCAAATGTTTATATATCCCCTTAATTTAATTTTTTTGGTGATTCGCTGAAAGCTAAAAGTTCAAAGAATATCGCCTTTACAGCAATTTTTGCAGCTTTAGGAATTCTATTTGGAACGATACTGCTTATTCCAACGCCGGTACCAAATGTTTATCTTGATCTGTCCCACGTTGGTACAGTTCTTGCTGCTATATTATTGGGTCCGGTATTTGGGGGTATAACTGGATTTATAGTCGGAATATGGCCAGGAATAACTTTTGGAAATTTTTTTGTACCTCCTTTTAAAGCTTTGACGGGAATTTTTGTTGCTATTCTGTCCAAAAAGACAAGACCTGGTATAGCAGTCTTTGCTGGATACCTCCCTGAGGCATTTTTAACGTACCTGACACTTGCAGTATTAAAAGTTCCATATGGGCTTCCATCGCCTGTCGTATATACCATATTGGCGAAGGCTTTTGCTGAAATTATCGTACTAGCTGTATTGATGGAAATAATAATGACAAATAAAGGATTAAAACAGTTTCTTCAATCAAAGGTAGGATTTTTATACCTTTGATATTTTTAATTTATGTGAGAAAAAAACAGCTTGAAATCTTTCTTTCAAATCTAAAGGAGATGGAAGATCCCGATATGTTTGAGGAACAGTACACCACACCAGGCGACATTGCTGCTGAAATCATCTTATTTGCCTACCACAGGGGAGATATAGAAGGAAAGACTATAATTGACCTTGGCGCAGGTACAGGCAGGCTTGGCATAGCTTCTCTCTTATTAAGGGCTAAAAAAGTATATTTTGTAGAGAAAGATAAAAGGGCAATAGAGATTTTGAAGGATAATTTAGAAACATTAACTTTAAAAAGTAATCAAATCTTAGGAGAATACGAGATAAAGGATGGTGATGTTTTAAACGTCCTCCTGCGAGGGGACACTATTGTTCAAAATCCGCCTTTTGGTACAAAAAAGAGATGTATGGATACCAAATTTTTGAAAAAGGCTTTTGAAATAGGAGATGTTGTGTATTCCTTGCACAAGAAAGGGAACTATGATTTCATAAGAAATGTTGCGTTGGAAAACAATTTTGAACTAGTGGAGAAAGAGAGTTTCAATTTTCCAATAAAAGCGATGTTTGAAGTCCATAAGAAAAGGAAAGTACTGATTGAGGTTGAACTTTATAGATTTATGAGGTGTTATGATGGAAGCGAACGTAGAGACTAAAAGAGAGTTTGTTATACCAGGTGACTATATAGGTGTTGCCGAAGAATTTTTACCAGGAGAAGGGGCATATGAAGAGAATGGAAAGATATATGCCACAATGGTAGGAAACTTAGATCTTGACATGTCAAGAAGAAGTGCAAGTGTTATTTCAAGAACAAATGTTTTGCCTCAGCTAAAAGAAGGGGATATCGTCTACGGTGAGATAGTATCAGTTAAACCGCAAATGGTTTATGTAGACCTTCTTGCATTAGAGGGTTTTGCAGACAAAAAACTTTCAGCCAATACAAAAGCTAGAATATATGTTTCACAGACTGACAAAAAGTATGTAAAAACTATCTCCACAGAGTTTAGAAATGGAGATATTGTTAGAGCTAGAGTTGTAGATACACAGGGCGATTCAATAAGACTTTCAACTGCAGAAGATTCACTTGGTGTGATTAGAGCTGTTTGTAGCGTTTGTAAGAAAACTCTTGTGAATAAAGATGAAAGTCTTGACGGAAATCTTGAATGCAAATACTGTGGTTCAAAGGAAACAAGAAAGATAGCAAACGATTATTTGAAAGCTAAATTATGATAAGATGAAAAGGAAAACAAGAGTCTTAAGTTTTAAAATTAAGGGCAATCAGAAAGTTGAAATTGCCCGTTTTCTTTCTAAATTTGAGGATATATCTTTTAATGTATCAGATGATACGTTAAAGGTCAAAGTTTTTAATCCCGATAGTATGGGGGATCTAGTCTATTCAATTAAAAGTTTCTTAGAAGAGATAAAGGAAAAGGAAATCGAGGAAGAAAAAGGGATTTTCACCTACAATCTAGATAGCATCTCTAAAATAGCAGGCACAACTGTTCCTGTAAGACTTTTAAAAGCAGTCATAATCGACAAGGGGTACTCGTTTGAAGTAGAAAAGGAAAATGTAGTTTCTACAGCACACGTTTCTATTGTTGCCAATGCTGCAAGAGAGATATCCTACCTACTAGAGGATCTAAGTGGGGTATCAAAACCTGTGACAGAAATAATTGTAAGAGTTGCAATTGAATATGAGATGTTGTCTTCAGAGCTTTTGAGCGTAGGAATAGACGAAAAGATTTTTAATGATACAGAAACGGTATCTTTAAATATAAGCTATGATGATGCTCTTTCATATCTAAGAGAGTATGCAGGTGTTTAATTTGGATATAGAAGTTATAAAAAATGAAGGAAGTTTCTTGGAGTTTAGACTTATTGGTGAAGACCATACGTTATGTAACGTATTAAGAGATGAATTGCTACAAAATAAAAAAGTGAAGGTGGCAGCTTACAGAATAGACCATCCTCTTCTTGACAGAAAAAGGCCAATGTTCATAATTAATACAGACGGTACAGTATCACCAAAAGACGTGCTTCTTGAAGCAATAGATAGCATAAGCAAAGATGTTAAAGTATTAAAGAAAAAATTACTTTAAAACGAATCTGCATCTTCTTCAAGGACATCTTTTCTAATAATCTCTTCTCTTTTTAAAACTGAAATACCTGTTTTTTTATCAATTACCTGTATGATGACCTTTATGTCAGGGTCTTCAAGATTTACTTTTGCGCCTGTCGCTTCAACGATTTTTGCACCAATTTCTCTTTCAAGATCCTGTGACTTGAAGTTGGCCTTGCCCCTTTTCTTGCATCTTACGGCAAATGTGTCACTTTTGAAGATCTTGGGCGCTGCAACATCAGTTGCTTCAACTGTTATTAGATTCATGTCTGTATTGATATACCTGTCAAATGGCAATACTCTGTGGATGGCGCTTGTCTCGTAATCCCTTAGCATCTCGGCAGCTTTTCTGGCATTCTTACACTTTACTAGGAGTACCCCCTTGAACTTCGTTTTTTTAATCTCAAAGATCTCTCCTTCCAATGCCCATTCTACTTCCCAGATCCCGTCAAACTGCCTAGCTGTGGGGGTAGTCACGAGAAGGAATTCTTTTATTTGATCCATACAGAAAGGAGTTAGTATTGATTTAAAAAGTTTTATATGTGCCCTAAAAAATATTTAAGAGAAATAGGCCATATAGATTTTTTAGCCTCTATATGGCGGAATGCTACATGCCAGTAACACTAATAAATATAAACGTGTTACTATTTATAAAGCTTTGTGTCTTTTAAGATACTTTTTTAATTTGGCACCCATAATCTGTATAATGTCTTCCCATGACCTATCACAAATTTTTGATAAGCTGACCTATCAAAGAAATTTTTTTGAACTGTCAAGGGGACTGATGTTTAGGAAAGATATATCTGAATCAAATGAGGCATATATCTTTGTTCTTGACAAGGAAAGGAAAGCCGCAATAACAATGATGTTTGTTTTTTTCCCAATTGATATTTTATGGCTTAACTCTAAATTTGAAGTCGTAGACATAAAGAGAGATGTAAAATCTTTCTCATTCCACAGAGGGCACAAAGGCAAAGCAAAATACTTTATTGAGATGCCACAAGGCTCTATAAAGAAGCATAATATCAAGATTTCTGACAAGATATTATTTCCCTTTAAAGTTTGATTGGAAAACTATTAATAATAGTCCCGCCAAAATTATTTTAATGCTCATAACTGATAATCACATGCATATTGATCCTTTGAGAGGGATGGGGCTTGATGCAGTAAGGGAGTTTTCTTCAGCGGGCGGCACGCATTTTATGCTTGTCTACAAAACTGCTTATGACTCCGAAACTGAAATAGAAACTGGTAAAGACTTTGGAAAGGCCTATGATTATGTAATTGAACTTTCTAATAAAATAAATAAGGAAACTAATGCAAAGTCTTATCCCATAATAGGGCTGCACCCCGCAGAGTTTCATCGTCTTATAATGGACTTTGGGGGAGAGAAAGCATTTGAAATAGCTTTGGAAGCCCTATATGAAATTGAAAAAAGAATTTCTGATGGCTTGGCATTTGGTATAGGGGAAGTCGGAAGACCGCATTATAATGTGGACACAGAGATTACAGAGATGTCAAATCAATTTCTAATCGAAGTGTTAAAGGTATCAAAGAGATTAAAATGCCCGGTGCAGCTTCACACTGAAACATTTGATGAGAATAAGTTTATAGATTTGGGGGAGCTGGTAAAAAAATACGGATATCTAGGAAAAACAATAAAGCATTTTTCACCGCCAATGGTCTCTGTTTGTGAGAAGATTGGGATTTACCCATCGATCGTTGCAAGGGAGAAGAATATCATGAAAGCCTGTGAAGAAGGCCGGCGATTCTTGATGGAAACTGACTATATTGATGATAACAAGAGGCCTGGTGCTGTTGTTGGGCCTAAAACTGTTCCTAAAACTACTAAAAAACTGTTCGAGAAAGGAATTTTGTCAACGGAAGATATTGATTATATACATAGATACCTAATTGAAGAGATATATGGGATTGAAATCATCTGATGTTCCTGTATGAATCTATCCTTTTTTTTGAAGAAAGGACTTCGGCCTTTAACAAAAGCTCTTTGTTTTTCTTTATTTCTTTCTTCTTTTTCATGTCTGATGTTCCCATTACAAATATATTTCCGCCCACAATCATGAATGAGATGGCAATCATTGTAGCACCTGAAATCATATATACATCTGAAGATTTCGCAGTGAGGGCTATCGATAACCCAAATAATAAGCCCACTGATAGGACAATCGTTCCTACGACCCATTTAAGTATATAAAGCACCATTGTTAAAAAAAATGCCCAAAAATTTAAAAGCCTTTTCTTTTTGTTAGGAAAAATCTTAAATAATAGCCAATTAATTGTAATATATACATCCGGCATGGATAAAATGGTGACCTTATGAAAAAATTAATAGTAATTTTATTAATTATTATAGGAATATCGTGCCAAATTCCCATACAAGCTCAGGAAGATTTTGCCTGTATGGGGTGTACAATAGATGTTGATATATATGAAAAATCTGAACACGTCGCTATTAGGATGGTGTTCCTAAATTTAGGGCTGCCGGATTTCAACGGATTTTCACTTTACGTTCCTGGGAGAATGAACAATTTAAAGATAGTTGATGAGGCTGGAAATGTTCTTGAGTCTTCTTCTTCACCGATAGGCAAAGAATCATTTGTCAAGTTCTATTTCAACTCCAGTTTAAAGCTTGGTGAGAAGATTCTTGTTATAATCGAGTATGATACAAATGACCTTATTACAAAAAATGATTCATATGCTTTGAGTTTTCCTTTTGAATCTCCCTGTGATATCAGATATCTAAAGATGGCATTTAACTTTGAAAAAGGGATCCCTGTACTGTCTGAATTTCTTCCATCGCCTTCAAGATTTGAATCAGTAGACAATAAGGTTTCTGTTGTCTGGTACAAGGAAGAAGTAAAGGAAGGGGAAAAATTTACTTTTAATGCCAATTATGATGAAAAGCACGCAGTCCTAAGACAGATTAAAGGTCAAACTCCCTCAATAGAAAAGCCTCAGATTAATCCTGCAATGTATATCTTGATGTCAACTGCCATTATCTTCTTTGGATTGATCACAATTCTTTTAATTACCAGAAAGAAGGGTCACAGCAAGATAGATGTGGCACTAAATGTGCTAGACCCAAGGGAATCGAGAATCTTAAAGATAATATCAGACAACGGCGGTTCAATGACCCAGGCCAAACTATTTGAACAGACCACCTTCTTCTCAAAGCCAACTCTATCCAGGGTCTTGGATAAGCTCCTTAAAAGAAAGCTAATAGAAAAGGAAGAGAAAGGAAGGACAAACATCATAAAGCTCGGGGAAAAATTGAAAGACTAAACAAAAGAGATAAAAGACAGAGCTTTAGACATAAAGTTATATGATTAAAAAATCCCTGATGCTTCTTATTGCAAATACATTTTCACGTGTTGCAAATTACCTATTCACTCTTTTCACTGCTAATATACTTCTCCTCACAGAGTATGGATTGCTGTCTGCAATTATGCCTTTTCAGTCGCTAATACTAGTTCTTTCATCATTTGGGATTGCACCTTCTGTATCAAGATTCACATCGATATATGATGCAGAGAATAAGAATGAGAAAATTTCATCTTCTATGTTTTTTGTGCCTATAGGAATTGTCCTATTTATCTTGCTCTTTGTTTTATCCCCAGTTATAATTAGTTTTTACTCTTCCGACATAAGAGATGGGATAGATACGCCCCTCAAGATAATCCTTCTCGTGATACCGCTTGGTGTTTTATTTTCAGTGTTTACAGGGATCTTGCTTGGAGTTAAAAAAGTAAATTACATGGCAGCTTCCATATTTGCACTATCATTCTCTTATTTTTTACTTTCAGTACCACTTTCTTATATCTTCAGGGTTTCAGGAGCCTCTGCGGCCCTTGTGGGGGGATATTTAATCGGGATAATAGTATCATTTTTGCTAGTTCTAAAGAGCGGCGTCAAACTAACGTTAAAAGGCGAGAATTTTCAGGAGTTTAAGAAAATCTTAGTATTTGCAGTTCCAGTTTCAATATTCTCTTTGAGCCTTGTACTGCTCTTCAATGCAGATATTTACATCCTAGCTCATTTCTTTGGACCTAAGACTGTTGGGGTATATGGTATGGCTTCACCAACGGCGGGTATTGTCCCATCATTTGCAATTGCCCTTTCTGCAATATTGTTGCCTGAGCTATCAAAATTTAAATCAATAGAAAAGGAAGGGACCGATAACATCGTGGCCTCACTTAAAGCCTCCTTTAATGTTACACTCCCAGTTGCACTTTCACTTTTTGCATTCTCAAATCCAATAATATATTTCCTCTTTGAAGTTGAAGAAGGTGGATGGGTACTGAAACTTCTGTCAATTGCCATGTTATTCTACTCAATATTCTACATCGCCTCAACTTCCCTTCAGGCAATGGGCAAACAGTGGACCCCTATGAAGATAACGGTACTCATAGCTATAATAAATGTAATCTTAAACTATCTACTCATACCAAGGTATGATATAAACGGCGCCGCCTTTGCGACCATGGTATCTTGCATAATAGGTATGGCCTTGATAGTCAAAAGCTTAAAAGTTTCGTTTACCCCTGATAAAAGATTTGTTTTGTTGTCAATAGCCATCTTTCTATTGATGATGGCCTTTGAAGGTGTAGTTGGATTATTGCCTTCAAGAACTATGAATCTCTTGGTATACGGCGGATTTGGAACGCCTCTAATTATAGGCTATTTTTACTATCTTAAGAAAAAATGGAAATAATTATTAGATTATTTTTTTAGGGCGTCGAAATAGGATTTTGTATATATCTTTAGAATTGTAAATCCGGTATATGGCGACTGATAAATATTGGCGTACTCTTCTATCTTCTTGCCGTCGAATTCAATGTTCTTTATCTTTTCCTTAAACTGATTTAGAGGCATCTTTACTTTGACACCGTCTACATTAAGCACTATAGGAATTGGGGAAATAATCTTATCTATACCTTCGACATTTTCTTCTAAAATCTTCTTGAGATATATTGGCTCTAATACCAAAGGATCTTCTTCTACTTGCCTTCTCCTTTTTTCTACTGCCTTTGAGATTTCACCAATCATAATATCAAATATGTCAAGGTCAAATTTCTGTCTCAATCTTTGGCTCCTTCTGCCTATGCCACCTACATAATAATCAAGGCCTTCAATATTAAACTGTTCAGGTCCACCAAGAACTACTACAGGTATATCGATATCCATGAAAAGATGGGTCTTTTTCATAAGGCACCTGCTGAAGTTTCCAAGTGAGTAGACTGCAACATCAGCCTCTTCTATCATTCCTTTCTCTGTGGCAGTTATCTGATTAATTCGTTGCCCTACACCCCTTGCAAGCCCCATGACATTTGTCACGGCACCATTTCTTCTGATGTATTCGGATATATCACACACTGGATGGGGCAGATGATGCTTTCCAAGTGAAGGTGCTACAATTGTGATCTCTGAGCCAGCAAGTGGGACTTCTACAATTTTCCCCCTTAACTCTTTTGCTTTTTTCACGACAAGTTCATAATCCTCGCCAGGCACAGAAATGATTAGAGTAATATCAATTTGAGTTACGTTCTTCTGGATTAAAAATCCACCAAGGTCATCTACAAGATCTTCTAACTCGTCTGCCCTGTGAAGTCCACCCTCAAATAATGCCATCTTAAACATTGTTCCTCACCTAATCCCTCTCGTGAAACTTTTGAGCAAGCTTTTTGCTTTCTTCTGATAAGGCATTTTCACTTGATGCGACTGTAATAGTCTTTTCTGCTGAGAGGATATATTTAATCCTAGCTGCTTCTGGTAATACTCTATTAATTGCTTCTTGGACGTTTTTCTTCAGATCCTCTGTAGGGTAGTATACTACTTCTCCCTTTATCTTATTGTAGAGGTCAACGGGCATCTTGATTTCAGTTCTATCCTCCTGCTCCACGCCTTCTTTTGAAAGTGACCATAACAAGGAAAGTATCTTTGGAACATAAAACTCGTCCTCTACAGATAGAATCTTTTTTTCGGTATTGTAGATGGCAACATCTTCTATCCTCAGAGGCTCAAGAACTTTTTTTATTCTAATTGATGCTATAAAAACAAATTTTTCGGTGTCCCCATAGAAGAATACTTTTTCAATACTCCTCCTTATCTCAAATTCTCTCATTATGTCGTTTATCAAAACAACATAGCCTTGAGATTCTTTTTCTGGCAGACCTTTAACTATTATTTCCATTATCTAATCTCCTTTAGATAAATCCAGAGCAGAGTAAGGCTCCCCCAACTGCACCTATAAATTGAGAGTTTTGTGGAACTACTGGTTCTGTCTTTA
>Ga0116158_10002398_pt1 | contig 16588 bp, 9 predicted proteins | sample AD_UKC052_MetaG_FD_89883 | JGI IMG/M metagenome (GOLD analysis project Ga0116158, IMG submission 89883) | Active sludge microbial communities of municipal wastewater-treating anaerobic digesters from USA - AD_UKC052_MetaG | ecosystem: Engineered > Bioreactor > Anaerobic > Digestate | place: USA... | reverse complement strand
TCAATCGAGATACTCGCATCTGAGCCAGTGTTGCCGGCTGAACTGCTGCAGGCTGCCAAAAGCAGAAGCCAAATTTCTATCTTCATCGCTATCACACTCCAAGCCGCGCCCATCGCGGACCGCAATTGTACAGACTGGCCGTTCACCAATAAGAGCCAGCGCATTTTTTGCCAAAATTTCCGCGCCAGATAACGGACGACAAAGAGTCACGCGCTACCGGTTGGAAGACCGAGGCTAATCCGAGGCATGCTTACCCAAGGTTGGCACTATTCGTGATCAATTCTCTAACAGCGGCCGCGGACTCATCGCAACCTTGCCCATGGCCCGATACTCGGCCTTGCCGCCTCGTACGAGATGGGCGTGCTGTATGTCGCCGCCTTCACTCGCGGCTAGATACAAGACATTCAATACGGCGTTGCGAATATTGGCGCCGCTCATGTCAGGGAAGCGCCGTGCAAGGTCGGTAACATCGATATCAGCGGCCAACGGCGCGCTACCCGCATGCAGCATGCGGTGCCATAGCTCCGCGCGCTCGACTTCGTTGGGCAATGGCAACACAATGTGCATCGCCAATCGTCGATGCATGGCCGGATCGATCGCCTCGGGCTGGTTGGTGGTCAGAAACACCAAACCGTTGAAACGCTCGATGCGATTGAGCAAGTAGTTCACTTCCATGTTGGCATAACGATCCGACGCGGTGCGCACGGCCGCACGCTGACCAAACAGCGAGTCGGCCTCATCGAACAGCAAGGCGCAGCCTTCGGCCTCGGCGGCCGCAAACACTTTGCTAAGATTGGCATCGGTCTGGCTGATCCACTTCGACACCACGCGCGACAAGTCGACCGCAAACAATGTGCACCCGAGTACGCGGCTGATCACGCCGGCGCTCAAGGTTTTGCCAACACCCGGTGCGCCTGACAGCAATACCACGGTGCCATTCGCGAGCGCGAGCTTCGCGCCGTAGCCCCATTCGTCACGCACGCGCGTGGTAGCGCGACACCGCGCCAACAACAGTAGCGCCTGCTCACGCGCAGCCTCTGGCAGAACCAGATCGTCCCATGTCTGACGAGTCTCGACGCGCGTGCAAAACGCTTCCAGCTCAGACGCCTGCGCGTCCGTCGCCGACTGCAGCGCAGCAACAAGCACGGCCTCTTCAAGGCTCTCACTGTAGCCTGTCGCCACGCGACCGGAGGCAAACTGCAACGCTCGCCAAATAGCGCCGCTGCGGACCGTGAAACGTTGCGCCAATCGATCGCGCAGATCCGGATCTAACGGCGGCGCCGCCATCTGCGCCGCCAACTCATCCCACAGCGCAGCACGGGCGCTGGCATCGGGCGCGGGCCAATCGACGAAGACATGCTGTTGCCGCGTCGGCACGGTGCCACGCTGAGTCACCGTCGCAAACACGATGCATGCATTCGCGTCCACGAAAGCCGCCACGGCCGCAAGCGCGGCCGCATCATTGCGCTGCCACAGCGTTTCGATATTTTCCAACAACACGGCGCCGCCATCCATGATCGTGAGGTGCGCGCGAAAATCCTGCAACAGCGCACGCACAGCGGCCGCATCCGTTGCGCCTTGCAGATCGACCCGCCACAATGGACAGATATTTGCACGAGCACACGCCACTGCGCGCCCCGAATGCGCTGGCCCTTGCACCTGCCACAACACCCCAGGCATGTTGTGGCAACTCTGCATGCCGTTGATGATGACCTCCTGCGCAGCATCCAAGATCACGTGACCCAAAGCGACCACTTCAAATCGCGCATCATGCACCAGTGCGCCGGTGAAAAATTCCACCAGCGACGGAGCGGCACGCCATTCAGTATGCAAGCCGTTGTCTTCGCCAGCGCGTTGCAACATGCCGAGCGTGAACAGTTTGGAGGTGCGCAGCGCTACGACAAACGCTCGCTCGTCTACAACCGTTACAAAGCGTCGCAGTCGCACGAACAGCGCAGCCGAAACACCGCGGAGGGGTGCATCCACGATCAGCTCATCGAACAGTGCGGGCTGCACCGCCCATGCCACGGCTAACCAGGCAAGTTCAATTTCATCGTCGGAGAGGCCAAGCAGTGCGGCCAAATACTGCTCCGGTAACGCCATGACCAGCGGTGCCACGCCCATGGCCAAATGCGGTGAGGGCAACATTGCGTCCGGGGCGTCAAGGCGCGCACGCAGCACCGCGAGTTCGTTGCGCAGCAGCACCAATCGTTCCGCCACTGTTGCTGGCGCACACACATCGGGGCTTGCGGCTGGTATCCCAAGCACACTTGTCGTATCGGCATTACCTGCGGATACCAAACTAGCCGCTTGCCCACCTGCCCCGCCTTGCCGCAGCTCATGCTGCAGTGCAATTTGCGCTTCGATAATCGCCATACGCAAGCTGACATTCACCGCAACACACGGCCGCGTATCCGGCGCCTCGCCAGGTATCGCGCCGTGATCGTCGTCGGTGTTCGTCACGAATTAGTCCTACAACTCGATAAGCTCGTGACGCTTACGAGTCTTGCACAGGAAACACTTGCATGCCCTGCAGGAGCCAGCCTTGTCGCCGCTCGCACTCTTGATAGATTTCTAAGTCACCTGGATCGCTTTTGAAGACGCCATCCCATGTTGCGGAATTTGCAACTATAACATTGCTACTTGGTCTGGCATCCAAGGCAAGATGAATTGCCAAATTGGCCCGCAGTCGCATCAGCCCAAACCTCAACCAACCAAGAAGCAGTTCCGCTGTTTTGGGAAATCGCTCAAATCTTGTCGCTTCGACAATGCGTGTCATTCCAACTGCGATCCGCAAAAAGGTATCCTTAACCCATCGATACCCAAGGTCGTGAATGCCGTACGCGCAACTAACAACGTTGTCGACAAGATCGGCCAGCTTAACAAGGCGAACCTCTTCTTCGGCGCCGCGCATTCGCGCTTCATAGGCTGCTCGATCATGATCGCCTGCGCGATTTGTCATGCTTTCAATAAAAACATCAACGCGATCACCAAACCGTTGGCGAATGTCCGCCGGTGAAATGTCTGTATCCTCATATAAATCGTGACCTAGCGCCGCCAAATACAAATCCTGCAAAAGCGCAGCATCGTGACACTCACCGCCCTGCAACAGCGCATCTTGCAGAATCTCACCAACGCTCAGCACATGCGCCGCGTAAGGCACGCGTCCCGCATTGCGCTGCTGGCCTGCATGTGCGGCAACCACCAGGACGCGCATCTCTGCTTTGACATCACTCATGATTTTCCTCCGTCTCCCGACGAGCAGTTTCTATGCTTTGTTTATCTTCCGGCGGAAGCTCACGGAACTTCTCCGAAGGAGTGCGGGACTGCGCCGTTGCATCTTTTGATGGCGTCGCCGCATTGTCGAACATACCCCGATAGAACTTCTCCCACACCTGTAACTGGCTAGCATCTAGGTCTGCATTCTGACCTCTCCGCGATGTTGGCGCATGCTTAAAGATGGCGGAACGATCGGCGGAAAACGCTGGCAACTGATGAGAATTCCGCATCAGCGTCCAACCGCTGATCGCTTTGGCAATTTTGCCGCAGCCATCCGAAAAGAAATGGTCAGTCAGATCAATTCGATACTCCACCCACGCGGCGAGCTTTATTGGGTCCTGTCCTGGATCTTTCAGTCGACGGTAGAATTCACTATAAAAATCGACCATTGCTGACTCTAGCTCAACAACTCGCGTGTACGGATATTTTTCAGAATCGTGACTTCTGAGAAGCGCTCCGTCTTTTACGATTCCTGTATTAATCTCCCCGGCAATCGACTCAACAAACCGACGCAAAGCGACCGGGTTTTCAATTGGTTGATTTCTTAAATCGTATAGCTTTCCTGTCGCTTGTTCGACGTTGCGACTTGCAAGATCCGCGGCCCCCTGCCCTGTCAAGCCTTCGGCCATTGACCCAGCTTTGTCCGGCGAGGCGGAAAGATCAACGGTCCCCTTTGCGGTGCGGCTCGTATTCCGCAAGTTCGCCATTGCGCTTTGAATGTACTCTTCACGCGTTGGAGCTGCTGCCTTAGCTCCGTATAGATCTGACGGGCCGTGCGCTAACGGGTTAAGTGTCGCCTTGGCCTTGAACTGCTCATAGAGGTTCGACACCAATACGTCTAACTGTTGCCCGTTCTTCTTCTGCGCAACTAAAACAGGGTCTGGCCCACCACTCGTGGTGTCGAACAGAAATGCCTCATCCACACTTCGGGCGTACGCTTCAAATCCTTCGCTAAATCCGCGATGCGCCTTTAACAAGTCCTCCGTGGGTACGTAGCGTCGCTCTTTCTTAGCGCGCTCAGCGGCACGCGTCACAGCCAACGCAGGGTCAGTGGTTACGCCAATCAGCATTACTTCGTAGCCAGCGACATGCGCGGCTTGAATCATTGCAAGCCCCTTACCGGTATTCCCCAAGGTCACATCCATTACGATATCGAATCGATGAGAATACGCCTCTGCAAGCACGCGTTTACTCAGCGCACTGCTTTCCTCGTGAACAACACTTGCTGCACGACTATCGCCCGTAGCTTGAATTTTCCCATACTCTGGAATCATACTCTTGATGCCATCAGGGTCGATATGAACAGCTCCAGCATCCGGCAGTACGTGTTTCGCCTGCAAGCGCTTTCCAACGTATCCCTTTCCCGATGCACCACCGCCGCCCATTAGGAACAGTTTGGGCTTGCGCCCTTCGACCGGCAAGGCTCCTGCTAGGAGCTCTTCGACTATTCGATCGCGAAGAGCTGTCCGCTCGGCCGTGTTTATCTGGTCCGTTGGCCGCAGCAGTGGCGAATCATCGGCCAAGGTTTTAGGTGGTTCCTCCACCGTCCAACCATTGCTTTCATCCTTGTGTACGATCTTGGACTCATCCGCAGACTGCCCTTTGTCCAAGTGCTCATTGGCCGCCGGCTTCACCTTGTCGAGATGCTCGTTAGGCTTCGCCTTCGCAAGATGCTCGTCTGGCTTGGCGCGTTGTTGATGCTCCGCAGTCGACACTTTGCCATGGGCCGCATCGGCATGCTCGGCCCCCCCGTGCGGCGCAGTGCCATTGCCAAGCTGCAGCGCGACCTTTTGCTCCAGCGCGACCAAGGCTTGGTGCTCGACGGTCAAGCGCTCGATCGCCGCTGGATCCGGCGAGATACTAGTAGCCAGCTCGCCGGCTTCGGCGAAGAATTTGGCGCGCCGCTCAACCAAAGCGTGAGCTTCAGGCAACTGCGAGAAGGAGGGCTGCGCGGCCAGCGACGCGCGCCGTTGCGCCCAGGCAGTTTTGAGCCCATGTAGATGTTTACCCAGCGCGATTGCCGCGCCTTGCTGCAGCAGCGTCATGGCGAAGTCGTCGCCTTGGCCGGCGGCGCCCGCCTCGCCAGGCTTCGGCGCCTTTTTGAACTTATGCACCAGTTGCTGCGCCGCCCACTGCGTCGCCATCCCCATTACCAATTCGTTCGACAGCTGGTTCACATACCACACCGTGTGTTCCAGTCGACTGCCAGCCAAGAGTGATCGTTCAACTTCTTCGACCTCGGTGAGTACGCGCCCCGATTTCTTGATCTGCTTCAACTCTTTGAGCCGTTGCACATTCGCCCACGCATTCGCCTGCAGTTCGCCGAGCCGTTCCATCGGTTTTTTCAACATGTGCATCAAACCGCGCGTTGCAACTTCCATCAACGCGTTCTCTAGCAGCGCCCATCCAATACTCTCGTGGCCTTCGCTCATTGCATATTGCAACGCACCGTTCACCGTGATGTTCACGGTCATGCTGGCCGCCAAGCCGCCAAGCCGCGCTAGGGAGCTACCCTCGCCAATCGATGCCGCTAGCACGCTGCCAGCTTCCGCCGCCACACCCGACGTCACCACGGTAATTACCAGCACGCCCGCGAGCTTCACCATGCCCGCGCGAAAGGCTTGGCTCGACACCACCGCTTGGGCTTCGCGGAAAAATGTTCCGATATCGCGATCTGCCGCAATGCCTGCAAACGCTTGTTGCGCTGCGGCGAGCCCGACCTGTCGCGCATGCATCTCGGCGGCCGCTGCCGTGTGCTCCGCGTCGACGACAACCTGCGCCGGCACCGCGCGCTGCGCTGCCGCCCACACCCGCGTTACATCACTGAGTCGGGTTTCGATGGCATCGATGAATTGCGGCAAGCGCCGAAACTTCCCTGAGAAACGCGCGGCGATGAGGCCCGAAAAGCCATCGCCCGCGGCTTCCGCGGCCATCTGCAGATCTTGCAGCCCAATCGCGACGGTGCGCATCCGGATCCGCAGCGCACTTTCGTCAGCATCGAGGCGCGCTTGCTGCGCTTGGGCCAAGGCCGCCGGCGAAACATCGCCCAGCATCAGGCGCTCTTGTGCTCGCAGCAAGGCATCATCCGCCGTCACAGCGGCCGCCGCGTCGCTGCTGTGCTCGCCAAGTTGTTGATTCGGCCGCTGCCGCGTCGCATCATGTACGCCGATGCGCGAGCGCGTTTGCGCATCCAACATCTGCTGCCGCGCCTGCGCTGCGATGCGCGCGAGTACCGCGCTACAGCTTTCCTTGTGATGCGATTGCGCCGCCGCGTGGAGATACTGCGTTACAAGTTCCTTGAGCGCGTCGTACTGACCGTCACGCGTCATCGGCAAGACAATCATCGGCATCAGCTGCTGCATCAGCGGGCGCACTGCGTTGGCAATCGTCAAGAGGTGCACGTGCTGCGCATGCCACACCGGCGCCCACTGCGCTCGCTTCGCCGCATCCGCGTGCGCCAAGTCCGCTACGCTGCGTTGCTGAAACGCGTACGCCGGCGCCAGCACGTCCGCAAGGCCGAGCGGCGTCACGGCGGCCTTGATTTCGTCGAGCTTTTCATGGATCGCACTAGCCAGCTGCGTCAACTGGGCCACACTCACCGCCGCAGCCGGCGCGCTGGCCCCGCCGTGGACTTCGGTTAACGCGGCGCTATCGCCGATCGCCGACTTCGCAAGCGCGGCACCATCATTCGTTGCACCATAGCCGACAACTTCGTGCGAAAAACGCGCCGCAATCAAGGCGCGTGCTTCATGTGGTGCAACGGCAAAAAACTCACCGTGTTTTTGAATCGCGTACGCCATGCGCGACTGGGATGGGTCACCGTAGAGAGCAGCCGCCACTTCTTCAACAGTGGCACTTGCCGGCGAGACCTTGACGTAGTTCCACAGCTTCGCGTCGCGCCGCCCCTGCCATTCAAACGAAACGGGCGTGACCGCGGGAGCTACTGGCGCCGTGGCGCTGGCTTTGCTCGCACCTGCTTTGCCACCCTGCGCGCCATGCGCGTGGCGCTTCGCCTTCGTCGGCGCTGGCGTTGGCGCCGCCACCACATCGCCATAGTCGAGCACGCTAGCTGCCGCCATGGCACTCGCAACGTAGTTGTCGAGCGGATGTGACGTCGTTACCTGTTTTGCGGTTGGAATAATAGGCGCGGCTAAAGCCAATGCTTCGAAGCGCCCCCCGATGCGGACAATCGACGCAAACAGCGTTTGTTTCATTAACGCGGCGATCGCTTCGCCAAACGCTGGCGACCACACTTGTGTCCGGAGTTTAGCGTCCGCAACGTAACGATTGTATTCATCCGCAGGATCATGCGGCGCCATTAACCGAAACATCGCCTCAGCGTCGTCGCGCACCACGGGACAAAGGCCATTGATGACCCGCGTGGCAAACTGCGCCTCATCGCGCCACGCGAGTTGTGCGCCAGGCGTCGGCCAAGCCGACTCGCGCACCATGCTGGCGATCGCTTGCGCAAGTTGATTGCCATGCACAAACATATATTTCGTCGCGGGCGCCCGACCTTTAGCATCCGCAGCCGCCGCTGTTGCTGCAGACTTGGCGGCCGGCGGCGTGGAAGTATTGGCAGCGCCGAAGCCCAAGAGCGATGGCAATACGTACTGCGGCGCGGCAACCGCTGGAGCGACGGCAAGCTGTGGCACGGTAACAGCGTTTGCCGGCACGGTGCCGGCGCCTTGATACTTGAGCCGCATCGCGGCTTCTTTGTATTTGTCGACGGCAATCGCGGGGTTTGCGGCCGCCTCCTGTAGTGCTTTTTTGGCGGCGCCGTTGGCCGACGCGTTAACCTGGTCGGTGATTTGCTTGATGACCAGGCGCAGCAGCGCTTGCACTTGCTTACGATCGCTGCGGGCGGCTTGGATCGCCGCGAACTGCGCCGCCGAAATATAGGCCTGAAGCTTGTTGGCAACGATGATCGGATTCGTAGTGGATGAACCAAGCAACTCCGGCGGCACCGTCAACGGCACCTGCGGCGTTTCGTTCGGACCATGCAACGGCACCACCGGCGAGTTCGGCAGTGGGACATTCGTAAGCACGTCTTGCCGATACTGCGGACGCGCATGGCGCCGCGACCCGTTTGACAACGGTGTCTTGCCAGGCACCTGCGCATGTGCGTCGGTGACGTGCTGATGCTGCTGCGCTCGCGCATGGTCGGCGCTCGGCTGCGTAGCAGGCGTTTCCGCAGCGGCCTTGGCCTTGCGAACGTCATCCTCGTCATCAGACCTGCCGCTCATCGGTTGTGCCCTTGCAACACGGTACGCCTATCGCCGCCCGTCGTGTGAGGTTGCGATCTATTTGCACCTTTTTGCGTGCACGGCAAAACCGCGCCCCGAGACGCTGCGTTTGCCGGTGCCATAACTATCCGCGCCCCGGCGTTGGGAGTGGGTGCGCGTGAGCTTGGCTCATGCGCTGCCGACAGTGCTCGGCTACCTTGCGCAAACTCTCCACGGTACAACGCCACGCGTGATCATCGGCTCGCGAATGCCCGGGCACATTGCGCAACGCTACTGCAATATCCTCGGCTTCCACCGCAATCACGGTCACTTCGCCGCCATGCTCTGCGTAATCGGCGAGGTCTTCGACCTGCAACAACGCCTCGCGAACCAAGTCCACCAGCTCAACAAACACCACACGCGCAGACAATTCCACCAATGCAACCCGCGCAGCCTCAAGCATGCTCAATAGCGCAGCCTGCGGCGACTCTGTGTCGCTGCCCATTCCACCTGCCCGCTCCTGTTCACTGCACTGATGCTGCATCTTCCACTCCAACCAGGGGCCGCATTTTACCCGCTCATTGTACGTCAATGTGGGCCGTTGACTTCCTTGACCCCCACAATCAAAACCGTCGGTAAATCTCCGACGTTCAGCATTAGAAAGCACTGCGCCAACCGAGAAATACCTGGCCCTGACCGACGGCCACAAGAGGCAGCGAACGGCGGCGGCCGGCAGTCGCGTTGGATGCGCCGCCATCATCACGCAGCCAAAGCCAGAGGCCGACACCTGTAATTACCGCCCCTGCAGATAGTGCAACAACGCCTGGCACTGCAGTATCTCGGTACGTCGGTTGCACTGGCCCGCTCTTGTTAGGATCTTCGTCGATTGCCAACAACACGCCGCCGCCGATCATTGTAGCAATACCACCAGCCACTAACAGTTTCCCCACGATGTGCGAAGACTGCCCCCGTTGACGCTCAACGGCCGCAACCGTGGCTAGCGGCCGCGACGACGCCTTGGGCGCGTTATCGTTCGCAATCGGCGCACCGCCATCAAGAAACTCCACCAACTGCATCAGCTGCGGCGTTGCTTGATCAACAGCATCCCATTCCACCTTCCCATGGCGAAGCTCCTCGCCTGAGGCCAGGTACACGGCTCCAACAACGGTCACGTGGCCATAGTTTGCAAAAACGCGAAACGTTGCAACCTGTGTCACTTCTCGCCGTTCGCGCAATAGCGTCGCAATCAAATCCCCCTCCGCAACGCGTGCGCCTTCGGTTGCGAATTGGAAACCTACCCAGCTGCCCAGCGTCAACGCTGCATCAAGATCCCATTCGATGACGACGGTTGTCGTTTGCTTGGGCAGAATCTCGGCTCGATATTCGCGGGCCTCGCCCGTCGAGGTCTGCAGCAACACACGATATATCCCAGGCACCAGATCAGTAATCGGACGACGAATATCGCGCTTGACCTCATTAAGATACACCGTCAATGGCTCGCTTGCGTGCACAGCAATGCTCAGCGAACCACGCCCCTGTAGTTCGAGTTCACGGCCAACGCTCAGAAAAAGCGCTTCCGCTTCGCGGCCAAAAGACTTGTATGAAATAACTTGTTCAGGATAGCTACGAATCAACTCTGCCATTGTTGCATCGCGTTTTTCCCGCGCCGCTTGCGCCTCGACTGACGGCTTTGCGCCACTACTCGCCGCACTCTCGTAAATACGTTTGTTCGCCAACGCGAGGCTCACTAAGCCCCGCAGCATTGTTTGGCGGTTCTTCATCTCGCGAACCAACAGCAACGGGTTCTCACGCGCCCGATGCAGCGTGGCCTCAAGCGATTTTTGCGCTTTGCTAAATTCGCCGTTCGAGAACGCGCGACTGCCAATATTGATTTCCGTGGCGAACGCTTCATTGCTGAAATCAGCATCTGCCAGCCCTGGCCGCCAACTATGCGATGACAACATGTCTCGGATCGCTGCCGGCGTTGAAATATAATCCGCCGAAAGCACGCTCCTCAACTTCGTCATTACCTGCTCGGCTTGCTGCGGTCGGCTATCGCCGACGTTTAATTCCAACGCGAGTCGCTGCGCCGCTGCCGGCATGGCACCGCCGGTAACTAGCAATGTCACGATTGCCAGCAGCAGGTAATTCTTTGGCGTCGGCTGGCGCATGGTTACGGTTTGAACTCGTCCGCGCCGATGTCACAGAGAGTGTTAAGAGGGCGAGGATCACCGTCGATATCTCGTCCGGAGCACGTCGTAAGTCCAGCCACGTCACGAACAGTTGCCGGCGATGCGGCCGTAAGATGAAAGTTTATGGGTGCTGGTGCAATTGCAGCAAAGTGCAGATCATTAGAGCTTGTACCAGCCGCTGTATATGACTCGATATCGGCGCAGCCCACGGACTGGCTCGCGGGAAAGGTGAGGCCAAGGTTGTTGCTAGTAATAATATTACGCCTGCCGTGAAAGGCTGCAATAGCCGAGCAGCTTGCACCCGGGTTACCAATAAGGCTGTGATTGAAAACCACGGTATTCTGCTCAAACACGTTATCATTCGACGTCGACGTCAACGAGACGCCACCAAACGCAGAGCCACCAGCAGCCGCATCTCCGTTCTCGGCGATCACGTTATTCCTCAGAGTAAACTTGCCGTTGGCAGCCGCAACGCCGCCGCCTTTATTCCCGGTAATCGTCGCGCCTGTAAGCGTCACCGTTCCACCATCTGACTTCACGCCCGCGCCACCGCAGCCTCGGACTGCAACATGATTCAGCGTCAACTGATTGTTCGATCCGCTTGAATTCAATAACACCCCTGTGCCGTTAGCTCCAAGACCGTCAACAATAGCCAGGTCATAGATCTCTAGCGTTGTTGCTGTTGCGAGTTCAACCACCGCACCGGCGCTGCTGCGTGAAACACTGGCTCCGTTGTCTGCAAAAATACGTAGGTTCTTTCCACTAAGCACTAACCCAGCGGGTTCAACAACCGCCCCCTTCACTTTCACGAGCGCCTTGTTTGCACCGACTGCAGTCGTGATCGTTTTACAAGGCGCAGCCTTGGTGCATGCCGTGCCGCTACCTGCGCCACTTACATACGCCACATCACCTTCCGCGGCGCAGCTGCCATCAGGCAAGCACACCTCGGACGCGCACTCGCTGTGCGTGGTGCAGCCTCGGCAAGCCTGCTCGGTTCCGCATACAGGCTCCGCGCCAGTGCAAAGGTCATGACTAGCCACGGTGCATTCAACGCATTTATCGGCCACCATGTCACACGCTGGCGTGGTGCCCGTACATAGCGATGGCATCGCCTTGCACCCCGTCGGTGGACCATCGATCGGCGCATCCACTAAATCTTTGCAGTTGGAATGCGGCGCCCCTTCGCAGTAGTTTGAATTTACGTGCTCGCAGCCAAGCAGGCTCAACACCGCGAGAAAGAAAACGTTGCTGTATGCATTTTTCATCATCATCTCCTTAGAACGTCCCCGAAACGCCTGCGAGCGCGCCACCTGGAATCGGCGCCACAACCGGCGCCGTTGAGGATTTTGTATGCCGCCACCAAATGTACCCGCCTATGCCAACCGCGACACCGCCCGCCAGTAGCGCGACGCCCGGCACCAATGTTTCACGATACACGCGTGGCTGATTCTGCGAGCGCGGTGCATCAACAGGTGGCTTGTTAAGCAACAAAAGTACGCCGCCGCTAACAATTGCTGCGCCGCCGAGCCCCATTGCAACATAAGCCAACGTCGGCGTTTGATTGCGTGTGTCACGCACAGCGGCCGCCGTCGACAACGCAGGATTAGGCGCGACGCTGCCCGATTGTTTTTGCAAAACGATCGACACCTCGGCCGTCTGCCCCTCGACGCCTTCTATTTTGCGCAGCTCGGGTTTGTAACCTTCAAGGGTCACCTCAACCGTATGCGGCCCCGGCGCAATATACATGGTCACATTGGTCGCACCTGCGGGTTCGTTATCAACAACCACGCCTGCCCCAGCCGGCACAGAGCTAACCTTCAGTGCGGTATGCTCGCTTTCCACAGCGGCTCGATTCAACAGCTCGCTCACTAGCGTCGTAGTCGTCGAGCCCAACACATCAGCGACGCAATGATCACAGAAACCGCGATCGACGGGAAACGATTTGCTATCAGGAAACGCTAGGCTAACAGTCACCACGCGAAGCACGCTGCCGTCAGGATTTCGCTCATCGGACAATGAGAGAACCGCCACACGGCGCAGCTTCTTGGGCCTCATGAGTCCACTTACGCAACCCGAAGGTTCTACAGACGACAAGCACTGCAAAAACGCAGCCGTTTCTTTCTGGTTAAAGACCGGCACGCCATCAACAACTTGCCAATTTGCTGCACGCAGTCGCGTAGCAGCTGCAGTCATCGCTATCTTCGCATCCGGAGCATTTGCGTCGCCGCTAAAGACCACGGCATCCGTATCGGCTCTCGCTGTGGACGATGCGGCCGCGATCCCAAGAAAACATAAAATCGATAGAACTCTCATCATCATTCCCTTGTTCATTCCTGCCACATGCGGCGAATCAGTTGAGTTTTGCCTGCAGCAATCCTCACTCGTATTGTTTCAGTTCGGTCATTCGGCCCTGTAAGGCGCACTGTGTGATCGCCGGCTGTTAGCTGACGCGTTACCGGCGCGGCACCGACGAGCGTGCCATCAATTACAACGTCCGCGAACGGTTCCACTTTTACTACGAGGGTTCCTTTTGTTGCCGCAGCAACCGGCGGCTTCGGCACCGACGCTACGCTCGCGGGTGCGGCATCGATCAATACTGGAACCGGAGGGCGTGCGTCGACCGGTGCATCAGGGGCAACCTTAAGGGGCGCATCTAGTGGTGGTGGTGGTGCTACTGCCACGGCCGCGACCACAGGCGCAGCATCGATCGCCGCCGCAGGCTTCGCGATCGGCGGTGATACCGCATTCACTGCCATGCTTGGCGCATCCACAGGCACAGGCGCAACCGCAACCACCTGTGCTGGCGCGCGCCCATGGCGCATACGCTCGAAAAGTACGCCAACGCTGAGGCAGCCAACTGCAACTGCGGCCAAAATCAGCGCTTGTATATGGCGTGTGCGCTTTGCTGTAATGGCTTCCCTCGCCGACGCCGCGCGCGCGGAAGCATCAACTGCAGCGGACCATTGGATCGCAGCGGGACCTAACGCACCAGAGATGGTTTTAGCAGTTGGCTCCGCCGTGCTACGCACCAAGCGCGGCGCTGCATAGGCCAACAATGCCGTGCCGTTCGGAATGCCAGCGGCAAAGCGGGTCACTAACTCCTTGACCGTTTGCACGCGCACCTCGCGATCGTGCGCAAGGCCCTCCATGATCACTTCTTCGCATTCCTTCGGCAGGTCGCCGCGCAAGATGCGCGGCAATACAATTGGCTGATTCCGCGCAACAGCCTCGATCAGTTGATAGATATTGCCCGCCGGATAAGGCCGTTGCCCCGTGACCATTTCATAGAGCATCGAGGCGAGCGCGTACACATCTGAGCGGTGGTCGACGTTGCCAGACCCACGCTTGGTATCGCCCTGTTCCGGTGAGAAATAACCGGGGCTACCTAAAAGCTGCATGGTTTCCTTGTGGCCATGCAGCCGATCGAGATGCAACTTGGCAATACCAAAGTCGCCCAGTCGCGCCCGTAATGGCCCACCGGGCTCTTGCACGAGCAGTACGTTGGCAGGCTTGATATCGCGATGGGTGATCTTCGCCTCGTGGTGGGCTTCGTCGAGCACGGACGCCACGGGCCCAATGAGATTCACAATCTCATCAAACGGTAGTGCGCCTTTGCGCGCCAGCAATTCATCCAGCGAACCGCCCGCGCAATACTCCATCAACATGTACATGCGACCGTCAGGGAAGCGTCCGGCGTCGAACACCTTCACGATGTTGGGATCTTGCAGCTTGCCCGTTACAAATAACTCCGCCAGAAAACGATTCATCGACGCTTCGTCATTCGTACATTCCGCGGACAACACCTTCACGGCGGCCAGCTTGCCTGCCAACAGTGACGACGAAGCGAGATAGACGGCACCCATTCCACCTTCGGCTAAAAACTTCGTGATGGTGTACGAGCCACCGACGGATTTGCCGATCAGGCTCACCGGCGCACTGGACTTGCTGCCACTGTTTTCCACTGCCGCTACCATGTCGTTTCCTTCTTGCGCGTTACGACCTCGCGGCGCTTATACAAACACGCCCCACACCGACCGGCGAAATACTACCAGGCGCCGCCGGTGGCGTATAGCGTTCCGTCGTCGTAGTCGTGGTGATGAACGGGGCATTGGCTAGGCAACTTTCTTATTTAAGCAGCGCGCGCAGCGGCGCGGAGTTCGGGAGCGAGCTGTAGCGTTTTACGACGCAAGCGTTTGCGTGCGCGGGTGTAGCGCGCAGGCTTCAGGCCGGAGGCTTGCAACACGTCGGCTTTATCGACCGCACCCGCGGCGTAGGCATCGAGGATTTTCAACACTTCGCGATCGCCGCGCGCGGCATCACGCAGCGCCTGCAGTGCTTGCTGTGCAACAGCGGCGCGATCGTATTCGCGTTCGCTTGGCGGGTCTTCGCTCATGCGTGCAAGTAAACTTTCGCTCCACGCTTCGTGCCGAAAACGCGAAGCGCGCGCGCGATCATGCCGGCTACGACTCCGCACCGTATCGCGCAACCGTTCAGCAAGCGGTTCTCGGGTAGGGTCCCAATGAACAACGCCGGCCAAGATATCGCCTAACGCATTCTGCACTAATTCGTCGGCGTAAAAGGCATCACCTAACCCACCCGCACGTGCAACAGAATGCGCGCGCCACGTCGCGTAACGTCGCACGTGCAACAAGACGGCGGGCGTCACTTGCGCTTCAAACGCCTCAATCCACGCCGCATCAGGCACAAATGCAGTTCCCTTCGCCATTGGCAGCGCTTCGGCGCAGTTCGCACGAAGTTGCTAACAAAATGCACGATAGTGAAAATCAGGCCGGTACCGGGCGCACAAAGCGCGTCAGCCCCCATGCACGAGCGGCGATTGCCGCGGCATCGCCAACCACCGCGTCCGGTGGCGGCCCCTGCCCGGTTGTGCGCCGGCGGCGGCGCAGCAGATCGGGGAAAGGCACAACCTTGGACGCATCGGCCACGCGCAACTCGCCGGGCGTAAACGAACGGCTTTCAAACATGCGCACGTACCACGCCGCGCGACCACCGGCAGTTGGTAGCGCGGGACCACTCTCCGCTGCCAAGACCAACCGCGTGCGCGGCACGCCGCGGACGCCATCGCTCAACACCTGCAGGACACCTTCGGGCACCGTGCGTTCACCAACGACGCGGACGATTGCAGGCGCCGCGGGCGCTTCCGCTTCCACAGGCGTCAAGGCCTCGCCAGACGCACGCAGCTGCACCCAGGCAGCGCGCGGCACCGTTTCGACACGTGGCAACACCCCTGAACCAAGCTGGTACCAGCACGCAAACAGCCGCCCTTGGCGGCCCACCACGTAATTTTTGGCGAGAGTTAGCACGCCAAGCCGCTCCAATTCTTCAACTGCGATTGTCGTGGCGCGGCGCCGTTGCCCCTCCAGCACCACGCGCCGATCACCGCACAACCGATGCAACAACCCAGTCGCTATCTGCACCGGATCGCCGATGTGTCCGCGTGCGTCAGCGCGTGCCGCCAACCAACTCAAGATCGTCGCAACCTCATCGCGCACCGCAGGCGCCACTGCGTTGAGCACCACTGCATCGGCCGTGCTCAGCGTTGCTAAGCCACCACTTGCACCGGAGCCCCGAAAACGCCAGCGCGGCCCATACGACGCAAGATAGCTACTCGCCTCGCGCAAACACTCCGTTGCAAAATCCCGTGGCGCTAAGCGGGATCCTGCGTGAGCGAGTGCACCACACCAGGCTCCCAGCCGCGCTAACACCTCCTCGGTTTCTAAGCCGCACGTTGCCCCCCAAAAAAAACAAAGGGTCAGCACGGCATCGTGCCGAGTGTTGGGAAGGGTGATCCCTTCGGTGAGTAGCGTCTGCACTTTGACTTTGAAATCGAGACCGCGCACCAACGGCCCGGCCGCGGGTTCTGGCGGTGTA
>Ga0116158_10002397_pt1 | contig 16596 bp, 13 predicted proteins | sample AD_UKC052_MetaG_FD_89883 | JGI IMG/M metagenome (GOLD analysis project Ga0116158, IMG submission 89883) | Active sludge microbial communities of municipal wastewater-treating anaerobic digesters from USA - AD_UKC052_MetaG | ecosystem: Engineered > Bioreactor > Anaerobic > Digestate | place: USA... | reverse complement strand
CTGCGCGTGCGCCGTCTGGTGGATAATTTCCGCGAAACGCTGGAAATGGAATGTCCGGCCCTGATCACGGTTTCCATGGAACGCTACGAGCCGCGCTATGCGTCCTTTGCCGGATTGAACAATGCTTTTGCCGAAACGGAGATTTCCGTCCTGAACGCGGAGGATCTCGGCATCTCGGCCGCACAGATGGAAGCCTGCGGATCGCGCACCCGGGTGCGCAGGGTTTTTGTCCGCGATGCGCAAAAGCAGAACGTCGTGATTACCGGAGCGGCGGCCAACGCCGCCGCCGAATTTCTGGATAAATATCAGCGCAAAATCAGCGCGGTGATCGGAAAGTCGATCGAAACGAAAAAGCAGGCACAGTCCTGAAGCGTATGGCCATGAAAAAGAAAAGCATCTGGGTGTTCGGCGATTACCGCAACTACTATCAGAACCGTGTGACGCTGCAGTTGATTGCCCGGGCGGTGGATCTGGCGCGCGAGATTTCCGCGGAAGTCTGCGCGGTGGTCGTCGGCCATGACCTGGAAGAATGGATTTGGGAATACACTTCACACGGCGCGGACCGGATTCTGGCCATCGACCATCCATCGCTGACCAGCTACAGCACGGAGCATTATCTGGCGCTGATGGAAAAGCTTACCCGGGAAAGGGACCCGGACATTATCCTGATCGGCGCTACCGATTTCGGCCGGGAATTCGCGCCGCGCCTGGCCAAGCGGCTGAAAACCGGTCTTTCCGCGGATTGCGTCGGCCTGGACATCACTCCCGACGGTTTGCTGGTGCAGACAGCGCCGTCTTTCGGCGGGAACATGCTGGCGGAAATTGTCACGGAGCATTACCGGCCGCAAATGGCCACGGTGCGCCCCGGGACTTTCCGGGAAATTCCGCACGATAACGCGAGAACCGCCGTGGTCGAGCGCCTGCCTCTGCCCGCCAATCTGCCCGCGCCCCGCGTACGCCTGGTGGAATATGAACGCGCCGCGCAGAAAGAGCATACGATTGAAAACGCAACCGTGATGGTTTGCGGCGGCCGCGGCATGGGCAACAAGAAGAATTTTAAAAAGCTCGACGAGCTGGCCCGGCTGCTGGGCGGAGACGTCGGCGCGACCCGCCCCGTAGTGTTTTCCGGATGGGCCGGGCATGACGCCCTGGTTGGCCAGGCGGGCAAACACATCAAGCCAAAAATTCTGTTTTCCTTCGGCATCAGCGGTGCGATTCAGCACACAGCCGGCCTGGGAGAAACGGATTTTATCGTGGCAATCAACAAGAATCCCCAGGCAACCATGATGAAGATGGCCGACGTCGCCGTCGTGGCCGACGCCGGGGATTGGCTCAACCACCTGATCCGGGAGCTGAAAAAGCGCATCCGGGAATAGAGACGCTCCGGACGGGAAAGGAGGCGCGATGGAGTTGATGGGGGTCATGGAACAAGTCTATCTGGGCAATACGCTGCAGAACTGGATCATCGGCGTCTGCGTCCTGATGGGCGTGTTTGGTGCGCTGAAAATTCTGCAGCGCGTCGCCATCGTCAGGCTCTCCAAACTGGCGGCGGCCACGGAAAATCAGATTGACGACCTTCTGGTCAGCATGCTGGGGCAGACCAAGTTTCTGATCCTGCTGGTGGCTTCCGCGTACATGGCGTCCCAGGTGATCACCATCAAACCGTCCGTCGAGGCGGTGTGGCAAAAAATCGTCGTTCTGATTGTGATCATCCAGTTCGGGCTGTGGGCGAGCGCCGGTGTTTCCTTTGCCCTGGCCCGGGCGATCGAAAAGAAGATGGACCAGGATGCGGGGAGCGCCACAACGCTGACCCTGCTGGGGTTCATCGCGCGGATGATTTTGTGGGTGATTGTTCTGCTGTTGATCCTGGACAATCTGGGCGTCAACATCACCGGCCTGGTAGCGGGCCTCGGCATCGGCGGCATTGCCGTGGCGCTGGCGGTTCAGAACATTCTGGGCGATCTGCTGGCTTCCCTGTCCATTGTTCTGGACAAGCCCTTTATCATCGGAGATTTCATTGTCGTGGATTCCCTGTCCGGCACCGTCGAGCATATCGGCCTGAAGACGACGCGAATCCGCAGCCTCAGCGGAGAACAACTGGTCTTTGCCAACAATGATCTTTTGAAGAGCCGCGTCCGCAACTACAAACGGATGCAGGAGCGCCGCATTGTTTTCGGATTCGGCGTGGTCTATTCCACGCCGCTGGAAAAGCTGACGCTCATCAAAAAAATGGTCGGCGACATTGTCAGCAAAACTCAAAACGCCCGCCTGGACCGCATTCATTTCAAGGAATACGGCAATTCAGCCCTGAATTTTGAAGTGGTGTACTTTGTGGCCAACCCGGATTTCGGCCTCTATATGGACATTCAGGAGGCGATCAATCTGGAAATTTTCCGGCGCTTTGCCGAAGAGGGCATTGAATTCGCCTATCCGACGCAAACCCTTTATCTTCAAAGCGACGCAAAGAAATAACACCGTCGTCTTGTCTGTTTTATTTCATGATGAAGGTCATGACCAGCGCGAACACCGCGTAAGTTTCCGGCATGGCGCCCGACACCAGGGCATTGGCTATGGTATTGCGGCCTTCCTGGATACTGCGGATACCCGCCGCGCAGACAACCCCCTGATACCAGGCGCTGAAAAACATGGCCAACCCGGCGATAGCTGCTTTTCCGGCGACCGTATAGGGATCCGTGTTCAACCCGTCCATGTTGGAGAATAAAACTACAATGGCATAAATGCCCTGGGAAGACGGCATCATGGCCACGGCAATGTTTTTATAAAAGTTATCCGTTCCGCCGCCCAGAAGGGCTGAAAACGAAATGGACAGACCGACGGCTGAACCCGCCAGCCCAAGGGACAAGCTTAGCCCCATCACGATTTTGGCAATGAGCGGCGCCCAGTTTTCCGGCTGCGCCGTTGCTGCCCCGGCTGCAGCCGGGAAGACAAATCCCGCCGTCACAAGGACCGCCGCGAGGACTCCCATAACCCATTTTCCCTTCTTACTCATAATTTACCCCTTTCGATTTTGAATGGTTTGTATTCTATTCCTCCCCCCGCAAAGCAGCTTTTAAAGGCTTCCACAAAATGGAGCCGGGCGGAATGGATGGTGCTTCCCAGAATGGAAAGCGCAAGGTTGAAAGTGTGCCCCAGGATGATAATGATCACCGCAAAGGGCATTCCGATAACAGGTCCCGCGGCCCCCACCACCATCACGGCCAGCTGGTTCATCACCGAGGCGATGGCGCCGGTCGCAATCCCCAGGCCGAAGAGACGGGCATAGGAGAGGAGATCGCCGACAAGGCCGGTAAGGCCATAGACGTTCCACAGGCCGATGCCGAGCCGTATGAACCAATTCGGATTGTTGGTGGCGAATAATAATGTTAGGAGCAGACCCAGGCCGAGGAAGCCGATTCCCCCGTAGAAAATCCAGATCTCAGAAGGAGCGGGAAACCAGATCGTTCTGACGACCATCATCACGCCGCCCCAGAGAACAAAAAGAAGGCCGAGCTTCTGAAGTCTTTCATACCGGTCGGCAGATTGGGCCATTCCCAGAAGGTAGGAACAACTCAAATGCACAACCCCCAGACCGAGGGCAAGATAAAAGTAGAGCATGGGATTGCCGGTCCCGACCGATACGTCGAGAAGAATCCAGCGGCGATCCTCGAAATTGTAGCCGAAAACGGAACCGGTGAGGATGCCCACAATGACGGCGGCCACGGCAAAGGCCTTGCAGAGCTTGATGACCATCGGCAATCCTTCCACTTTCCCGCCCCATTTGCGCCCGATGGCGTGGGAAATCAGATAGACCAACACGCCGTAGCCGGCGTCGGACAGGCAAATGCCGAAGAACAGGATCATGAAAGGGGCAAAGAAAAAGGACGGGTCGAGATCGCGGTACTTGGGAATGCCGTATAGTTTCAGCAGCGGTTCGATGCGCTGGATAAACCAATTATTTTTGAGAAGGATCGGCGGTTCTTCCTCCGGCAGGGGGTCTCTGATCTCGCATTGGAGAGGCAGGTGTTCCCTTTCGATCTCCCGGAGAAAATCATGGACGTGATCCTCGGGGATCCAACCCTGAAGGCCGAAGAGATAATTTTCAGCATAGAGCGTTCCCATCTGCTCCAGATAGCGCGCCTCGTTGAGGGCGGACGTCACCTGCGCTTTGAGAACATCGGCTCTCGAAGCGATGCCGGCCAGTCGGGAGGCGAGAGATGCTTCTTCCTTCTTCAGCCGTTCGATTTCACTTGCGGCGGCGGAAAGACCCATTTCCGGCATCGGCAGGGGGGAAGCAACGGGAATGTCAACGGGTTTTTCAAGCGAAATGGTATAAAATAATATCATCGGCTTTACCGAAACCATTTCGGCGAAGATTCCATCGGGAATGGTCAGCTCGGCGCCTTTCTTGCCGTCCATGCGCCAGCGCCGGACATACACACCGGCTTCTTCCAGACGACGCAATGCTTCGGGGTCAAAATCTCCCCAGGGGGCGAGATCGTCGACCAGACGTTCGAGAATCAGTCTGCGGTTGCCAATTTCCTGAAGGGCCGCCAGATCATCTTCCGCACGGCGAACCAGTTCCTCATCGGGACAATCGACAGGATGCCGTTCTTCGCGGCGGCTGTAGCGGCTTACCGCCTCTTCAACCTGCCCGATCCTGCGCAGACGCAGCAGCGCGGCGGAAGCCTCTTTCTCGTTTGCGCCGGCAAGGGGTTGGACCGGTTCCAGATGAACAACGCCGGCGCGTTGGAGAAAACGTACGGTTTCTTCTTTGTGAACGAAAGGGCCGACCAGAAATATTCTGTTCATTTTCGCAATTGCCATGGTCAAGACCTCTCTTTGCCCGTCTTTATGACGGACGGCCGTTTAACGTTGTTATCCATCATAAACCCGCCTCCAACAGGCGCTTGGCAACCTTGGCCACGCCCACGGCGGCGGCCTGCTGGTCCTGGAGATAGACGGCGATTTTGCGCAGGGCCTCGCGGCACTCGGGGATCAGCCGCTGCTCATAGAGGTTGATCCGCTGGCTTGTCTTGCGGAAACCGTCCGCCAGAATCCGCTCCTGTTCCAGTAAGATTTTCAGTTTCTCGCGCCGGCGGATTGCTTCACGCAGGCGCTCAAGGACGATTTCAAAACTATAGGATGTGGCAAAGACACTGTAGGAAGGATCTTCGAAAACGACCTCCTCAAAAAGCGGAATTTTCAAACCCGCCACGTTGTGCAGCGCAACCCGGATCTGCCGGATGGTCAAAAATGATTTCAGCAGGCCCTCCATATCCCGAATCAAAGGAGCCCACAGAGCCATGTCCGCCATCAGCTGAGCCAGGGCGTCCTCCTGCTTGCGGATGTCCTTCCGGACGACGCCGAGCTGCATGAGGAACTGCTGCTTGCGCGCCTCCAGCGCGGGAAGAAAGCGCTGATAGAGCGCCATTTTCTGCTTTTGCTCCCGCAGCGATACTTTATTGAGTTTGATCCGTTGTGCCATATTTTCAGATCTCTCAGAGTTTATCTTTTATCCAGTGCTGATCGATAAATTCCTGCTTGATGCCGACCTCGTCGGGTCGGAAACATTCCGAAAGTGTTTTCCAGCCCAAATCCAGGGCGTCGTTGAGGCCGATGTCGACGTTCAAATCCATGAAACGTTCATAAAAGAGCTTGCCGTAGCGGATATACCGTTCGTCGTCTTCCGTTCTATCGAATCCCATGGCCAGCTTCTGCTCCACTTCGCGGCTCTTGGCAAAAAGGCGGATCATGCTGTTCATGATGACGCCGTGGTCGGCGCGGGTCACCTTGCCGATGACGAGTTGTTTGAGACGGGAGAGAGAGCCGAAAGGCTCGATGACCCCTTTGCGGAGATAGAACTGGCCTTCCGTAATGTAACCCGTGTTGTCGGGAACCGGATGGGTGACGTCGTCACCCGGCATGGAGGTCACGGCCAGAACGGTAATGCTGCCCGCGCCCTCAAAATCCACGGCCTTTTCGTAGCGTGACGCAAGGTCGCTGTAAAGCGATCCCGGATAACCGAGGTTGGACGGAACCTGATCCATGGAGATGGCGATTTCTTTCAAGGCATCGGCAAACGCCGTCATATCCGTGAGCAGAACCAGTACGCGCTTTCCCCGGACACCAAACTGCTCGGCCACGGCCAGCGCCATGTCGGGCACCAGCAGACGCTCCACAACGGGGTCGGATGCCGTATGGACAAACATGATGGACCGGGAGATCACGCCCGCCTCTTCGAAGGCGTGCCGGAATTTGAGATATTCGTCGTACTTGAGGCCGATGCCGCCCAGGATGACCACATCGGCGTCGGCGCGCATGCCGATGCGGGCCAAAAGATCGTTATAGGGTTCGCCCGCCGCGGCAAAGATCGGCAGTTTCTGGCTTTCCACCAGGGGGTTGAAAACATCCACCATGGGAACGCGCGTCTCAATAAATCCCCGGGGGATGACGCGCCGGACGGGATTGACCGAAGGGCCGCCGATTTCAATTTTAGGCAAAGCCGTCAGATCGGGTCCGTTGTCGATCGGTTCGCCGGAACCGTTGAATATTCTGCCCAGGAGGGCATCGCCGAAGGCCACGCGCATGGGGCGTCCCAGAAAACGGACCTGATCGCCCGTGGATACGCCCCGGGACCCGGCAAATACTTGTAAAAAGACATCGTGACCCTTGAGGCGGATCACCTGGGCCAAAGACGAACCGTGCCTGCTTTTCACCTGCGCCAATTCGCCGTAGCCGATGTCCCTGGCGGGTACGGTAATGATGTCGCCCTGAATTCTGATGATGTGAGAGTGTTCTGTGATCATGGTCTTTCTTCTCCCGGCCCGGCCAGAATGGACTCAATCTCGCCGCGGTATCTGAGATAGGTTTCCTCCTGGTAGGGGCAATATTTCAACTGGAAGAAGCGATTATGCAGGGCGGTCATTTCCCGACGCGCTTCTTCTTTGTTATTAAAAACGAACGGATGATGCACCATATCCATTAAGAACAGAAAGTCGTCAACCTGACGCGCCAGAGACGTCGCCCGGTCCACCGCATCGAACGAATCCTGCTGGAGACAGACGGCGTCCACAATCTCGGATTTGAGATAGGTGATGAGGTCGTCAAGCCCGATGCCCTCCTCACCGACGACGAGCATCATCTGATGCACCTCGCTGCCGGCGTAAAGAAGCTGGTGGACTTCTTCGACCAGCTTGACCCATCCCTCGCAACGTTCCTCCAGCGATTCCTGCATTTGCTTGAGATAGAGGCTCCAGGAGATCAGGGGATCAATGGCCGGATAGCGCCGCTGATCGGAGCGTGTCCGGGAAAGGCCGTAGAAAGAACCCACCACCTTGAGGGTGTTCTGGGTGACCGGTTCTTCAAAATTGCCGCCGGCGGGGGAAACCGTGCCGATCAAGGTAAGCGACCCGGTGGCGCCGTCGGAAAGCCGAACCAGTCCCGCCCGTTCATAAACGGCGGCAATACGGCTTTCCAGATAGGCGGGGAACGCCTCTTCGCCGGGGATTTCTTCCAGTCGGGCTGAAGATTCGCGCAGCGCCTGAGCCCAGCGGGACGTGCTGTCGGCCAGGAGGAGCACCTTGAGCCCCAGGGAGCGGTAATATTCGCCGATGGTAATGCCTGTGTAAATGGACGCCTCGCGGGCCGCGACAGGCATGGACGAGGTATTGCAGATGATCACCGTCCTGTTCATCAGAGAGCCGCCCGTCTTGGGATCTTCCAGCTCCGGAAACTCCCGGATGGTCTCCACCACTTCGCCGGCCCGTTCGCCGCAGGCCACGATGATCACGACATCCGCTTCGGCATAACGGGAAATAATCTGCTGCAAAACGGTTTTGCCGGCGCCGAATGGGCCGGGAATACAGGCCGTGCCGCCTTCGGCCAGGGGGAAGAAGATATCAATCAGCCGGCACTGGGTCAGCAGTTGTTTGTTGGGAAGCAGCCTCTCCCGATAGGCGCGGACAGGCATCTTGACCGGCCATTCCTGCTTGAGGGTGACGGGTGTTTCCCGTCCGTCCTCCGTGCTTTTCAGAATGGCAATGGTTTCACTCACCCGGTAGGGTCCCGCCGGCATGATCTTGATGACTTCCCAGGTTCCATGCAAGGAAAGCGGAACAATCGTATGGTGCTTGAAAAGCCCTTCGGGAACACTTCCCAGATACTGACCCGCCTTGACCAAGGCGCCAACGGCCGCACTGGGGGTAAAGTCCCACTGCCTTTCCTCATCCAGGGAATTTAAGTATTGACCCCGTTTGAGGAAAAAATCCTGTTCATTTTCCAACTGCGTCAGGGGATTCTGCAGGCCGTCGTAGATCATGCCCAGGATGCCCGGCCCCAGGGTTGCCGAGAGCAGCTCACTGGAAAATTCCACTTCGTTTCCCACGACCATCCCCGTGGTGCTCTCGAAAACCTGCATGTCGATCTGCCGTCCCCGAATACGGATCACCTCCGCTTTGAGGGATGCTCCCTGGCATTTTACATAAGCCACTTCGTTTTGGAGAACCTCATGACCCTGTTCGACCTCGCAGGTTACCATGGGGCCGTTTATCGCGATGATACGACCTTTGGAAAGATCACCCACATTCAACCTCCACCGTATATAAAGTTTTTAATATCATAAGGAATTTGCATCCTCTCCCAGCGGCTGTAGATGAAGGCGCCGGCGAGGAAGGCCAGGATGGCGTCCAGAGAAAAAGCGTCGGCCCCCCGGCAATGAAAAATCTGTTTCAGGCGCTCCGCGTCAATGATGCGCTCTGCTTCTAAGGGATTGTTTTGACCGTCCAGCCGGGAGAGAAGCCCTGAAAAATCAAAGGTCCGGATGCCCGACATAATGGCGCGATCGGCGATATTTCCTTCACTTTCCCGGAATCGCACAGCCGCCAGGTAATTGCGCAATTCGATTTCCCAGACGGTGTAATCGATCAGATAGCGGCAACTCTCTTCCTCGGCCCGGGCCAGCAGGGTTTGGTAACACAGTTCCCAGAGACGATCATAAATGTAAGGGCGTCGGATTCCCCGCTCCTTTTCGTCCAGGAATTGCCTGATAAAGACGGGCAGATTCTGCCTGGTTTCCATTTCCTCCCGGTTCAGGGTTCCACCGTCCAGAAAATAATCCCTTCCCTGTTCGAGGCTTTCCCAATTGGCTGCATCGACGACGGAAAGCTGCGCACAAAGCAGTTGATGATCCGAGGGTTGAATATGACGGCGCACCATCCGGGTCACGTCGGGAAACGTGAAAGTGAGCTTTTCTCCCAGAGACGAAGGTAATGGCGGCAGCAGGCACGCCAGGAAATAGTAGGCCCCCATCCTTTCTTACGACTCCTTTCGGGGGAAAAAGTATTTCCGGAAACGGGGCGAACAAAATTCGGAAAACACCTGGACCAGCCCTTCACTGAAATTAATGTGGCTGCCGGTGCCGGTAATACCAATCTTGAAGCCGAAGGAAACTTTATCCGTAAACCGAACGTCCAGCGGATGGGACATTTTATGGCGGAACTTTTCGATAAACCAGGTTTCGAGTTCTGCTTTTTTGGCCTCCGGCAGGAGGATTTCGATATGATGCTCTTTTCCAATGTGATGGATGTATCCGGCAAGAATTTCCAAAATCATTTTTTCCAGAAATTGACCGTCGTTAAGGAGGGGTTTGACTTCCGCCTCGATGACGGGGTTGATCACAACCTTCTCCAACCGCTCTTCGACCATGATGAGGAAATTGCGGCTGGCCGTCTCCAGATCGACGTCCATTTGCTTTTTCAGGTTTTCGATTTCCCGTTTGGCCTGCTCCCGGATTTTCTGGGCATCCATTTGGGCTATGGCGACAATCTGATCAGCTTCCGCCCGGGCATTTTTAAGGAGAAGGTCGGCCTCGGCCTTCGCGGGTTTCAGAACTTTTTCAGTCAGTTCACCGGTAATGTCTCCCAATGTTTTTGCCATACTAAAGGTCTCCTTTTTCTCCGTTTTCCGAGACTTCTTTTTAAAATTTCGATCAACACTATAAGGAAAGGTCATAGAACTCAAATACATAATCTGTGAAAAAGTACATATTGAACTTTATTCCACAAATCAACTGTTTTTTTGCCGCCAGGTGCAGGCGCCATTACGGGAAAAGACTTTGACATGAATTTAAATCTTAAGTATGGCTTTCCAAAACGCCACAGAAGTTTTGATATGAAAACCAATCTTAAGCGTGCGTGTATGAGAAAAATTAGTTAAATGGCTGTTAAATTTAAAGAAGAAGGAAAGTTATGAAAAACAGTTTGATTACATGAAGCAGATGGGCTATCTGCACTAGCTTGGTTGGTTGAACGGGCAACAACCAGGCCGCCAAAGCGTTCGGGAGTGCGCTTTTGTATCTCCGGAGGTGCTTCGCTTCCCGTGGAGATTCTGTACCGTTTTGAAAAGTTATTTAATGCAACCATTTATGAGAGCTATGGGTTGACGGAATGTTCTCCGACTTGTGTGGAAAATCCTTTTTCACAAAAGCCCCGTCCGGGATCCATCGGCTTGCCGATTCCTCCTTTTAAGGCTCGTCTCGTTGATGATGACGACCGGGATGTCCCCCAAGGAGAGGTGGGCGAATTGTTGATATCCGGCCCCGCGGTCATGAGGGAATACCTGCATCAGCCCGAAGCTACGGAAAAAACGTTGAAAGGCGGATGGCTGCATACCGGTGATCTCGCACGGATGGACGAAGACGGTTTCATCTATATTGTTGACCGGAAAAAAGATTTGATCATCAGAGGCGGATATAACGTTTATCCGCGTGAAATCGAAGAAGTTCTTTATACCCTTGAGGACGTCGCGGAAGCCGCCGTCATTGGCATGCCTCATCAGGATCTGGGGGAAGAAGTTTCAGCGGTCGTTGTCCTGCGTAAAGGATCAAAATTGACGGCTGAAGAGATCAAACAATATATCAAGGATCGCGTGGCAGCCTATAAATACCCGAGGGTTGTCAAAATCATGGATGAATTACCGAAAACATCCACCGGGAAAATTTTAAAGCGAGGCATTAAGGCGGAGTAAAACCAGTTCCACGGAGCGTTAATTTTTGTGCCTCAGCCTGTGTGACGACACAAGTCATGACTGCGTCATCACACAGAGATGGCCTTAAAAAAATATCTAAAATAAGGAGTAAAATTATGGCATTAAATCCGTTACTTGATTCAAGAGACTTAAGGTTTATCCTGTTTGAGGCGCTCGGCGCGGACAAATTCAACCAATATGAGAAGTTTGCTGATTTTGACCGGGATACTTTTGAGGCGACCCTGGAACTGGCCGAGCAAATTGCGGTCGAACAGGTCTATCCGGCCAACGCCGAAGCCGACAAGATTGGCGCAAAATATGATCCCGCGACCAAATCCGTCGCCATACCCCAGGGATTCCAGACCGCCATGAAAAGCTACCGGGAGGCCGGCTTCTCCGGTTTAAGCAATGATCAGGAATTTGGCGGCACAGGCATGCCCGAAACCATCTACCGCGCCGTCATGGACTATTTTTTCGCAGCCGGTGTTGCTTTCGCCTCATACGATTCGTTAAAAGTCGGCGCCTGCAACCTGATCATCAACCACGGTTCCGAAGAACTCAAGAAAATCTATGTAGAGAAAATGGTTGCAGGTCTTTGGGGCGGCACCATGTGCCTGACCGAACCCTCCGCCGGCTCCGATGTCGGCGCGCTCAAAACCAGAGCCGTTAAACAGCCTGACGGCACCTACAAAATCACCGGCCAGAAGATTTTCATCACCGCCGGCGACAACGACCTGTATGAAAACATCATCCATCCCGTATTGGCCAGAATCGACGGCGATCCTCCCGGAACCCCCGGCATCTCCATCTTTATCGTTCCCAAATATCATGTTAATCCCGACGGTTCCATAGGCCAGCGCAACGATGTGACGACCACCGGCATCGAACATAAAATGGGCATCAAAGGATCGGCCACCTGCTCACTGTCCTTTGGCGACAACGACCAGTGTGTTGGCTGGCTGTTAGGTCAGGAACGCCAAGGCATGAAAATCATGTTCCAGATGATGAACGAAGCGCGTCTGGATGTGTCTCAGCAGGGCTTGGGAACCGCCGGCTCCGCGTATATGCACGCCGTGACATATGCGAAAAACAGAATTCAGGGTGCGGATCCAGCCAAGCGGGGCGATTTTACCTCCGTGCCGATCATCAAGCATCCCGATGTCCGCAGAATGCTGCTGTGGATGAAATCACAGGTGGAAGCCATGAGAATGCTGACCCTTCTGGCCGCATACTCCGCCGATATGGCTCATGTGGAAAAAGGCGACAAAGCCAAAGAAGCCGGAGCGCTCCTGGATTTTCTGATTCCCCTTTGCAAGGCCGGCAACACCGATCTGGCCTGGCTCATCACCTCCGAAGCCATGCAGGTTTACGGCGGCTACGGCTACTGTTCGGAATACCCCGTGGAGCAGCTGGCGCGCGACTGTAAGATCCTGGCCATTTATGAAGGTACCAACGGCATACAGTCCATGGATCTGGCCATGAGAAAACTGCTCATGAATCCGGACATGTTCAATTTCAAGGTTTTCAAAAAGAGAATCGCGGAAACCTGCGACAAGGCCAAAGGCATTGTGGATGAAAAATACATTACAGCCATGAAGTCCGCTGTTGAGAAAATTGATGAGACCGTCCTGAAACTGGCTGCCTTGCGCGACCAGAAGAAGATCCTGGATATTCTGGCCGTTGCCCAGCCTCTGCAGCAGGCGATGAGAATGGTGGCGCACGCCTGGATGCATCTGTGGTCCATGACGATTGCCGTTCCCGGGCTGAAAGCCATTGCCGGCGACATCTCTGGCGAAAAAGTGATTGCCGCTGTGAAAGACAACGCCGAGGCGGCCTTCTATTACGGTAAAATCCTCTCCGACAGATTTTATCTGGGCACGGAGCTGAAACATCTCACCGGTTATCTGGACTACATCACGGACGGTGAACCGGCAATGGTCAATGAGTGTATTGAGGAGAGCTTTACAGGCGCATTGGTTCAGTAATTAAGGAAGGACCGGCTGTTATCAAAGAATATGGACGGCCATGATTCATGGTCACATCATAACATCATTGAAAAGGATAATAGGACATGAAGATTGAAGATATTAAAAAGGTATGTGTCGTTGGCGCAGGCAATATGGGACACCAGATCTCCCTGCATTGCGCTCTGAATGGTTATAAAGTAGCTTGTACGGATGTTATTCCGGCGGTTCTGGAAAAAGCGGAAAAGTTCGTGGAAAACTATCTGTCCGCCCGCGTAAAAAAGGGTAAGCTGACTGAAGAAGCGGCAAAAAAAGTTCGGGACAATATCTCCTTCACCGGTGATTTAAAAACAGCCGCAGGCGATGCCGATCTGGTGATCGAAGCCGTTCTGGAAAGAATCGACCTGAAGCGTAAAATCTTCGCCGATTTGGACAAAATTGCTCCTGCTCACGCAATTCTGGCTACCAACAGCTCTTATATTGTCAGCTCCGAAATCGCAAGCGCAACCAACCGTCCCGCAAAGGTTGTCAACCTCCATTTCTTCAATCCGGCGCTGGTGATGAAGCTGGTTGAAGTTGTGCAGGGTCCCCATGTTTCCGATGAAACGGCGCAAATCCTGATGGAATTCTGCCGCAAAATCGCAAAAGAGCCCATTCATGTTAAAAAAGAAGTGTATGGATTTGTTCTTAACCGTATCATTGCCGCGATCTTCAGAGAAGCCGAATGGATGCTGGAAATGGGTGTTGCGTCCTTCGAAGATATCGATAAAGCCTGCGTTTTTGGCGCCGGCCACCCGATGGGTCCATTCCAGCTGTTGGATCTGACCGGTATCGATCTGGCCTTTGACGTTGACATGGGCAAGTTCAGGGAGTCGGGCAATTTCGCCAATCTGCCCATCCCCACGATTGTCAAATTATACGCCGAGGGCAAATACGGGCAGAAGACGGGAGAAGGCTTTTACAGCTACAAAAAGTAAATTCATCGACCAGGACTGTCGCACTCTTTGTCGTGATGAAATTTATGCAAGGAGTGCGATGGTCGTTATTTGAGGTAACCATTATCCAAGGTCTCAAAAAAATAAAGATATCAGCGAGGTAAAGTTATGAAAGAAGTTGTCATTGTCGGTGGAGCCAGGACGGCTATCGGAGATTATATGGGGTCGCTTTCAAGCCTGAACGCTGTTCAACTGGGTATCATTGCTTTAAAAGGCGCGATCGCCAAAGCAGGAATCGATAAAAGTTTGATTCAGGAAGTGATTGCCGGCCATGTAAACCAGGCCGGGGCGCCGGGGAACAGCGCCCGTCACATTTCGCTGGGCGCGGAACTGCCGGTAGAAGCCTTTGCTTTTACCGTGCATCAGCAGTGCCCCTCTTCCATGCGCGCATCCGAAATGCTGTCCCAGGAGATTATGCTGGGCAAAATTGATATCGGCGCGGTCGTCGGCGTTGAAAGCATGAGCAACGCCCCCTATCTGCTGTTTGGCGCCCGCAAAGGCTACCGGTTAAACGACGGTGAAAAGATTCAGGACAGCTTGATGATCGGCGGCCTGGTCGATGTGTCTTTAGGCTACCACATGGGCGTTACGGCGGAAAATATTGCCGACCAATACAAAATATCCCGCCAGGAGCAGGATGAATGGGCATTGATGAGCCATCAGCGGGCCTGCGCCGCCATTGAAAAAGGCTGGTTCAAGGATGAAATCATTCCCGTGGAAGTAAAAACCAGAAAAGGGCTGGTGATGTTCGAACGTGATGAACACCCCCGGGCCGACACCAGCATGGAGAGTCTGGGTAAACTCAAACCCGTTTTCAAGAAAGACGGCAGGGTCACCGCGGGCAACGCGTCGGGCTTGAATGATGCGGGCTCCTGTATGATCATGATGGCGGCCGAGAAAGCCAAAGAACTCGGTCTTAAGCCCATCGCCCGCGTGGTGGCGTCCGCCCCCGGCTCCGTCGAGGCCCGCATCATGGGCATGGGCGTGGTTCCGTCCATTCACAATGCCTTGAAATTCGCCAAAATGAAACTGGAAGACATTGACTACTTTGAATTGAACGAAGCCTTTGCCGCCCAGGTCATCGGCTGCAACCGTGAATTGAAAATCTCCGTGGACAGAATCAACGCCGTCGGTTCCGGCATCAGCATGGGCCATCCGGTCGGCGCGACGGGCGCCCGATTAATCATCACCATGATGAATGAACTCAAGCGCCGCGGCAAGAAATTCGGCTGTGCGGCCCTTTGCGGCAGCGGCGGCACCGGCCACGCGTTTATCATTGAAATGCTGTAATTCCAACAATGCAGGGAATGGCTTGAAACCATTCCCTGCATTCGGGGGCGAATCCCGATCCGTTGGTTGACATCAACAAATAAGTAACCAAATTATCAACCGACACATCAAACACCAAGCGACTCATCCCAAGAGTCGCGATATCAGGAGGAACACCATGGCCCTAAAGACGCCCGAGCAGTACGAAGAAAGTTTGAGGAAGATGAACTTTAAGATCTACCTCATGGGGGAGCTCGTGAAGAACTGGGTAGATCACCCCATTATCCGTCCTTCCATGAACTCCGTTAAAATGACCTATGCGCTGGCCCAGAAGCCGGAATATGAAGACTTGATGACGGCCAAATCCCATCTAACCGGGAATAAAATCAACCGATTCACCCATTTGCATCAGAGCACCGACGACCTCATCAAGAAAGTCAAAATGCAGCGGCTTTTGGGTCAGCAAACCGCCTCCTGCTTTCAGCGGTGCGTGGGCATGGACGCCATGAACGCCGTGGACAGCACCACCTATGAGATGGACCAGAAACTGGGCACCAAGTACCATGAACGATTCATCACCTTCATGAAAATGGTTCAGGAAGAAGACCTGACCGTCGATGGCGCCATGACCGACGTCAAGGGCGACCGGGGACTGGCTCCCCACCAGCAGGCCGACCCGGACCTGTACGTCCATGTCGTCGAGAAAAAAGACAAGGGCATCGTCGTGCGGGGCGCAAAAGCCCATCAGACCGGCGCGGTCAACTCCCACTGGATTTTGGTCATGCCCACCGTCGCCATGGGCAAGGACGACGCGGATTACGCCGTATCCTTTGTCTGCCCGGCGGATGAAAAAGGCATCTCCTATATTTACGGAAGACAGTCCTGCGACACGCGGAAAATGGAAGGCGGCACCATTGACGTGGGCAACGCTCAGTTTGGAGGCCATGAAGCCCTGATGGTCTTCGACAACGTCTTCATTCCCTGGGAAAACGTCCTGATGTGCGGCGAATATGAATTCAGCGGCATGCTGGTCGAACGGTTTGCCGGCTACCACCGCCAGAGCTACGGCGGCTGCAAAGTCGGCGTGGGCGACGTCCTCATCGGCGCGGCGGCGCTGGCGGCGGATTACAACGGAGCGGCCAAGGCCTCCCATATCAAGGACAAGCTCATTGAAATGACGCATCTGAACGAAACGCTGTTTTCCTGCGGCATTGCCTGTTCCGCCCAGGGGCACAAGACCGCCTCCGGCACGTATCTGATTGATCTGCTCCTGGCCAACGTCTGCAAGCAGAACGTTACCCGGTTCCCCTATGAAATCTGCCGTTTGGCCGAAGACATTGCCGGGG
>Ga0116158_10002395_pt1 | contig 16599 bp, 10 predicted proteins | sample AD_UKC052_MetaG_FD_89883 | JGI IMG/M metagenome (GOLD analysis project Ga0116158, IMG submission 89883) | Active sludge microbial communities of municipal wastewater-treating anaerobic digesters from USA - AD_UKC052_MetaG | ecosystem: Engineered > Bioreactor > Anaerobic > Digestate | place: USA... | reverse complement strand
CGGCGCACCCTCTCCCGGTGGGAGAGGGTTCCTATAGAGGATACTTATGAGTTTATGCTTCAGAACCCGTTCTCTTGCAGAACTCCCCCTCTCCTTTCTTCCGAGCTTAATGGGAGAGGCGCTGCGCTGAGCCCGCCGAAGCGGGCCGGGGGGTGAGGGTAAGCAATAGAAAGTTGAAAGCTCGGCCATCGGCATCAGCAAAACCCCCTCCGGGGGTGGCGCTCGATCGTGCGCTGTTCAGAAGACTCCCGGTCGCCGGAAGCTCTCCGAACTCATCCCCCCGGCCCCCTTCTCTTCGGGCAAGAGAAGGGGGAGTTTGAATATCAAGCTTTCTTGCGATATCCGATATCCGGTCGGCAGTAGAGGCTTCAGATAAATTAGTCTGGATGTACCTTTGAAATTTCATATGGATCGTGGCACGATCCCCCCTCTCTTTCGTTCAAAGAGAGGGGGTTAGGGGGTGAGTTGAATAGTTGAAAGCTCGGCCATAGGCATCAGCAAAACCCCCTCCGGGGGTGGCGCAAAGCGCCGGGGGCGTTTAGGAGTACCTGCGTTTTTTTATAATCCCAGAGAAGGCTCTCGCTTTTTTATCGTTATAAAGTCGAATGGAAAAATATTCAGAGAAAAAGTAGAACCCCTCCCGGCGGTTGGCACATCCGGGGATAGCTCTGAGCGCCGTGGGCGCGAGGCCCGCAGCCCTGAATTAGGTAATACGCTAATTTTATTTGACAAATACGCCAATAACCGGGTACAAAGGCAGATTGCGTCATGAACTCGGTCATTTTTTTGAAATTCTCGGTGCTGATCGGATTCAGCCTGTTTCTTGGTTTTCTTTCGGCCATTCCGGTAGGCGCCGTGCAGGTCGATGTCGCCAAAAAGGCCATAAACGGTCACCTTATGCCGGCCCTGGCCGTGGCGGCAGGGTCCGTGACCTCCGACTTCATATACGGAACGCTCACCCTTTTCGGAATAGGGCACTTTCTGGTACTAAAGCAATCCCAGATAATCATCTATTCGCTCGGCATTCTGGTGCTGTCGTTTCTTTTATACCGCTCCTATCGGGAATACCGCCACGTCTACCATCCCGAGGACTCTCCGCTCGTGTATAAAAAGCGCTTCTCCTTTTTAACGGGCTTCAGCATCGCCATTACGAACCCCGGCATCATAATATGGTGGATAATCGGCTTTAAGCTCTTCATCGACCTCTCGGTGTTCAGCGAGATCACGCCTCTTATAAAACTGCTCTTTGTTCTCGGGGGATGCGCAGGGCTGGGGGGCTACCTCATCTTCATCGCGCACGTGCTTCACCGTATGGGCAAGGCCTTTCCGGAAAAGTACATCGACCGCATGCAGGTGGGGCTTCTGGTGCTGCTTGTGGCGCTGATCGGATATTTCGGCTGGCAGATCTTCTCGATCGCCTTCAATTATTCGCAGCCCCTTATGTCCGGAATATAGGCGCAGCCGGAGGGCTACGAACCGCTGTAGAATTCCGGTGCGCAGTCCACAACCGCCCGCTCGTTTGCCAATACGGAATCGACCTTTCCAAAAAACAAAGGGAACTCCACGCCGAGGTAAAAGCGCGAGGCGAGCGCTCGCCCAACAAAAAACGATTTCCCCGAGTCCCCTTCCGCTTCGATGGGAAGGGCTGCCGGATCCATACCGGATTTTTCAATCGCCTTCGACAGGCCCCACAGGTGCATCCATGCGAGGCTCGCCATAAAAAAGGCCTGCTGCAGCACTGTGGCGTCCGCGTAGATTTGAAGGGTGTCGCGCGCCTCGTAGCGGGCCTTCATCACCGCCACGGCCTCATCAAGTGCCTTTACCGCCCTCTCCACAGCCGACACGTATTTCCCGTCCACAAGGGGCCGGCAATCCTCGACGGTGCTTAAAACGCGGTCCTTCCACAGGCCGTACATCCTCCGCCCCGGGTCGAGCAGCATTTTGCGCATAATTAGGTCGAGCGACTGTATGGCGTTAGTGCCCTCCCAGATCGGCGCTATGCGCACGTCGCGATAGAGCTGTTCCACCGGATAGTCCGCGCAGAAGCCGTATCCGCCGTGAACCTGTACGGCCTCCGAGGAGACGAGCACCCCGGTGTCGGTGCAACCGGCCTTGCATATCGGGATGAGAAAATCGACGAGCGAGCCGGCCTCGGCGGCCTCGTCTCCGGACGCGTGGCGCGCGGTGTCGATTTGCAGCGCCGTGTAGTAGGCCAGCATGCGCATTCCGTCCACATACGAACGCATTCTAAGCAGCATGCGCCGAACGTCCGGGTGGCGGATGATGGGGACCTGTACGCCGGCGGCCGGGTTTGCAGGGTCCTGGCCCTGCAGCCGTTCGCGCGCGTAGGAGAGCGAGTGCAGGTATGCCGAGGATGCCACGGCAAGTCCCTGGCGCGCGACGGCCAGACGCGCCTCGTTTATCATGTGAAACATCATGCGCATGCCCTCGCGCTCCTTTCCGAGGAGACGCCCCACGCATTCGCCGTTCTCGCCGAAGACCATCGTGCAGGTGGGCGAGCCGTGCAGGCCCATCTTGCGCTCTATGCCCGTACAGACCACGTCGTTAAGGGGGCCGAAGGAGCCGTCGGAACGCACCGGATACTTGGGAACGATGAAAAGCGATATGCCCCTGGTACCCTCAGGGTCGCCCTCTATGCGGGCGAGCACGAAGTGGATGATGTTTTCGTACAGGTCGCCCTCGCCGCACGAGATGAAGGTCTTCTGCCCGCTTATCCTAAAGCTCCCGTCGGAAAGCCGAGCCGCCTTTGTGCGGAGTGCGCCCACGTCGCTTCCCGCGCCCGGCTCCGTCAGGCACATGCTCCCCCCCCAGCGGCCCGAGAGGATATTTTCCATATAGAGGGCGCGCTGTTCGTCCGTTCCGAAGTTGCGAAGCAGCGTCGCGTTGCCGTGCCCCAGAATGGGATAGGTGAAAAAAGACATGCTCGCCGCGGTGAATATCTCGTTACACGAGAACGCGATCGTTTCGGGCATTCCCATCCCCCCCTCGTCGTGGGAATCGGCTATTCGCAAAAAACCCGCCTCGTAATAGGCCGAAAGGGCCTTCTTCATGCCGGAGGGTATGCGCACCTCTTTGGTGGCCGCATCGTAGTCTATGCCGAGTCGGTCGGCCTCGCGGTTGGCCTCGTACAGGATGTCGTCCGAGATGCGCGAGGCGAGGCGAAGCGACTCCTCGCACTCCGCGCGAGTAAGGTCGGCAAAGGCCGGGAAGCGGCCTAATTTCTCGATTTCCAGAAGCTCGAAAAGGACAAAATGGATGTCGCGCATGTCCACGGTAGGATGTGAGGCCATTGTCATCTCCTGAACGGAATTCGGATCGGCGTTCCGGCCGCCGGCGGGGGAACGGTTTTCATTATAGCGCCGAGTATGGGCGTTTACGGCATATTCGCCCGGCGGGGCCCTTGGAACCCGGGAATATTTTAAAATTTGCCCTTGGCTGGCAAGTCAAATTTTAATATTCACGAAAGAAATAAAGATTAATTGAAGAAAGAGCGCGAACGCGGCCTGCGGCTCAGGCGTGCCGCTGGATCTTCGCCCTTGCCCTCAGCGGGACCGTAAGCTGCATGAAGGCCTTTATAATGGAATGGTAGATCAGAAGCACGAGGTTTCTCATGTCCCAGGCCGGGCTTTTCATCTTGAAGTGGCGCAGGCCGAAGATCATGAGGTCAGCGACCTTTACCGGGCAGCCCTTGATGTGGACGACCTTTCCGGCCTCCAGCCTTCCTTCCACTCCGGCGCAGGTGCCCACCATAACTACCGGCTCGTTCGGGTGAAGCACGTCCCCTTTGTAATGGCCCATCACGATTGCGCCCTTCCTCGCGTTTTTCAGATTGCCCTCGTAGCGGCGGTCGGCCGTCCCCATGACGCCCTTAATGGAGCATATGCAACCGCCGTAGCAGATGTTCCCCGTCTCCTTATTGGTCCCCTCGTAGAAACGTATGGGAGTGTCGAGCTTCTGGAGGTCCTGGAAGGGCGAGTCCACCCCCTTCATGCGTTCGGCGAGCTCCTCCCAGCCCACGTCCCCGGTTATTACGATATCGCGCATGTCGAGCGAGCCGTATCCCCGGTCGCGCGCCTCGCGCATATATATGACCGACTCGGGCTCGTAGTTCATCACCTTCGAGGCGACCACATCGATGGCCAGCGGATCGTTCGAAATCATCACTGCGCCCAGGTGGTGCGGAAAGGGGCTCGATTCGAAGCCGCGGCCCACCGTGATGGCGTCGGTCACAATTAGGTCCGGGTATCCCGGCTCGAGCAGGTCCACAATCTTCTCGTGCAGGCGGTCGTCGTGGTAGAGAAAGCGTTCCTTATGGGAGAGAATGCCGATGTTGAGTTTAAGCGCGTTTGTAAAGTCCACCACTATGTGGAACTTTAACTTGGGCATCCAGATTTTGTATTCCGCCTCGTACAGCGACTTGGCCATAAGCATGGTCTTGTGCAACTTGGCCTTTTTGAGGCTAACGGTGCGAAGCTCCTCCTCGTTTAGGTCCACCAGCGGCACATTGAGGCGCTTCGCCAATTTGTCGTAGTCCGACTCGGCGAAAAACATCCTGGTGGGAAGGCCTATGCCGCCGGATTCGCCGATGGTGATGGAATCGCCCGCCCCGTACGATTCTCGCAGCACTTTTACCATGGCCTCCATCATGTCGCGATGCGTGTACGCGTCGAAGATATACTGCTTGTTGGCGGTCACGATATTGGGCTTGATGAGGATTTTGCCCCTGGGCTTTTCGCCGAGCTCCTCCATGGCCTCTTTTATAATGCCCTGGATAACGGAAGGCTCGTATTCGTCACACCGGCGGAGTATCACCTTTCTTTCGCGCATGGCCGCCCCCTGGAAAAAATAAAGCTAACATACCTTACTTTAGCATACACTACCCGGAGCCCGCCCAAAGTCAACAAAAAAGGGCGACGCCGCAGGCGGGGGCTTTCCGCAAAATATCGGCAGGATGATCGACAAGGCCCCACAGCGCTTTCGCGCCGACGGTGATAGGCCCTGGCAATCGGCCCCAGGGCGTATGGTGGGGAGGGGCCGCCCCGGCGGGCGGCCCCGTTTGCGCGTTTGACGCATTCGCCCTATTCGAGCGGCGCGCCGGTAAAAACGGCGTCGGACGCCTTTACGGGCGCCGTCTCTCCGAAGAGGATGGCCTCCGCACGCCCGAAGAATTTGGGAAACTCCGCGCCCAAATAGAACTGGGACGAGAGCACCTTGCCGGAGTAATACGCGGCCTCGGGGTTGTCGTTCAATAGCTTCTCGCGGTCCTCGCCCTTTGCGTCGCCCACAAGCGATTTCATCTTCGGTATGCAAAGCGTGAGGCTCCACAGATGCGTCCAGGCCAGCGACATCATGAACATGGCCTGCTGAAGCGGAGTGGCGTTGGCGAAGATATTCAGGAACTTGCCGCCGGCCATGTCGGCCTTGAGCGACTCGATCACCTCGTCGAGCTTTGCCATTCCCTTCTCAACCAGATTTATGTATTTGTCCTCCACCACGCCGCGCGCCCTGGCGACGGTCTCGGCCACCCGCTTCTTCCAGACGGAGAAGTTGAACTGCTCCGGGTTCATGAGGATCTTTCGCATGGTGAGGTCCATGGACTGGATTCCATTGGTCCCCTCGTAGATCGCGGTTATCTTCGCATCGCGCAGATAGCGCTCGACCGGGTAGTCGGAGCAATAGCCGTAGCCCCCGTACACCTGCACGGCCTCCGAGGTGACGTACAGGGCGCTGTCGGTGCATCCCGCCTTGCAGATGGGGATGAGTATCTCCACAAGCCCCTGCGCCTCCCTCATGGCCTCGCCCTCGAGCACCTGCATGAGATTGATGTTGTGCGCAAGGCAATAGACGAGCATCCGCATGCCCTCGACGTACGATTTCATCCATAAAAGCATCCGTTTTACGTCGGGGTGCTGGCTGATTGTTACCCTGGGGGCGTCCGGGTTAAGCATCTGGCTTACGTGCACGCCCTGTGTGCGGGTTCTGGAGTAGGTCACCGCGTGCATGTACGCGGTGGTGGAAAGCGCCAGCCCCTGCATGGCCACGCCCAGCCGGGCCTCGTTCATCATCTGAAACATTATCTTCATCCCCTGGCGCTCCTTGCCGAGGAGGTAACCCACGCACTGTCCGTTATCGCCGAAGGAGAGCGAGCAGGTGGCCGAGGCGTGGAATCCCATCTTGTGCTCTATGCCGGTGCAGACTATGTCGTTGAGCTCGCCGATACTCCCGTCCGGATTGACGCGGTACTTGGGCACTATGAATATCGAGATGCCCTTAGTCCCGGGCGGGTCCCCCTCAATGCGGGCCAGTACCGGATGGATGATGTTGGAATATATGTCGCCCTCGCCGCCGGATATGAATATCTTCTGCCCGGTGATTTTATAGGCGCCGTCCGGCTGTTTGACGGCCTTCGTCTTGAGGTTTCCCACATCGCTTCCGGCCTCCGGCTCGGTTAGGCACATGGTGCCGCCCCACTCCCCGGAGAGCATCTTCGGAATGTAGAGCTTCTTCTGTTCCTCGGTGCCGAAGGTATCGATCAGCATGGCGGCGCCGTGGGAGAGTCCCGGGTAGACGGTAAAGGCGAGGCTGGCCGCGGTGAAGATCTCGTTGGCCGCCATGGCGATGCAGGCGGGCATCCCCATCCCACCTATTTCCGGGTCCTCGGGAATTCCGATAAAGCCCGCCTCGTGATACGCCTTGAGGGCCGGCTTGAAGCTGTCCGGCACAGTGACCCTGTGGGTATCGGGGTCGTATTTTACACCCTGTTTTTCCGATTCTGCGCTGATGGAGTAGACCTGCTCCATGGCGACCTTTTCCGCGAGGTCGATGACGTCCTCGAACATGCTTCGGTCCAGATCGGCGTACTTGGGGATGGAGGTCAGTTTGTCGACCTCGAGCAGTTCGAAGAGGGTGAAGCGCAGATCGCGTGAATCGAGCAGCGGATTGAGAGCCATTGCGTCCTCCTGGATTCGTAAAAATGAAAATGCGGCGCTTTTCTGGAATATTGCCGGCTTTTGTTGTAAAATAATGTTAGAGCTTCATTTGTCAATTATGATTTTCCGCGCCTCGCCGGCCTGAAAATCCGAAGGCTTTCGGGCTCCATTCCCGAAAGTTCAGGGCGCGCATAATGGCCCGATTCCCCGCGGTCGAACTCGAAGCTCAACGCCCGTATATACGGTCGATGAGGGGCCCTCCGCCCGCATCGTAGAGACCGTATTCGTGCCGCATAAACGGCAGGCCGCCCCACTTTCGCTTAAAGAACTCGATCCCGCTGTTCACCCCGAGCCCAAGGTTCACATAGCGCGCGCCCGCGGCCCGCGCCCTTTTCAGGAGCTCGTGCAACAGGAGGTCCGACGCGCCGGGTATACCCGCCCCGCCAGAGCGGACATTGAACATATAGAAGGCGTATTCGCCGCGATCGATATCGGCCACGTCGAAGGCCTCGAGCCTCCCGGCCGCGTCGCGCGCCTCCAGCACGAGCGGGCCCCCGGCGCGCTCCACGTATCCGTGCATGGCCTCATATACTCGGCGCATGGCCCCGTCGGCGCCTGTGCGTTCCAGGAAGGAAGCGATAAGCGCGCGGTGCTCGGGCCCAAGCCTTCGGACCGCGGCGAGCCTAAGCTCCCGCGAGGAGCGGGATATCATGTTGCGGGTCTTCTGGTTGACGGCGTGCGCGGCGAGGTCGAGCCGGAAGTAGCGGTCGCTCCCGCTATCAAGGAGCTCGAACGGGAGGGCGGGGAGTTCGGGCGCTATGAGCGAGAGGTAGACGGGCCGGTGATATAAGAGCGCCCTCCGCACCGCATCGGCAAGGCGCGCGGTATCGAAGTTCCCGTCGAGCGGGTACCCGACGAGCACCAGGGTGTCGCCCCGGTCGTACCACAGGTGTCCGTCGACGAGACCGGCCCCGCCTCCGGTTACGGCGCGCACATAGTCCGGCAGGTGCTCCGGGAGATAGGCCCTGGCCCTCAGGCGGCCGCGCAGCCAGGGCCAGATCATCGGCCGACCGGCCGTACGGACCAGCCGGCCTCCCCGAGCCTTCGGATTATGCCCGGCATGTGGCCCGTGCCGAGGAGGACTGCCGAGCCGCCCTTTTCGATAAACGGCGTCATGCGCTCGAAAAACACCGGATCGCGCCGGTCGATGATGGATTCGCAGCGCGAGGGGAAATTGGTCAAGGCCCCAAATATGCGGTCGATGTCCCCCGCCATGAAACGCCTGGCGTGCAATCGCGCCATTGCCTCCCAGCGGTCGATACGCCCCAAAAATTCCACAATCCCATCGAACGGAATGCCCTCCATCGCCTCTATCTGCTCCTCGATTAGCTCAAGTTGAATAATCTCCTTGCCAAGGCGACCGGCCGTTTCATAGGCCTCCAGGTCCACCGAATAGACCCAGCCCCGCTTCATTAAAAACTCCGACCACATGCTGAAAAAAGCGAGCCATGGCTTCATACCGTCGAGGCGGCCGTGGCAAATCTCGTCCTCTATGGAGTCGCGCACCCCTGGTGGAAGCCCCGCACGTATAGCCGTGCGCAGACCCCGGGGAGCGAACTCGTGTGCGATCTTCGAACGGGTCTCCCGGCCGAGCTCCGCAAAAAGCCGCGAGCCTCCCTCAGAAACGGACCCCCGCTCACGCACAAGCCGCATGCTCTCCTCGCCGAGCGGCCCCTCAAAAAGCACCCTGTCTACTCCGGAAAGCAAACGCTCAAACGAACGCCTGTATGAGCGGCAGAAAAAATGGGCTGTCCCCCCGAGCAGATTGAGCGCTTCCCCCTTGCGGACCTCCCAGAGCATCTTATACTCGGCCCCGCGCCTACGTAGAAATGGGAAAGAGCCTATAATCGCGCGGAGCCCTGTGTTTTTGGCCACAGCACCGGACCCGGGCGACAGGGGCCGAAGGGAGAGAGCCCGCCTCGGAAGCTCGATCTCGCACATCTCGTAGGGCAAAAAGATCTCGGCGCCCCACTTGGTCTTGAACCTTCGAATCCCGTCGTGAACTCCAAGCCCGAGGTCTATGTAGCGCTTTCCCGCGCCCCGCGCGGCGGCCACCATCTCGACGAAAAGCAGGTCGGAGGCGTGGGGGGCCCGGACCGTTCGGGAGTGACAGCCCACAACATAGCTCGCGAAGCCCGTGGGCGCCATGTCCATCACGTAAAAGGCGGCAAGGCGTCCCTCCCGGGTCCGAGCGTCGAGCACCAGGGCGTCGGGTGAGCGGCGTACGAAATCGGGCATGGCCTGATACAGGCCGCTTACGCGCTCGTGCGGGTCGACATGGCGGATGAACTCCACCGTCATCGACTCGTGATCGGGGCCCATCGCGCGCGTGCGCTCCACGACAAGCCGCTCGGCCGCCCTCTCGACCTCGCGCATTAGGCGCCGCGACGGGTCGAACTCCGAAAGGTCCAGCCGGTAATACTCGTCCGTTTCGCGCTCACAAATCCTTTTTCGGAATCCGGCCGGAATACCGGGCGCCACCAACCAGAGATAGCGAGGGGAGAACCGGGCGTTCGCCCTCTCCACGGCCTCCTCCAGGCCTTCCCCGTCCGAGGGGCCCTCCAGCGGATACCCGTTGACCACGGCCCATCCGTCGCCGGAGTAAACGACGTATCCCCCGTAGAGATGGGCCTCTCCGCCGGATACGATGGTCATAAGATCCGGGCTGTGCTCGGAGACATAAGCCCTGTCGAGGATGTAGCGCCGCTGGCCGGCGTCTATCATGGATCCCTCCCGGCGGGTCGGCCGCCGGATCGGCCTCCGCCATCCTTAAGCTTATCCACCGCGGCGGTAGCGGGCAAGTATTAATCGCGCGTACCGGGGGCTTGGAAGCGTAAAAAAGGCTGTCTAAAGGCGGCCGAAGATGATAGGTGGTATATACCGCGCTACAGGAGGCCTCTGGTTTCGATGCGCGGCCCTATCGGCAGAGATTGGAGGAGAAACGTGAAACAAGCCGCCGACTACGCCGCCGACATTCGGCTCCATTCAGGCAATCCCGATTACACCCGGCCGATTTATCATCCGCCCCAGGAGGTCCGCCTCGACATCTTCAAAAAACTGGCATCGCTCTACGGGGAGGCGCGCGCCGAAGAGGGCCTCGCCGAGATCGAGCGCGTTATGCGCGTCTATTACGCGCACAAAACCGCGGCGATGATCGAGATGGACAGGGGATTCGATCCGGCCGGGCGCTTCAGCGAGCGGGACGCCATCCTCATAACCTACGGCGACATGGTCCGCGAACCGCACAGGGCGCCGCTTCTTACGCTTGTGGAGTTCGCGAAGGAGCGCCTGGCCGGACTTTTCAGCACGATCCATCTGCTTCCGTTTTTTCCATCCTCATCGGACAGGGGTTTTTCGGTGATGGATTTCGAACAGGTGGACCCGGCCATAGGAGACTGGGACATGATAGCATTTCTCAGGCGCGATTTTAAGCTTATGTTCGATGGGGTATTCAACCACATCTCCTCCAGGAGCCGCTGGTTTCGGGAGTTCCTGGACCAGAACCCGGAGTATATCGATTTTTTTACGGTGTTCAGCACCAGGGAGGCCGTTTCGGACGACCATCTGCGCATCCTTTTCAGACCGCGTACAACCGACGTGCTCACGCCCTTCGATACCCTCGGCGGACGCAGGCTGGTGTGGACCACCTTCAGCCCGGACCAGGTCGACCTGAATTTTCAAAACCCGAAGGTGCTCTTCAAGGTCATCGCCGTCCTGCTCTTCTACGTGCGCCACGGCGCCGACCTGGTGAGACTCGACGCGGTTACCTACCTGTGGGACGAGCTCGGCACCACCGGCGCGCACCTCGAGGAGACGCACATCATAATACGCCTGATGCGGGCCATCCTGGACGCGGTGGCGCCACACGTGGCGCTGGTAACCGAGACGAACGTCCCCCATGCCGACAACATCCGCTATTTCGGGGACGGGACCGACGAGGCGCAGATAGTCTACAATTTCGCGCTCCCGCCGCTCGTTCTGCACGCCTTCCAGACGTCGGACGCCTCCAGGCTCTCGGCATGGGCGGAAAGCCTGGAGCTTGTTTCCGATCGGGCCACGTACTTCAACTTTCTCGACAGCCACGACGGCATAGGGGTGATGGCGGCGCACGGAATACTCTCCATGGAGGAGATCGACGCCATGGCCGCGCGTGTGCTCGATAACGGAGGCCATATCTCATACCGCACGGAGGTGGACGGGACCGTAAGCCCGTACGAGCTGAACATCACATGGTGGAGCGCCATCAACCGCGACCGCTCCGACGAGGACGAGGAGCTGCGGGTACGGCGCTACCTCGCGTCGCGCTCCATAGCGCTCGCCCTCATGGGGGTGCCCGGAATCTATCTGCACGGGCTGCTGGGATCCGAAAACGACACCCGCGCATTCGACGAGGAGCGCGACCGCCGCGCCATCAACAGGGCCACGCTCGACAAAAACCATCTGCTCCGCGCCCTAAACGATCCTTCGAGCAGGACGGCGAGGGTGTTCGCCGGGATGAGGGCCATGCTGCTCGCGCGCTCCCGCGAGCCATGCTTTCATCCGAACGCCCTCCAGCGGGTTCTCCACGCCGACAGCGGCCTGTTCGTACTGCTTCGCCGGGCCCCGAACGGATCGGCCTTCCTCCTCGCGGCGACCAATGTCACGCCCCGCGCGCGCGTACTGAGCCTAAAGGCATCCGGGGCGGGCCTACCGGATGCTCAGTGGACCGACATACTGGACGGCTCCAGGTTTGACGGAAGGGACGGCCCTCTCGAACTTACGATCGAACCATACGGAGTCCGCTGGCTTCGGGCCGGCGCAAATGCGTAAAGTAATTGCAAAAACCCCATGGATGGTGTCCCAATGGAGCGGACAATCGATAAATACACCACGGAGGAGCCATAATGACACCGACGAATCTGCTCGTCCTTTTCGTCGCACTCGCGGCGGCGCACGTCGTAAGCGAAGGATTCAAATTCATGCCGGGGCGATACTTCTTAAAACCGCTGCTTATGCCGGCGCTCGCGCTCTACTACCTGTCCTCCGCGGAAACGCCGAGCTGGTTCATGATGGCGGCCATCGGCTTCGGCTGGCTTGGCGACATTTTTCTGATGATCCCGGACCCCGAGAAGACGAGGCGCTATTTCCGGCCCGGACTCGTCGCCTTCCTGCTGGGGCACTTATTCTACATCGTCGTCTTCGCGTCCTACGTTCCGGGGTTCGAGAACTTCCCGGCCGCGGCGTGGCTCCTGCTCATCCCATACGCGGCCACCGGCGTTATCGGATATCGCCTTATAGGACCGCACGCCGGCGCGATGAAGAAGGCGATTCTCGCCTACAGCGCAATCATAGCGCTCATGGGGGCGGTGACGGTGCTGCCCATGGGAACGGCCGAGCTGTCCGGCGTGCTCACGGCAATGGCCGGGGCCTTCGTCTTCATGGTCTCCGACATCATCAACGCCTACAACAAGTTCGCGCGGGAGATCGCAAACGAGCGCGTGTACACCATGAGTACCTACCTGGCCGGACAGCTCCTGCTGGTGCTTGGATATCTGGGGTTTTAGGCCCAACCCGGGCAGGCCGACGGACGCCGGAGCGCGGTGTCCATTTTCTCTTCGCACCGCGGCACTCTTGCGCTTCAGCGCACGTATGGAATGCTCTGCGGCCCGTCGACAAGCACGGCGACGCGGCCGCGCGGACCGTAGCGCCTCATTAGCGAGTCGAGCGTAGCGGGAATGTCCGCGGTGTGGCGGAGCATCGCCCGCCCGGCCTCGGAAGCGCTTACCCCGCCGCTGTAAAGGTAAACCTCTTTCTTTACGAGTATCTTTGCCTGCACCTGCACCTGCCACTGCTCGGCCTCCGACACGGCCCCGCCTGTTAGCGCCGCGAGGAAGGATTCGGGATCGTCGAAGCGCGAGAGCAGTTCCTCGTAACAGCTCCCCGACGGAAGCCCCTCCTCGCAGGCGGCCGCAAGGATGATGGAACCCCCGTCTGAGGTTATCGACGCCGCGGCGCTCATGCCCTTTACGGCCTGGTACAGGTTCTGGTCGAGCGGATAGCCGCTGTTCGACGTCACAACCACATCGAAGGGCGCGTCGAGGGCCACCATGGCGGACCTCTTGACGTGCTCGCAACCCGCGCGGTGGGCCGACTCCGGATCGCCCGCGAATACCCCGGTAACGCGCTGCCCGGAATCGAGCGTCACGTTGAGCAGGAAGTCCATTCGCGCGAGCCTGGCCCCCTCGGCCATCTCCTCCCACACGGGGTTCCCCTCGGTGACGCCCCAGGTCGCGTGCGGATGGTCGATGTTGGAGGCTCGGTGGTTGCGTTTTATATCCGCCTCGCCGGCTATTCCCGGGAACACGGCTTTAGGCCCGCCGCTGTATCCGGCGAAGAAGTGCGGCTCTATGAATCCGGTCGCTATGCGGAAGTCCGCCTCCAGCCATGCCCGGTTGACCATTAGCTCATCGCCCCGGGAGGTCCTGCCGGCGCTGGCGAGCATGGACGCGTCGCGCGCATCGTGCTGCACGCAGCGATACCGCCGTACAACGGCCCCGCCCAGCAGCGTTTCAAGCTCGGCCTTCGTCTGGACGCGGTGCATTCCGGTCGCGTTGATGAGCGTTATATCCCCTTCGCTCACGCCCGAGCGCTCGAGCTCCGACAGGAGCGGCGGAAGGATGAGGGCGTTAGGCGTGGCCCGGGTGATGTCGGAATGGATTATCGCGACCCTGCGCCTGCCGTGTAAAAGCGAGCGAAGCGGCGCCGTGCCTGTCGGATCTTCGAGCGCGGCGGCGATGGATGCGGCCGGGTCAGCTAGCGGCGTTTCGGAAGGGCCTCGAACTACATGGACCGAATCCGGAAGCTCCAGCTCGAGCCCGGTCCGGCCGTACGGCAGTGTGAGCTTCATATCATCATCCTCCGCTGTTCGGAAGCGTTACCGCCGCACGGCCGAGCCAAGGCCCATGCGGCGCGCTTCGGCATCAATCCCCATCTTTGGCACAGGGCCCCGTCACGCCCGGGGAGGGGGATTGGCGCCATCCCCTCGACCTCCGCCGGCCGGGAGGCCCGGGACGAATGGGGCCGAAAGCCGGTGACGATGTTGCGCCGCCGGAATGAATTGGCAACAAATATTCAGGCCTGGCCGTTTCCGCGGAAAACGATGGTGTAGCGGGTGCCCCCGTCCCTGTCCAGTCGCAGAGTGGCCTTTATCTGGCGCGCCAGGAGCCCGATGAGGGAAAGCCCAAGAGTGTCGGAATCGGGCGCGCCCACATCGCGGCCCGCCGGCATGCCGATTCCATTGTCGGAGATCTCGAGCTTCACCTCCCCGTCATCCTTTCCTGTCATCCGCAACAGTATCTCGGGGCTCCCCTCCCATGGCGGCGAAAACGCGTACTTGAGGGAGTTCGAGAGGATCTCGTTGACGATGAGCGAGCAGGGAATGGCAAGGTCTATGGAAAGGTTCACCCTCTCCACGTCCAGCCTGCACGCCACGGGTTTCGCCGGGGAGGCGTAAATGGAGCAGAGTTCCGTGGTGAGCGTCTTGAGATAGGCGGAGAAATCGATGCGCGCGAAATCGTCGGATTGGTAGAGCTTTTCGTGTATTAGCGCCATGGCGCGGATGCTGTTTCGGGAATCGTTAAAGCGCTGCTGGAGCTCCTCGCTCTGGATGTTCATCGATTGCAGGTTGAGCAGGCTTATGATGATCTGAAAATTGTTCTTTACGCGGTGATGGATCTCTTTCAGTAAAATTTCCTTCTCGCGGAGCGAGGCGGTCACCCGCTCCTGATGGCGTATGCGGGCGATGACGTTGCCCAGTATGGAGGCCATCGATTCCAGGGCGTCGCGCTTGCCCTGCGAAATGCGTGGGGAGCTCATGGAGGCCACGTTGACACAGGCGATGCTGCGCCCCATATGGCGTATCGGCACCACGGCGAGGGAGCGAAATCCCTCGCCCGCCGCCGCGTCCCCGCGCATCAGCCCCAGGCTGTTGACCGAGATCTGATCGCCCTCCAGATAAACCGGCCAGCCTTCCATCACCACACGGGCGTTGGGGGAATCCATGCCGTAACGCGTCGATGAGTCGAGAAAGCTGGAGGATAGCCCCGCCGAACAGGCAAGCTCAACGAACCCCGCCTCCTCGTCGACGAGATATATCCCGCCGCTGTCCATCCCATCGATCCGTAGCGCCGCCTCCAGCATGGCGTCGAGTGCGGGGCCAAGTTCGGAGGTGCTTCCCAGCGCCATGCCGAGGTCGCGCTGGATCTCCAGCAGCTTTTCGCTCTCCCGAAGCGCCGAGACCGCATCGCGTATCTGCTCCGACTTGTCGCTAAAGCTCCGGTACAGCGCGGAAATCTCCTCGTACCGCAGAAATTCGGGCGGGACCTCCGCGGGCGGCGCGTCGGGCTCCCATCTTCGGATGAGGGCGCTGAACCTGCCGAACGGCCTTATGAGGAGCATCGTCTGGCCGACGATCTTGGCGATGATGATAAGCGCGAACAGCATGATGAACAACCTTCCACGGCGCTCGACCACGCCGAGCAGCGCGTACACGGTCGAGACGGGCGTGAGGATGGCGATGTCCTTGCCGAGCGCGCCGCTCCTCTTGCGCATGTAAAGATAATCGATGCCGCCGAGCTTGACTTCGGTGACGCGCTCCCCCGGGAGGATGTGCAGATGCAGGGGCTCGCCGGAGTTAGAGATGATATAGCCCTCCCCCGTCGCGATTATGACGATACTGCCGCTATAGTCCGCTATGCGCCGGAGCGCCGCCTGGAGGGGATCCGTTCCGATCCGGCCTACGATGTACCCGTACATGGAGCGCGCCCCCACGTATACGCTCAGGCGCTCGTCCTCCGACGAGCGGAACATGGCCGAAACGACCGGCCTGGACGCGTCGATTTTCGCGAGCATTTCCGCCACCCTGCTTCTCCCGAGGTCATAGCCGGGAAAGATGGGGCTCGATCGCTCCCTCTTGACGACACGCGTTAATACGAAGGATGAGTCGCAGAAATAGAGGTCGCTGAAGCTGGTCAGCAGATCCGCCGGCGCCCCTCGATCGGCCATGCCGGCGTATACTGTAAACAGCTCCCGGTTGTCTTTTATATAGTCCATCATGGTCGATTCGATTCTATCGATCTCCCGCGCCTGGCTTTTCAGGTAAGAGGCCCTAATCTGACGGCCAAGGAGAACGAACAGGATGATAACGAATAGGACCGCGAGGAACAGGGTAACCCCCTCGAACACGGCGAAGATGGCGCGTATGGAGTATATTTTCTTAAAACTCATTTTCGAGATCTGTAATGAAGTACAGTGGCTTCATGGAGTCTCCGTACGCGTCGAACTCCACGGGACCGAACCGCGTATCGAATCTTCTTTTTTCAAGCAGGTACGCCTTTATCTCTCCGGGCCTTTTATGCCCGGCGGATATCGCGGAGGCGAGAATCTCGAGCGCGGCATAGACGTTAAGGCTAATGAATGTGGGCGAATAACCGAATCGTTTTCTGAATATCGTGATGTATTCGTCGACGGCGGCGGATTCGCCCCTGGGCGGATAATGCGAAGGAATGACCGAATTGCCGACCGCGCGGCCCAGCGTACGCAGAAGCTCGGG
>Ga0116158_10002391_pt1 | contig 16613 bp, 14 predicted proteins | sample AD_UKC052_MetaG_FD_89883 | JGI IMG/M metagenome (GOLD analysis project Ga0116158, IMG submission 89883) | Active sludge microbial communities of municipal wastewater-treating anaerobic digesters from USA - AD_UKC052_MetaG | ecosystem: Engineered > Bioreactor > Anaerobic > Digestate | place: USA... | reverse complement strand
TGTTGGGTTTTAGGTAAATTGAAAATAGCTAAAAAAAGGTTACAGCAAATAATTTATTGCAAAAAAGGATTGTGTAATTTTTCATGTTCAATTGTTGTGCTCTGTCCGTGCCCATTGTACACAACAGTTTCATTAGGTAATACCATTAATTTTTCTTGAATGCTGCTTAGTAAAGTGGCATGGTTTCCTCCTGGTAAATCTGTTCTTCCAATACTTTCATAAAACAATACATCACCACCAATTACAAAATTTTGATGTTCATTATAAAAGCAAATACTACCTGGGCTATGACCTGGCGTTAATAAAACTTTTAGTTCATCCTCATCTAAAGTAATCACATCTCCGTCGTGCAAAAAATGCAATTGTCCAGTATAGTTTACAAAAGGCAAGCCCCATTTTTCTCCACTAATTGGTGCATATTGTAATACCAATTCTTCATTGGGGTGCAAGTATAATTCTAATCCAAAAGTTTCGTGTACCCATTTGTTGCCAAATACATGATCTAAGTGGCAATGTGTATTTAATAATTGAACTGGTGTTAAACTATTGTCTGTTAAAAATTGTTTTAACTTTTCTTGTTCTGTAGTAAAGTAACACCCAGGGTCTACAATGATTGCTTTGCCTGCATTGTTGTATAAAATGTAGGTGTTTTGTTGTACAGGATTAAATACAAAAACCTTAACATGTAGCATAACTGTTTTTTTATAGTAAATAATGTGTAAATGCCTAATTTTAGCAAGTGTAAAACCAAAGTTTTAAATTCAGTCTTACTATGCAAATGAACATCAATAAATATATTTCTATTTTTTTTATTTCACTTTTTATACTGCCATTGTTTGTGCAGGCACAAGTAAATACAGTAGAATTTGGTAAAAATAGAATTCAGCACAAAAAATTTAAGTGGAAATTTTATCAATCAGAAAATTTCAATACCTATATTTCCCAAGGAGGCAATGAGCTAGGAAAATTTGTTGCACAAGTTGCCGAAGAAGAATTGCCAGAATTAGAAACCTTTATTGAGTACTCTTTGCAACGAAGAGCCAACATTGTTATTTATACCAATTTTGAAGATTATAAACAAAGCAATATTGGGTTAGGAATTGATTGGCAACAAGCTGGAGGATTAACCAAATTGGTGAACAATAAATTGGTTGTGTTTTTTGATGGAAACCACAGCCATTTAAGATTACAAATAAGAGAAGGCATTGCAAAAGTATTAACAGATAATTTATTGTTTGGAGATGATATTGGAGAATTTGCAAGCAACCAAGCTTTGTTAGATTTACCTAAATGGTTAACCGATGGGTACATTGCTTATGCTGCAGAAAATTGGAATACACAAAAAGACGATGAACTAAAAAGTGCCATGTTGGTTAGTGAATATAAAAACTTTTATCACTTTGCTTATGCCAAGCCAACCCTTGCTGGACAAGCATTTTGGAATTATGTGGCCGAAAAATATAAGAAAGACAATGTTACTTATTTTTTATACTTAGCTCGTATTTATAAAAATTTAAACAATGCATCATTAAAAATTTGTAAGAAGAAATTTAAAGAAGTGTTGGAAGATTTTATGGCTTATAAGCAAGATAAATATTTTGAAGATATTCGTAAACGCAAAAATGCAATCAAGGGTAAATTAACCATTTCTGAAGATGTAAGTAAAAACGATTATTACAATTTTCAAGTAAATCCCAATCCTAAAAACAATGCCTATGCAATGGTTGAGTACAAGAAAGGCCAATACAGCGTTTTATTAAACGATAATTATTACGATATTAGAACCTTACTTACAAAAGGCGTTAAAGTAATGCAAGGCGATCAAAGCCCTAACTACCCTGTAATGGCATGGGATGGAAAAGGAACAAGGTTATTGGTAATGTATGCCGAAGATGCAAAAATTAAAATGTTTGTTTGGGACCATGTAGCCAAGTACAAACGGTTTAAACAAATAATTGAAGGCGTAGATCAAATAGTTGATGCATCGTTTATGTTAGATGCAAACACAGTTATTTTAAGTGCTGTAAAAAATGGACATACCGATATTTTTATTTATAAAATTGAAGAAAATAAATTAGAACAAGTAACCAACGATGTGTACGATGATTTAAATCCTACGTATGTTTCTTTCCCCAATCGTTCAGGAATTATTTTTTCTTCAAATCGCCCTAGTGGCAATGCTATAAGTGCCGATACTGTTTTACCAAGTCACAATCGTTTCAACATTTTCTTAGTAGATATTTTAAATAAAAGTGCTGTTAAACAAATTACACAATTAAGCAATTTAAAATATGGCAATGCAACGTATCCTATGCAATACAATGTAAATCATTTTACGTTTGTTGCAGATGAAAATGGAATTGGCAATCGGTATGCTGGTTTCTTCTCTACCCAAAGAAATGGCTTAGATACGTTGTATTATGTAGGAGAAGAATTGTTAAGAAATCCAACACCCCTTGAGTTAGATAGCACATTGTCTGCATGGAGAAAACAAGAGCCAGATAGTGTTAGTTACTTTCAAGTTTATTTAGATTCTACATTTACATTTCCAATTACCAATTATCAAAGTTCTTTATTAGAAACAAGAATTGCTGGTAACAATGGTTTGGTAAGTGAAGTAAGAAAAGAAGGCGATTACAAGTTTTTATACAAACTAAAAGTAGACGACAATGCTTTAAATAGAAGAAATGTGAATCCTGCACTTACCAACTATATGAAAACGTTTCGTATGCAGGATAAGCAAGTGAAAGGCAAAGCAAACATCTATAAAAAAGGAGCAACAAACAATGCAAAAGATTCTACCAACGAGCCTCCAAAAAAAGTGTTTCAAACTGGTTTTGAAGACGATCAACCCGATACAATGATTGCTGTTGTTGAAGAGCCAATGGAAGCTAGAAAAGAATCGCCTTTAGATAAAATTAGATTGTTTAATTACAAATTAAAATTTAGTTCCGATTATATTGTAAGTGGAGTAACGAATAATATTTTGGTGAATAGATATCAATTGTATGGTGGCGGACAAGGGCCAATTCAATTAAACAATGGCAACGATATTAATTGGAGTTTTAGAGTTGGCATTAGCGATTTAATGGAAGATGTAAAGTTTATTGGCGGCTTACGCTTTGGTCAAAACTTGGCAGATAAAGACGCCTTATTTTCTTTTCAAAATTTGCGTAAACGTGTAGATTGGGGTGTAACTTATTATAGAAGTACCATTAGCAATTTTTTTCCTGCAGGTGGATATGAAAATAAATTGTTCACCAATTTGTATCAAGGAAATGTGACTTATCCGTTTGATGAAACTAAAAGTTTAAGAGCAACAGTTGGTTATAGAACAGATAGAGGCGTTTTAAAATCGGCTGATTTAATTTCATTAGATGTTCCAGATACATTAACTAAATATGTTTTATCTCGTTTAGAATATGTGTACGACAATACATTGAACCCTGCACAAAATATTTGGAAAGGGTTACGCTATAAATTTTATATGGATTTTAATTTGCCAATGAGCAATGGCGTAAGCAAAAAATTCAATTTTAATTTTGGATTTGATGCAAGAAAATATACCGAAATTTATAGAAACTTTATTTGGGCTGTTAGAGCAGCAGGAGATTTTAGTTGGGGCGAACAAAAAATTGTGTACTTCTTAGGTGGTGTTGATGGTTGGGTTGGTCCTAAATTTAATAGTGTAAATACGCCAGCACAAGATCAAACCTATGCTTTTCAAAGCTTGGCAGTTAATATGAGAGGGTTTAACCAAAATGTAGCCAATGGCAACAATTGTTTTGTATTGAATAGTGAGTTGAGATTTCCAGTTTTTGCAACATTGCTCAACCGTCCAATTAACAATGCTTTTTTACGCAATTTTCAACTAGTACAATTTATAGATTTAGGCACAGCTTGGAATGGAAAATTTAATGGCATTGAACGTCCGTCAACCATTTATCAAGATCCAGGAAATCCTGTAAGTGTTCGTTTAAAAGCTGGAGGAATTGGACCATTTGTTGGTGGTTATGGTTTTGGTGCAAGAAGTACATTATTGGGCTATTTTATGAAAGCCGATTTTGCTTGGGAAATGAATGGCATATTTAAAGGCAAACCAGTTTTTTACTTTGCACTTGGATTAGATTTTTAAAATAAGAGATTATACAAATTACTTTTTATTAGCCGTAACCCAACATTGTTACGGCTAATTTAATTTTTGAAGCAACTGAAATGAGTTATTTAAAATATTCGGCAAATGAACTTTTTACTGGTACAGAATTATTAGACAACAATGCTGTGCTTATTACAACAAAAGATGGAACAATTGAAGCCATTGTTTCAATAGAAGATGCTGGAGAAAATGTTCAAACATTCGATGGAATTGTATCTCCTGGCTTTGTAAATGCACATTGCCATACAGAATTAAGCCATTTAAAAGATTGCATTCCTACAAAAACAGGACTTACTAATTTTATTTTAGAAATAGTACAACAAAGAAATGCAAGCAACGAAATAATTGCACAAGCTGTACAAAATGCAGAAAATGAAATGCTACAAAATGGCATTGTTGCAGTTGGAGATATTTGTAACAATACACATAGTTTGTTGCAAAAAAAGCAAAGCAAATTGCAGTGGTACAACTTTATTGAAGCAGCAGGTTGGTTGCCACAGGTTGCACAAAGTAGGTTTGAGGTAATGCAACAAGTTGCTGAACAATTTGCAAAATTGCCTTATCAATATGCAATTGTACCACATGCACCTTATTCAGTTTCAAATGAGTTGTGGCAATTAATCAATCATAACTTTTTGTACAAAACAATTAGCATACACAATCAAGAAACCTTAGCAGAAGATGAATTATTTATGAAGGGTACTGGTAGTTTTATAGATATGTACACAAAGATGAGAATTGAACACTCAACATTTAAACCTACCAAAGAATCTAGCTTTAAAACTTGTTTGCCCAAGTTAAAAAATGCTAAACAATTGTTGTTTGTACACAATACATTTACGCAGCAAGAAGATGTAGATTTTTTAATAGATGCAAAGCTTCAGTCGGCAGCTTTTTTTTGCCTTTGTGTAAACGCCAATTTATATATTGAAAATACATTGCCCAATATAGAATTGCTTAGAAAAAACAAGCTAAATATTACGTTAGGAACTGATAGTTTGGCTAGCAATCATTCTTTAAATCTATTAGATGAAATGAATACCATTCAGCAACATTTTCCACAAATTCCATTGGCTGAAATTTTGCAATGGGCAACATTAAATGGTGCAAAAGCACTGCAAATGGATGACACATTGGGCAGCTTTGAAAAAGGTAAAAAACCAGGTGTTATACTTATTCAAAATAAGCAAGCCAAACGGTTGATTTGATTTCTCTGAAAGCCAATGTAGATAAATGTTTCAACAAAAAATAATTGGATTCATTTAATCGGCCAGTTCAAGTATTTTGTCAAAATCGGGTTCTTTAATTACATAATCTGCAATTAAATCTAGCATAGAATATGTAGAACAAAACGATACACCAATTCCAGATTTTTTAATACCGCAAACATCATTTTCTCCATCGCCAATAACAATGGTATTTTTCAAATCAACATCATATTTTTTGCAAACACTTATAATGGCATTCAATTTACAATAATCATGTTTGCATTGGCTATCGTCAGTGGCTAAAAAGAATGAAGGAATTTTCACTTCGCCAGTTGCAACACTTTTCGAAAATTCTAATTCGTTGCCCAAACTAAAATCGAAACCAAATTTATTTTTAAAATGATTGGTAACACAATCGTAGCTATCAGAAATAATTCCAACAATATAGCCTCGTTCTTTTAAAACTTTAATTGTGTTTTCAATATTAGTACTTAAAGGAATACTATCTGCAACTTCAAGTATTTGAGCAATGGTTTTTCCTTTTAACAGTTGTGCAATTTGTTTGGTACGTATAAAAGCATTGTGTTGTGCTGTGGCAATATCGATGAGTTCATTTTTAAAATCGAAATGTTTAGCAGCTGTTTGAATAAAGCTTGCACGAATTATGGTATTATCCATATCAAACACAGCAATTTTTTTAAGCGATGCTAAACTTTCTTTAATAGCAAATTGCATTTGTTCTCTAATTACTTGAATGTTTTCAAAGGTTTCTAAATTTTCGTTTTGCAAACCTTTGGTTTTTTTCATGATTGTTCTAGCAACTTCTCTACTCATTTTTCCCAATTGTTCCAATTGTTGCATACGGTTTTCAATATTGCCAATATTTACTTCAGCAATTCTTGCTTTCATGTTATACATATCAATTAAAATACCAATATCTACACCATAGCCTTCTTCAAATTCACATTGCTGAAAGAAAGTTTTTTTGCCAGCAATCATGCCACTTAAAGGCTGTTGAAAATTTGGGAAATCGGGGAATAAAATACTCAACAAAGGCTTGGCTACCAATTCTGTTACTCTACCAGCTTGACGGGTAAAATATGATTTTACAAAATCGGCTTTATCTTCTATTAATGGTTGTGTAAGAAATGTAATAATATCTGTGGAGTAAGTAGTTATATCTGCATCTAAAAAAACTAAAATGTCATTTTTGGCTACCAATGCACCATCTTTCATAGACGCACCTTTACCCAGTTTCGTACTTGTAATTACAGTTGCACCAGCATTTATGGCTTGTTCAACGGTTTGGTCTAACGATTTATCGTCAACAACAATTACCTCTGTTACGTTTTTAGATTGCTTGACTAGTGATACTACTTGGGCTACTGTTTTTTCTTCGTTTAATGCAGGAATTATTACTGTAATCATGGTTCGATAATTAGTTTTAGGCTATTTTGATGTAATCTAACCTTCAACCAATTTTCTAATTGTAATCGTTCTTTATCCAGAATTTTTGATGTAGTTTCTATTGCTACTAAATAAGATTTTACTGTTGTACTATCGGTATAAACGAAGGTTGGCTGTACAATAGCAGATATTATGCCAGTATTTTGTGCCTTCAGTTCTTTATATACTTGCTCACTTAATTGTTGTGTTGTATGAATACTATCTATCTGAACTTGTAATTGTTTAATGATAAGATCTTTTTGAGCACTTGCTTGGTTTATATTGTTGAGTAAACTATTTTCTTCGGTTTCTTTTATGTAAGAAAATCCTTGTTTTACTTCAAGTGTTGTTTTGGTTAAATTAAAATTTTTAAGTTTAGATTCTAACATTTTTATTTCTTTTTCTTCAATTCCTTTTCCTCCATACACTAAAGTTATCTTTCGATGCTTGGCATCAATTTTTTTACTCAATAAATAATCGTTTGGTAAAGTAGTTTCTTGTTCAATATATCTGCTTGCATTTTGAATAAAGTTGCTTTGTTGAATCATGGTGTAACCAAAATAAATACTTGGTAACAATGTAGCTAGAACAATGGTTGTAACAACACGTTTTGCCATTTTTTGAGATGCAGCATTTTGCAATTCTTTAAAAGGAAATTTTAAAAAACGAACCACCAAAAAAGTAGCAATGGCAATAAATACAGTATTAATTATAAACAAATAAAAGGCACCAAAAAAAAATTGAAATTGTAAAGTAGCCAATCCATAACCTGCAGTACACAAAGGGGGCATTAAAGCTGTTGCAATGGCAACACCAGGAATTACATTGCCTTTATTTTTACTGCTTGTTGCCAACATACCAGCTAAGCCACCAAATAATGCAATTAATACATCATAAATATTGGGAGAAATTCTTGCTAAAATTTCTGAGTGAGCATTGTTAATAGGCGATATACTAAAGAAAAATGTTGAGGTGGCCAATGCAACACCAGTAGCTACTAAAAAGTTGGTTCCAGCTTTTTTAAGTAAAGCAATATCGTTAATGCCCAAGCCCAACCCCAAACCCATAATTGGACCCATCAATGGCGATATAAGCATGGCACCAATAATTACTGCAGTAGAGTTTACATTAAGCCCCAACGATGCTACAAAAATGGCAAATATGAGTACCCATAAATTGGTGCCTTTAAACACTACGCCTTTTTCCAGTTGGTCAGCTACTGCTACATAATCTTCTTTTTCTTCTAGCAGTCTAAATTTATTAAAGAAACTTTCCATAGTGTTTTTTTGTTTTAACCATCAATATTCAATTGCTTATTCCATTACTTTTTTCCATAATTCTGGAATTCTTTTTACCCATACCAATTCTCTTCTTTTTGTAGCAGCATCTTCCGAGGGAGTACCAAAATAAGTTTTACCGCCTTTTAAGGAAGAAGGCACACCACTTTGTGCCAACACTATTGCATTGGCTCCAATAGTTAGTGTTTTACTAACACCCACTTGGCCCCAAAGTGTTACACCATCTTCAATAATTGTTGCACCAGCAATACCCACTTGTGCAGCAAACAAACAATTTTTACCAACAACCGTATCATGACCAATGTGCACCATATTGTCCATTTTTGTTCCAAAGCCAATAATAGTGCTTGCTGTAACACCTCTATCAATGGTGCAACCTGCACCAATTTCTACATTGTCTTCAATAATTACTTTACCGCAACTTACCATTCTTTTATACCAACTAGCTCTATTTTTCTTGGTGTTATAATAAAATGCATCACTTCCTATTACTGAACCTGCTTGAATAACAACATTATTACCAATTTCTGTATAATCTAATATAGAAGCATTGGGATGAATAATACAGTTTTTGCCTATGGTTACATGTTGACCAATAAAAGCATTGGGCATAACAATTGTGCCTTCGCCAATAACTGCTGTTTGGCTAATTGTAGAGGTTTGTGGTACATAAGGTCTAAAATGTGCAACAATCGCTAAATATGCCTCAAAGGGTTCGTTTACAACCAACAACGTTTTTCCTTCTGGAATAACCACTTCGGTTGTGTTTATAATGATAAAAGTTGCATTGCTGTTCAAGCATTTATCGTAATATTTTGGATGATCTACAAAACAAATATCCCCTTCTTCTACTTTATGTATTTCGTTGATTCCTTTTGCAAAAGCATTTTTATTACCCAATAATTGAGCATTTAATAATGTTGTTAACCAACTGGCAGCTACCGGTGCAGGAAAAAGCATAATTTCTTTTTTTTCAAAGTTAATGGGCTAGGTAATAAACTTGTTAAATTTTCTTTATTTTCAATATTTATTGAAAATAAAGAAAATTAATATTTAGATTTGATATGAAAATGTAAACAATGAAAAATAATGATCAAAATAGTGCATTAATTTACGACGATAATTGCCCACTTTGTAAGGCTTATACAAAAGCATTTGTTGCTACAGGATTCTTGAAAAAAGAGCATCGAATTTCTTTTGGCGAAGTAAATATTTCAGCCCATAAAATTGATTGGGAAAAAGCCAAGCATGAAATACCTTTTATAAATTTAACTACAGGAGAAGTAAAATATGGAGTTGATGCTTTAGCAGAAATTTTACAACAAAAAATATTTTTTATACAACCATTATTGAAAATAAAATTAGTGAATTGGTTCTTTAAAAAATTGTATGCATTAATATCTTACAACCGAAAAATAATTGTTGCCAATAGTAAATCAATCAATCAAAATTTTGATTGCTCACCCAACTATAATTTTTTTTGGCGAAGCTTGTTTGCAATTGTTTGTTTAGTACTTAATATTTTTTTGTTGCATAAAATTTTTAATGCCTTGCAAGTAAATTTTTTAGTACAACCAATTATTTTTTTAATATTTACAATTTCATTTTTTTATTGTGTTGCTATGTGTTGGTTTAATAAAAAAGTTGTTACAGATGCAGCTGTACATATTTTACTAAGCTTACTTATTTCTAATATTTCAGCACTACTCTTCATTTTTTTAGTAAAATATTTTTTTACTTTACCGATTATTTTTTTTGTGTCTGCGGTAATTTTTTTGCTTGTATTTGTACAACAAATTACTCAACGAATTGTGTTTATGAAAAAAGTATCAATCGTCTAAAACGCTTTATTCGCAATTGTTTCAGCCTGCATGGATATAAAATTATTTTACAAACGCAAGCTTAAAAACAATTTTTTTTACATAAATTATTTAGAAAAAAGGAAGTTGTATTCACAGTTTTAAAAAAAATGTGAATAAAATTGTTTAACTTTTCTTTTGTTTACGCTGAAACTCTTTTTATTATTGTGCTGGGAAATTTATTTCCTGGTACTTACTAACCCATCCATATATAAAGTGTCGCACCTGCGGCACTTTTTATTTTAGCATGTTTCGTTACTTTATTATACATAAACCTTTTAATACACTCTCACAGTTTACTAGTGAAGGAGATAAAAAAACATTGGCACATTACTTCAATGTTCCTAAAAATATTTATCCTGTAGGGCGATTGGATTATGATAGCGAAGGCTTGCTTATTTTAACCAACGATAAAAAATTAAACCATCGATTGTTGCATCCTACATTTAAACATGAAAGAGAATATTGGGTACAAGTAGATGATGCAATTACAGAAAATGCGATTCAACAATTAAGCAATGGTGTAACAATTAATGCTGATGGAAAAATGTATGCAACAAAAAAATGCAGTGTTGAATTTTTTGAAAATGAACCGAATGTTGCAATACGAAATCCACCTATAAGAGAAAGAAAAAATATTCCTGCTCCATGGATAAAAATGATTTTACAAGAAGGTAAAAATAGACAAGTAAGAAAGATGACAGCAAGTGTTGGATTTCCTACTTTAAGATTAATTAGATACAGAATAGAACAAATCACTTTAGCAGATTTACAGCCTGGAGAAATGCTTGAATTTTCGGGAAAAACTTTGTATAAAAAACTGTTTAATGAGTAATTGTTATTTTGAAAACTAACCAGCTTTTTTAGTATTCGTGTATCCATTTTTTAGCAACCATTGTAAAACCTTTTCTCGTTGATCTCCTTGAACAATCATTTCATTGTCTTTTGCACTACCGCCAGTACCACAAAAGTTTTTTAGTTTTTTGCCCAATTCTTCCAAATCGTCAATAGTTCCTACAAATCCTGTAATTAGTGTAGCAACTTTACCTCCACGTTTTTTGGTATCTAACCAAACACGAAGTTTTTGTTGATTGTTGGGTAAGGTTTTTAAAGCTTGTTCATCTTCCTCAAACTTAAAATTTGGATTGGTGCTAAATACGAATCCATTGTTATCGGGTTTGTTTTTTTTTGACATGATTATTCTCTTTTGTTTCAACTACATCAATACTGCTTTTAAACTTAAATCTACACTTTGTGCTTGATGTATTAATCCACCAACACTTACATAATCTACACCTGTTGCAGCATAAGATTGAATGGTTTGGTAGTTAATGCCTCCACTTGCTTCTGTTTCAAATTGATGATCAATTAATTTAACAGCGGTTAACACTTGTTCGGGTGTAAAATTATCTAGCATTATTCTAAACACTTTCCCCTTACCAATTCTGCATACTGTTTCAACATCTTCAATACTTCTTGTTTCAACTTCTATTTTTAAGTGAGGTTGTTGGGTAGTAACATATTGCCAAGCTTTTTCTATTGCATTTTCCAATCCACCAGCATAATCAATATGATTGTCTTTAAGCATAATCATATCGTATAAACCAAATCTATGATTCATTCCACCACCAATTTTAACAGCTTCTTTTTCTAACAATCTAAAGTTTGGAGTTGTTTTTCTGGTATCTAATAATTGTGTATTAAATCCTTGCAGTAATTGAACATAACTATTGGTTAACGTGGCAATACCACTCATGCGTTGCATACAATTTAAAACCAATCTTTCGCAGGTTAAAATAGTGTGTATAGATGCGGTTACTTCAAATGCTTGTTCACCAATAACCATTAAATCGCCATCTTTTTTAAAAGCAATAAATTGGGCTGTTGGTTCAACTTGTTTAAATATTTTTTCTGCTACAGCAACACCAGCTAAAATACCAGCTTGTTTAATTTTTAAAACAGCTTTTCCTTGTTGATTTGGTGGAATACAACTTAATGTACTATGATCTCCATTGCCTACATCTTCTTGCAATGCAGCTATAACCAATTGGTGTAGTTGTTCATCAAAATTTGTCATGTTGCAAAGTAATATCAATTCTACAAATGCAATTCACTTCAATATAAAAAAGGGTTTCTGAAAACAGAAACCCTTTATCACAAAAAACTCAAAAAAACTAATTGATTCGTATCGAAATTATATCTTGTTTAGTATCATTTTTTTTCATCATAATGGTAATGTTAAAACCTTTGCCATTATTTTTTAATTTACCAGCCATATACATTGTATTGCCCATTTCTCTTTGAGATGTTAAATCGAAACCTTTAATATTGTTATCAGCAAAAAAGGCTTTTAATGCAAGTGTAGCTTGGTTTTTACCCATATTTTTTACCTCATCTTTTTCCAACAATTTTAAATCAATAAAACTATCAAAATAGTTGGCCAACTGCTCTACATTGGCTGTTTTTAAAGCTTTAACAACACCATCATTATCTACTTGCATAGTAAATGAAAGTGATATTAAAGGGATAACAAATAATAGAAACAGCTTTTTCATTAATTAAAATTTCGATAAATGACTACTTTTTACTTGCCAAAATCATACCAAACCTATTTTTACGTTAAGGTTATGATAAAGATAAACGAAGAATGTGCATATTTCCAAAAAGTGTAGTTTTACAGCATGAACAAAAAAGTGATTTTAATTATCATGGATGGATGGGGTTTAGGTGAATCCAAAATTTCTGATGCTATTCAAAATGCCAATGTCCCGTTTGTAGATAGTTTGTATAAAAAATTTCCCAATAGTACATTGGTTACTTGTGGTGAAGCTGTTGGTTTGCCAGATGGACAAATGGGCAATAGTGAAGTGGGACATTTAAATTTAGGTGCAGGAAGAATCGTATATCAAGAATTACAAAGAATCAATGTCGCAATTAGAGATCAATCTTTTTTTAGCAATAAAGAGCTACTTTCTTCTATTCAATATGCTAAAGAAAACAATGTTGCATTGCATTTAATTGGGTTGGTTAGCAATGGTGGTGTACACTCTCACACAACTCATTTAAAAGCCATTGTAGATGCTGCTGAAAAAGCAGGATTGAAAAAAGTATTCATTCATGCATTTACCGATGGTAGAGATTGTGACCCAAAAAGTGGATTGGGTTTTATTACAAATTTGCAACAACATATTGCACCAACTCATGCAAAAATTGCAACAATTATTGGTAGATATTATGCAATGGATAGAGACAAGCGTTGGGAAAGAGTACAACTTGCTTACAATGCATTGGTACATGGTATTGGAGAAAACACGAATGATGTGAGTGCTGCTATTCAACAATCTTATGCAACAGGTGTAACGGACGAATTTATGAAGCCAATCATTAATGCTTCTATTGATAGAGAAGAGGCCAAAATTAAAAATGGCGATGCCGTAATTTGTTTCAATTTTAGAACCGATCGTTGTAGAGAAATTACAGAAGTTTTATCACAAAAAGATTTCCCCGAACAAAACATGAAAGCCTTAAAGCTGCATTATACAACAATGACAGAGTATGATGCTACCTTTAAAAATGTAGCAGTAATGTTTGAAAATGATAATCTAAACAATACATTAGGAGAAGTGTTGGCTGCAAAGGGTAAGCACCAAATTCGTTTAGCAGAAACAGAAAAATATCCACACGTAACTTTCTTTTTTAGTGGAGGTAGAGAAACAGAATTTAATGGAGAATCTCGAATGATTGTTCCCTCGCCAAAAGTTGCAACGTATGATTTGCAACCTGAAATGAGTGCATACGGACTTACAGAAAAGTTGTTGCCAGAAATTGAAAAAGAATCGGCCGACTTCGTTTGTTTAAACTTTGCCAATGCAGATATGGTGGGTCATACAGGCGTTTTTAGTGCAGTTGTAAAAGCTGTTGAAACTGTTGATGCTTGTGTAGCAAAAATTGTTACGGCTGCATTACAACACAATTATACAGTGTTGCTAACTGCCGATCATGGTAATGCCGATTATATGATTAATGAAGATGGAAGCCCCAACACCCAACACTCATTAAACTTGGTGCCATTGTTTGTAATTGACAATGAATATAAGGGCACCGTAAAACCTGGTAAATTAGGCGATATTGCCCCAACCGTTTTATCCATTATGCAATTGCCAATTCCACAAGAAATGACTGGCAATATTTTAATTGAGTACTAAATTTTTTATATGAAAATTTTAAAGAAAATATTAATTGGTTTATTGATTGTTTTTGTAGCAATTCAATTTTTTCAGCCAACAAAAAATAAAGAAGCCAATATTACAGAACAGCATGTATACAATGTTTACAATACACCCAATGAGGTTAAAGTAATATTGGATAAAGCTTGTAACGATTGTCATAGCAACAACACAAAATATCCTTGGTATGCATCTATACAACCTGCGGCTTGGTGGCTTAACGATCATGTACAAGATGGGAAAAAGCACTTAAATTTTAGCATATATAAAAGCTACAATTTAAGAAGGCAATACCATAAAATGGAGGAAGTAATTGATGAAGTTAAAGAAGGCGAAATGCCTTTGAATAGTTATACTTGGATACATCGCAATGCAAAACTTTCTACAGAAGAAAAAACAAGGTTAACCAATTGGGCTCAAAGTATTATGGATACAATGAAAGCAAAATACCCAATAGATAGTTTAGTAAAAAAGAAATCATAGTTTGAAAGTATTTAATAAAGTTGTAGCCCTTTTTTTCCTAATACTCATATTTATACCAATGTCAATTGGTGTTGTTTGGTTATGCCATCAATATTACAGCCACTATACTGTAAAACAGCAATTGAAAGAAACACATATTCAAACAATAATTCTTGCTCCCGAAAGAATGCAATGGATAGAACTTGACGAAAAATTATTAATTGAAGGTGAAATGTTTCATGTACAAAATTATATACTTAACGAGAATGGATTTTATTTAGTAAAAGGTATTTTTAATACCGATGAAAATAAAATTTACACTATACTGTCGCAATTGTTTCATAAACAAAATGATCAAGAAGAAGATGGCTGCATGAGCAAAGTTGTGTCGTTTTGCTGGGGCGAAAACATGGAAAATATACTGTGCAACACATCTTGTTTAGTTAAAAATACTATATCTTATAGCAACCATTATTCATTTGCTACACCTGTCTATTTTAAAAATGTATTGATACCACCTCCAAAAATTTGATTGAATTAACTAGGTTATTATTCTTTCAAATTTTAATTATTTATACATGTTTAAAAAAACAATATTCTTCGTATGTGCCATATATTCTATGTCTTTTATTTATGCACAAAAAATAGAAAAAGACACTTTATCTGCAACAGAAAAATTAAAAGATATTACTGTTCATTATAATAAATGGGAACAAAATTTAAATGAAGTTCCCAATAGAATCGTAAAAATTTCTTTGAAGAATCTTCGAATGCAAAATCCTCAAACCATGGCAGATGCACTTGGTACAACTGGAGATGTGTTTATACAAAAAAGCCAATTGGGTGGTGGAAGCCCTATGATTAGAGGCTTTGCAACCAATAGAGTGTTACTTGTTGTAGATGGTGTACGTATGAACAATGCCATTTACAGAAGTGGAAACTTACAAAATGTACTTTCGTTAGATGCTTTATCTATAGACGATGCAGAAATAATTTTTGGTCCAGGATCTTTAATTTATGGAAGTGATGCTATTGGTGGAGTAATGGATTTTCATACACTGCAACCTAAATTTGCAACACCTAAAAATCAGTTGGTAAGTGGCAATGCATTGTTGCGATACAGTTCTGCCAACAAAGAAAATACTGCACATTTTAACTTTAATGTTGCTAGTAGTAAACTTAGCTTTTTAACCAGTTTTACTTATAGCAATTTTAACGATTTACAAATGGGGAAAAATGGTGGGGACAAAAGTTATTTGCGAAATGAATATGTTGAACGAATTAATAATGCAGATGTTGTTTTAGCAAACACAAGCCCTCGAGTACAAAAATTTTCTGCTTATTTTCAAAAAAATTTACTTACAAAACTTGCTTATCAGCCCAATAAAAATTGGCTTTTACAATATGGATTTCATTACTCAACAACTGGAAATACGCCACGTTATGATCGACTAATTGAATATGCTAACAATTTATTAAGATTTGCTGAATGGAATTATGGCCCACAAACTTGGTTAATGCACAACCTGCAATTACAATATACTAAAGCATCAACATTGTACAACAATGTTCGGCTTACAGTTGCTTATCAAGATAACGAAGAAAGTAGAATAGATAGAAGAAGAAACAACAATAACCGTCGTACACAAACAGAACATGTACAAGCATTGTCTATTAATGTCGATGTTGAAAAAATTCTTTCAACTAAAGCAACCATATTTTATGGAGTTGAATTTATAGACAATGCTATTGGTTCTTTTGCCAATACTCAAAATATTAATACACAAGTACAAACAGCAAATGCAACAAGATATCCAAATAATTCTACATGGAATTCTTATGCAGCGTACGCAAGTTATAAAAATAATGTAAGTAAAAAATCTACCATTTCTGCAGGGTTTCGTTACAATCATGTTGCTGTAAAGGCACCTTTCGATACAACATTTTTTAAATTTCCT